>Ga0164241_10000920_pt1 | contig 42312 bp, 48 predicted proteins | sample OricomyardsoilBY_FD_108780 | JGI IMG/M metagenome (GOLD analysis project Ga0164241, IMG submission 108780) | Backyard soil microbial communities from Emeryville, California, USA - Original compost - Back yard soil (BY) | ecosystem: Environmental > Terrestrial > Soil > Unclassified | place: USA... | reverse complement strand
TCGGTTCAGGAATATTTTGCCACCGACAGGTGCTTTGCCCATTTCATTTTTGATCGCTCCCGCAAAGTAGGCGCTGTGCGCGGAAACTTTATCATCAGACAGGATAGTTGTTTCAGAATTGCAGCCAACACCAACCTGAACGATCAAATTACCATTCGTATTTGCGGCCTGCTCCCTACTTAACCATTCCCGTATCTGTTTATCTGTCTTATAATGGCTATACAAAATAGCTTGAAGATCATCTATCCGTGGATTGCGATGCGCACCCTCTTTCAACAGAATACCCAAATTACCAAAATCAGAGATGCCCGCACTGCATATTTGGGCATTTTCCATACTTTTAGTTAACACCAGTTTATTAAAAAATGCCTCTGAAGCTGTAAAATCCATCACCCACTTATAAACTTTAAAGGTATCGGGGTTTTCAAACAATCCATCTTTTAAAGAAGCCCCGTTCGCCAGCCACAGCTTTTCATGTGGATATATTTTCTTAATCTTATCCGCCAGTGCGACGGCCTTATTGGAGCCCTCGTCATCTGTATATAAAGCATGTCTGACCAGGTTATGGGGCGAAATATAGTCGGGATCTATTAGTGTAAAGCCTGTTTGCCCGGAGCGGGCAAAGTGCATCACTATTTTTGAACCTAAAGCGCCACAACCGAATATGACATTTGGAAACGGTAAAATAACGGGAAGCCCGGAAATAACCCTGGCTTTTGCTTGCGTTAAAGGCTGGTTATGTAATTGAATTTTAACCGGGATATTAGTGGTGATCTTTCCTTCCGCAACATCAGCGGTATCCACCCGGAAACGAAAATTCACAAACTCAATATTGGAGCTATACCCGATCAGGTTTAACGGGCGTTTAATGCCCACGATAACCGGGAACGAAACATAATAATTCCCATCCGCGGTAGCTACTGTATCTTCAAACTCCGTAAAGTCAACCTTGTATAAAGCGCAAAAAGATTTGAACTCCTCCCAGTTGTGCGGGAAGTCGATCACATAATTCGCAAAGGTTTCTTCCTGCTCATTCCATAAGATATATCCATAATGATATTGTTTACGGTCAACTGCTTCTTTGTCCTTTTTCTTCTCTTTATCAACTTGCTCAATAACAGCCGAAAGATTTTCAAGCGTCAAAACTTTGATAAACTTATAGCTGCTGACATCTTCATCTTTCATCCGTTCAAACAAAGCGACCGTATAATTCTGCCCCGGAATTAATGATTTATTACCTTTTACAATTTCAGCGAACAGGTCGTAATCATAAATAATCGTACCACTATAACCCTCCAGCCTCAACGGTTCAAACTGCTCGCCGTCCTCAGTAAGTTCACCCGCCGCCGCATCACGCAACCAATTACTCACTCTGATTAAAAGATCTTCTATGCGCTTATTTGCATACCATTCATCACTATTCCCTCTTACATAACAAAAAGCTGGCGGTCGGCCATTCTTTGCAATATACAGATGCGCCAATTTGTCTTTTGGAAAATCCAACCGATCCGTAAAAACCATCGGCGATACCGAAGGATATTCAGCCAAATTAAAAACAAGAACAACCGGCTCGATACTTTGAATATCAATTTCATCGTGATTACCAAGCGTTGGCAAGTCAACTCTTATTTTGACAGGAACTGCTAGACGGGTTTCATCCCAGGTTAAAATCTTGAAGTCAGGGCCGATCACCTCATGTAAAAAAGCAAGAGAATCCCGTAAAGCGGGATTCTCTATCGTACCGGGAAATTCCGGTAGACTTTTACTAAATGTTTCCGCTGCCATATTTTGAAGCAGAATTAACAATACCCAAACCGGCACCACCAATAGCTTTAGCCGATCCTTCGGTTAACTTTGGCTTCATCGGGCCTTGTGTGGTGATTTCAAAAATAATAGGTTGCGGGGTATCATCTTTTATGATGTGTGTCGTCGTATTCCAGAAATTGTCATCACCCACCTTTTTGACATACTGTTTTTTAGCAGCATCGTGTGGCGGGTTCGGTTTGGCAACAACAATCTTTTTACAGGAAGCAATCACTTTAGGGCTGGTGCCACGCTTATAATCCAAAGCCTCCGACGAAGTCTTTTTAGGTTCTGTATTATTCTCCTGTGGCCGGTCATTAAAAAATGACCAGGAACAATGGTGGGGCGCTAAAAAAATATCCCAATTCAGAGCTTCCTCACTCTTATCCTTACCGGATTTTTTTGTTTCCTTTAAGATGGTGTCCCAGGCAACGTGATCAGAATCACCGCCAAAAATTGCCAGGGTAATAAATTTAGTATCCGATTTCTTTTCCTTAAACCGGGCCTGAAAAACAATGCTGGTAGAGTTCTTCTTATCGGGACTTTCGGCCACGAGGTGCTTTTTAAACGGCGAATGGATAAAAACAGAAAAAGTATCCTGGTCTTTATCGTTGAAGCGCGTCACTATATCGCCGGGTATTGACCTCATTTTGTCTAGGTCGGCATATTTTTTATTGCCGTCATAGCCGACGATTCTGATTCTGTTACCAGCATCGTTACGCGCCGCATCGTTCCTTCGGTGCAAATCCAAACGTCTTTCCGCTTCTTTTTGATAAGCCTGTTCATCGTCGTTTTTATGTTCTTCCGCAATCATTGGAGAAAACCACATAGCATCTACCCGGATCAGTTTATTTTTTTTATCGGTATCCGAATATTTTTTTGGGTCGCCCTGGTAGAAATTCTTTTCATAACCTCGGCAATGATCCTGGTCGCCGTGCGTCAGAATAAAAACGTCAACAAAAGGTATCCCATTGGCATCCTTTTGAATAGATGCTAACAAGTCTTCGTGAACATCGTATAATTTTTCATCATCGTCACCCTTCGCTGATTCCCGGATATTGCAATCAACCAATAGCGTTGTTTTATCCGCCAGCGTGATCAACGACTGATCGCCATTACATACCGGGTAGAATTTAATCGTGTTTTTAGTAGCGTCAGCCATCAGTTCACGCTCCTTTCCTGGGAAAATTGAACAGTTATCCGTTCGGTTTGACAGTTTAGACCAGCCCTATTAGTGGGCATAATAAAGGAGGAAGGTATCTTAACCGCTCCTGATCGGCGCAATGCAGCCGAATTTCCATGTTTTTGCATTGTATTGTTTTTGCAAAAGTTTGAACCCTTTATACAAGGATTCTAAAAGCTTTCATTCTGTATCGTGTCAGAAAGCGCTACTCCGGAATCAGGTTTTTAAGATATGATGATAATAATACTGTTACAAAGCGTTTAAATTATGATTAAATCAAACTTTTTATACTTTTGCACGTAATAAAAAAAAGCAACGGTCATATTAGTACGCCAACGGTGATTAGCCGTTTCCTGAAACACATGACATACTGTAAAGCTTGTACGGACCGCAACTCCATACAGGCTTTTCTTTTTATAAAGAACGAATCTCCTAATTGCGTTGAAAATTGTGCCATAAAATAAACTGGCGATAATAAAACGCTTAATTCCACGTTTGAAAATTATCCACTGACTAATTGTCAGTTCAATCTCACTTTTCACCGTCCCCACCATCCTGCCAACTTGCCATTATTTTTAGCTATTTTATAAAATTACTGCCAATGATTACTATTAATTTTAGATTAATTTTATTGCCCAATAAAATTTTGATTTTAAAATTAATAATATTGAGTGTATATTTACTAATATTCTACGAAAATTAAGTTTATAATGATTCATTATCTCAAAATACGGAATTTCGGCCCGGTCAAAGACGAAGCGGAAATAAATTTTGAAGTTGCAGAAAATATAGCCGAAGATGCCTACGAAGTGCTGATGCTCGATGGCAGGAAACTTTTAAAACTGGCTTATATCTACGGGGCTAACGCGTCAGGAAAAACAACAATTCTAAAAGCTATAGAGTTCCTGCGAAGCATCTTGTTAAGGCCTGCGGAAAACAAAGCAAGCCAACTCAACTTTGACCCCTTCCTGTTTTGTGATGGAGCCTACGATATCCCTTCCTACTTTGAATTGTCGTTTTACATGGCAGGCCTACGCTATATCTATACCATTAATTTTAATAAGCAATCTATTCTGAACGAAAAGTTGGTGTTTTATCAAAGCATAAAACCAACTGAACTATTTACCAGGGAAACCGACATTGAAAAAAGGCTGTCTAAAATCCAATTTGGGAGTAAAATCAAAATACCAGCCAGAGAAAGGGATCTGATCGAAAGTAATACGCTACATAACAACACTGTCTTTGGTGCCTATGCCCGTACTAACGTAGACATCCCGGAACTGGAAGATCTTAATAAATGGTTCAGCATGTATTTATTAGGCATGGTCACCTCTGCCCATAACCTGACCGAGGTAACCGCTACCCTAATCGATAAAAATCCGAAGATCAATGACTGGATCAATGACTTTTTAAATAAGGCCGATAACCAAATCACCCAGGTCATGGTTCCCGAATGGAACGATCAGATCGGTATGCCTTTGGATGATGCCTATCATTTTGAATTAAAAAACAGGATCATTCCGCAAGGAAGTGTTGCCATTACAACAACCATTAAAGGTGTAGGTGCCGCGATGCTGCAAGCAGCACCCCAGCAAAGGTACTATGGCGGCCCGAGCGAACGCAGGATCGATTTTATGCACCACGTTGGAGACGGAAAGAATTATCCCTTATCTATACAAAAGGAAAGCAGCGGTACCAAAAGGTACTTTGGTTTGGGCGGCCCCTTATATGAATTAATACATGGCTCACATTTATTGTGCATCGATGAATTGGAAACCTCCTTGCACCCTGACCTGATGAAACACTTCCTGCAAGTATTTTTAATGAATGCCGAAAGCTCACAAATGCTGATCACCACCCATAACCTTTCTTTAATGGAGGATCAGGATTTTATAAGGCGGGATGCACTTTGGTTCAGCGAAAAAGGAACTGACGGCTCCGTTTCTTTATTTTCTGCCGCAGATTTCGACACGACCACCCTTAGAAAAGATGCAAGCCTAATCAATGCTTATAAGACAGGGCGGCTTGGTGCCAAACCCAACCTTGGCTCTCCTTATCTAACCGAATAAGCGCCGATGTCAAGAAATATTATCAGCAGAAATGCTAAAGAAACGGTGGCTATCGTTGGTGACGGTCAAACCGAACGTATTTATTTCGCAGATGTGCGGGATACCGACCGGCCAGCGAACCTTTCTATCTTTCCCGATTATCCGCGCAAATTGGGGAGTTACGAGGGTGTGCTCGAACGGGCGATAAACCTGAAAGCAGGTTATGACCGGGTTTTCGCATTGATCGATATGGATAAGATCATCCAGGATCATACCGTTGCATCCTACCAACAGGATAAAGCCAACGCGGAAGCATCGGGGGTGATCGTATTGGAAAACAATCCATGTTTTGAAATCTGGCTCTTGTTACACTTCGTTTATACCGGCAGGCTTTTCAATAACTGTAACGAAGTGGTAGCTGAATTGAGTAGAAATAACCGGATACCAAATTATGCCAAATCACAAAGATTCCTAGCCGGCGCCAAACTCTACCGAAGATATAAAGACCAATTACAGGAAAACGCCATTCCAAACGGGAGAAGGCTGGAGGTAAATCGGGCCGCACAAGACATGCTTTACCCCAGGGCAGAAACCTTCCGTTTCTTTGAATGGTATTTTCAACAGCATCCTTAATAAAATGGCGCAATGAACTAACGCTAACAATCAACATTATCAAACTAAGCCTACCTTAAACCGCCGACAGATGGAAACTAATTTAATCGTAATGAGCACCGATACGTTAACTAAATCAGTCCGTTTCAGGAAGAAAACTAAATTATCAATTGAATGATTTCAATTTCAAATCCCATAGATTAATCATACGACTTAAAGCCGATCTGTTTCCTAGGAGTAGGATTATCTTTTACTTCGATAAGTTCGTCTAAATAACGAAATACAATCTCCATATTTTTATCTTGGTTATCTAGCTTATTTTTTATTTTTTCAATTTCTAATCGTAATTCTGTGTTATCAATAAGCATTTGCCTAATTCGAATAAATACCCGCATAATTTGAATATTTACCGCAATCGCCCTTTCGCTACTTAATATCCCGGAAAGCATAGCAACACCTTGTTCAGTAAAGGCGTAAGGCAACTTTCTGCGACCTCCCCAACTTGATGTTTCAATTTGTGATTTCAAGTTTGCCCATTCATTATTGTTAAGTTGAAACATAAAATCAGGTGGAAACCGTTTAAAGTTCCTTGCGACTGCTTGATTTAAGGCGCTGGTCGAAACTTGGTATAATTCTGCCAATTGTTTGTCTAACATTACTTTTTGATCCCTAATGAAGTAAATTTGATTCATTACTATTTCATCGGGTAAAATCATCTTATTTTCCATAATATTTTTACTTTTAAGTTGATATCACAATTTGTGATTTCAACTTAGATTCATGATACTTTTAAAAGACCTTGTTCACTAAAAATTTTACTTTCCAATACTTTCATATTATTACTGATTTTACGCTTAGTAATCTTGGCATAGATCTGGGTTGAACGTAAATCTTTATGACCTAACAATTTTCCTACCGTTTCAATAGGTACATCATTCTCTAGGAGAACCGTTGTTGCAAAAGTGTGTCGGGCTGTGTGAGTGGTAAGTTCTTTTTTAATTCCGCAAATAGTTGCTACTTCTTTGATATAAGCGTTGTAGCGAACATTGCTATTAACAGGCAGTAATTTGTTTTCAGCTATGCAATAAGGATGATTTTTATATTTTTCAATTATTGCTAGGGCAATAGGTAATAACGGCACCGTTTCTTCAACGCCAGTTTTCTGCCGGTCTTTTGTAATCCACAATTTACCATCCAGCCCTTTGAAAATATTCGCCGGTTCAAGGTTGTAAACTGTTTCATAAGCATAACCAGTAAAGCAACAAAATACATATACATCGCGCACTTCAGCTAGACGTTCTACAGTAATTTCTTTTTCATACATTCCTACTAACTCGTGCATTTCAAGCGTTTCCCTGTCTGGATCAACATAAGTACATTTAAAGCCTGATATGGTATTGTGTTTAATCCAACCTTCATCAATAGCACGATCAATGATCTGCTTTAAAGTCTTTACGTATTTCATCGCAGTATTATCCCCAATATTTTCCATTGTGAGGTAATGGAAGAAATTAACAGCAAAAGCCATTTCTATATCTTCTAATGCTAAATCGGCTAGTCTTAATTTTTTCTTAAGGAAATCTTGTACCTTATCTTTTAATCGCTCATAGCGGACTAAAGTGCCTTTACTTCCTTTATTCTTGCTAACTCTTTCTGCAAATTCTTCGTTGTGAAGTTTAAACGCCTGCATCAGGGTTTTTTGTAAAATCTGTTTTGGCATATAGGCATCTTTAACCATTGTCGCAGTTACTTTTTTGTTTACCGCTTCAAGCTGGTTATAGTGCTTTTCTAATTCCACCCTTGTTTTAACCACATAGCTATTTATTAGTTTATAATCGGGGCAATTCATACTTGCAATAGCCGCCTTTTCGTCCCAGGCGTCAGGATGGATTTTTTTACCCGATGAAAAGCCATCACGCTTTCCATTAATGGTAATTCTTACCCAAATTGGAACTAATCCGTCTTTAGATGCTTTTTGGCGGTTCAGCCAAAAGAGAATTGATAGATCTTCATTTACTTTCATGAGATTTTGTTTAAAAATGAAACAATATGTTTTTAAACTTAAAATCAAACTAATACAAGGCACCAGCATTAATTCGGTAACCTAATTTCGGAAAAACCAATAGGTTACCGAATAGGTTACCGATTACTTTGAATTAGATTGAACTAACCTGCATTAAAATTCTTAAGAAAAGTAGAGGGAGAGTTTTCAAAAAAGTCGGTTTCTAAGCTAAAAACCGCGTTTAAACAAAAAAGAGCCTCTTTTTCAAGAGGCTCTTACTTCAAAACGTTCGACCTGTTGGGTGGTCTTTGTGATCCCGCTGGGACTCGAACCCAGGACCCCAACATTAAAAGTGTTATGCTCTACCAGCTGAGCTACGGAATCATTTAACCGTTTTGGTTAAAGTGGTGCAAATATAGGGTTTATCAATACATGCTGCAAGCTATTTTTCAATATATTTTTAAGCACTTCATCCACAGTAATCTACAGTGTGAAAATGCCTATTTTGCCTTTGTCTCCGGCCAATAAAACCAGTTTTCCGTACTTTGCTTTTCGGCATACGTTGAAGTTTGTGGTGTCAATTTGCCTCCAGGACTGACCATGATCTACTGAAATGTTACTGCCGGGTGTGCCGGTAGAAAGGTAAGTTTGCGGGGTAATTAATTCAACGCACGATTGATAACCGGCTGGCCCAGGCCTACTTTTAACATATGGCGGATGCCCCGAAAAAGTGCAACTAACCGAATCGGCGTATTTAGGGCTTGAATAGTTACCACCAACAATTACAACCCCACCCTCTGAAACTGAAAACGCACCGTTACTTGCTTGGCCGTGTGTAATAGGTAAATCATAATAAGCCCACTCTTTAAAAGGCTTTTCTAAGACTAAGTGTCGTGCAACTGTTCCTCCTGTTACAATCGAAAAATAATCACCTCCATAACTAATTCTAAAACAAGTCCCGCTCGCCGCAAAAGCTGCCTCGCCTTCCTCTGCGTCCGGTAAATTGGCAAATTTATGCCAGCTATCACCACCATCATTCGTTTCCAGTAACAAAAACTTTTTATCAATTGGGTCACCTAAAATTAAACCGTGCTTTTTGTTGGAAAAATCCATTGCGTCTAAAAAATAGGCTTTATCATCATTGCGATATTTTAACTGCCAGTTAGCGCCGCCATCAGTTGTTTTTAGTATCAGAGCCGGTGTGCCCGAACTCATAATGATAGCTTCCTTGTCAGAAAATGCTTCTATATCTCTAAAGTCAGCCTTCTCAAAGCCTTTAACCTGCTGCCATTGCCAGGTGTGGCCACCATCGCGCGTAATTGCTGTATAGCCGCTACTGCTGCTTAACCAGGCTATTTTGTTATTCACAACTGATAAACCGCGGATGCTTACCGGTTTACCTGTTTCAACCACCTGTATCTTTTGCGCGTTTAGGCGGCCTATCATCATCGATAAAACAAAGGTTGCCAGGAGATATCTAACTTTCATATTAAGATGTATTTAACCTAAATTAGGTTATTTAGGCGATTGAAAGTTTAGCAAAGCATATTTTATTTAAATAAATGGCAAATTGACCGAAAGCATTATATTTGCATCCCGAATAAGCGGACCGTTTTGTGCTGCTTAAATGCCCGGATGGCGAAATTGGTAAACGTTGCGGTCTCAGAAGCCGTTGAGAATTGTCTCTTGAGAGTTCGAGTCTCTCTTCGGGCACATCCAAAAAAGAATAGTCCGGATGCATAAATCAGAATTCAGATTTAGCATCCGGACTTAATGATTATTAAAGCCCGGGTGGCGAAATTGGTAGACGCACCATCTTGAGGGGGTGGCATTCGTAAGGATGTACGAGTTCGAATCTCGTTCCGGGCACTTCTCTTTTAATATATTACCTGAATAACTTCCCCCAGAAAGTAAATTTTTTGACAAACCATATAAAAACACAAGTTAACAGCAGTACTATTATCAGGCCATAGTTAAAAGCCACGTTCCCTGTAGTTTCCTTTTGCGTGTGTTTAGCAGTTAAACTTGTTTTAATTGCTAACTCACTTTTGGCATTCGTTTTCGCTTCTTCTTTTTTTACCACGTCATTGTAAACAGCTATTTGCTCGAACGCCTTTACACGTATTGTTTTTGTTTTTGGGACTGCTGTTGCAGTTGCGTTGCCGGCCCTGTCAATGTGAAGAAATAGGTTAAGGTTTTCATTTTCAAAGTGGGCGCTTGTGTCTTTACCCCGCAAATTAGACGGCAGTAAGTAACCATTAAGCGCTTTGCCGGTAATGATTACGTTGGTGTCAATTGATCGGCTAATAAAGGTGACGGTTTTATCAGTTATTGAAGATGTTTTGTTCACCAAACTGTCTGTTGTGTTTTTAAGCTGATGGACAAGCGTGTTGCTGTCTGCAACATGGGTTTTTTTGGCGCAGGCCGACAATAATATACACGATACTAATAGTAATAGACTGCTTTTCATTTGATAAATCGGGTAACGGCATAGATCTGCCTGGTTAATCTTATTTTCCTGTAAATACCATCGCCTTCTCTGCCACCGGCGTCGTTTGTGTTTCCTTCAACCGTATTCACTGTTTTACTTGTCCAGTTGTCTATAAAGTCAACATGGGCGACCCTTTTTTTTTCTGAGAAGTAAATTCCGAAAACATCACCGGGTAGGGGAGTGCCAGTTTTTTTTGATGTTCGTTTCCAAACTACGTCCTGCTTTGCGAATAATGTAGGGCAATAACCACTTTTAGGATTGGGTACATTGTTTTGACCAAGCACCCAGCACACAAACGCTGCACACCAGGGATTGCCCTTGGGTAAACCAACATATTTCAAATAATCTTCAACTTGTTTGCCGTCGTTATCGCCGGTAAGTTCGCGTATACCTATTTGGCTGGCATAGGTATGCTGTACGCCTGCCCTTGTATTACCTGGTTGAGCAGCACCAACGAAAACATTAATAAAAAGTAAACCAATAATGAGATAATAATTTTTAGCCATGGGGGGAGATGTTTAAAATCGTGAATAAATTCTTCTTCGAAATAAGTACGAAGCGATAGCCAGTTAAATTTCAGCGTTATCCAAACTACCGACTGAAATATGCAAAAGCTTATAATAGCCGTGATAGGTACCTGTAGTACGCCCACATCATAACTGCCGGTGGTAGGGTCAATGGCCCTCAATACAAAAGGCGACACCCAGAATATCAATATCGCCGCGGCAAGCAACAGGTATTCATTGTGTTTTGCTAAGTATTTGTAAAGTGGCGAGTTTGAGTTAGGTTTAGCTTTGTTTTCCATAAAGTTGATATTGAAGGTGATTAATTCGGCTTTCCATCTGTCGGATGGTAGCTTCCAGTTGTTTTATTTTACTCAGGTGCTCGCGTTCGCGTTTTTGCTGCAGGTTGATGATCCGAACATTTTCAGCTTCCTTTCGCTGTAGATTAAGGATCTGTTGCGCCTGATTTTTTAACTGGTCGCCCTGCAGGTTAAGTTGTGCGCGCAGATCACCCAACATAGTGCTGTATATTTCGGTATTAAAAAGCTGTGTTTCGGCGTTAGTTTTTTTGCGGGTAGCTACAGCCGCTATGGCAGCGCCGAAACTGGCCGACGTAAGTATAGTTAGCGCATTTGTTAAGCTGAATATTTCCAATTGCATATTGATTGTTTGTTGCTCAGTTAAATTTGGGGTTATTAATAACTTTTTTGTTCTTGATGCGGATCGGGGACTATTTATTGTATTTAAAAGTTAACGATACTTATTTGTGTTATACCTATTTTTGATCCAAGCGTGAGTACAACCAAAATAAATTCCATTCAATTAGCCCGAGCAATTGCGGTTACTCTGGTTGTATATGTGCACAGCTTTAGTGGATATTCTTTGCAAAGCACATTTTTCAATTTATCTGGTTGGGGGGCTATCGGCGTTGATTTATTTTTTGTAATTAGCGGTTTTATTATGGCTATAATTATTAAAATGGACCCGCTATGGCCGGTTTCTGGTAATGATTTTATTATTAAAAGGGTTTTGCGAGTAGTCCCTTTATATTGGTTAATTTCACTTGTGGTGGCATGTTTCCAACTTAAACTTACATCAGTTGACATTAATTCGCTACTTAAATCAGTTTTAATTTTTCCATTATTTGACAAGGCAAATTTCATATTTGCTATTCTACCGCAAGGCTGGACGCTTGCGTTCGAGTTATACTTCTACTTCATAATATATCTTTTCCTTAAGGCAAGGCGCCGCAATACACTTAAATGTGTTATTTTAGCTTTATTAGTTTTAGCAGCAATTGGATACTTTATTCGACCCCAAAGTTTCATTTTTAATTTTCTTACCTCTCCCTTTTTAATTGAGTTTGCCATTGGATTATTGATTGGTAAATTTTACGCTGCGCAGTCTATGGCCTCTATTTCGAAAAATGCTGTTAGCTTCAAAAGTTTTGCTGTGTTCGCACTGATTGTTGGGTTACTTTTAACGCTCGGAAGTATCTTCATAGATACCAGCCGAATTTACGATATTGATTTTTTTGCCAAAAACCCACTTGTTACTTTGGAGCGCGTGTTGATTTGGGGTCTACCCTGTGCGCTGTTTTTATTTGGTCTTACCTTCTGCGAACTTCTTTTTAATATGAAAATAGCAAAGGCCTTCATCACGCTTGGCGATGCGTCTTATTCTTGCTACCTAATACATTTCTATATTTTACAAAGGTTGAATAATTTTTTCACGAGACACCAATATCTAAATCCTGATATTCAAATATTGCTATTTGCTACGCTTACCATTCTTTTAAGTATCCCTGTATACCGACATGTCGAGAAACCTTTGCTCAAAACTCTTAAAAGGGCTTTAAAACATAGCCACCCGATGCCCCGTTAGTATCCATGTTTTTAGCTTGCGCGTGGTGGTTGTGTCCACTCATATCTCTTACGCCGAGTCGTAAGTCTGAATTGTCTTGTAGCGCAGAGAAATCCAGCGTCTCGAACTGTTCAAATGTATACCAGCCAAAAAGGTTTTCTGTATCACTTGGGTTGTTGCCAATACCACTATTATCGTTGAGCACTAGTTCATCAATTGTCAGTTTGCGATTATAAAAACGCACCTCGTCAAGTTTAGAGGTTGAGCAAAGAAATCCGTCAACCTGTCCGCAAAGCGCTGCCCCAGTAATAACTAAATTAATATTTGCATTGATTCCCGAAGTTGCATTGCCCAATATGGTATTCGGCATTACAGCATTACCCCACGCGTAAGTTTTTGTCGCGTCCCACATATAAGCACAATGGTATTTTGACCCATAGTTGTAGATGCCGTTTGGTGCCGCTGCATATGGCTGAGCGCTACCGGTTACTTCTAATAATGGTATTGGTTGCGAAGCCGTAAGGCGCAACTTTCTTCCATCATTGAATGTAATCTCTAGTTCACGCTGCCCACGAGCGGATTGCACACTTACCCACAACTCAATTGTGCCTTCTATCGGCCACGTTTGCCCAACCAAACCGGGTATAAGCAAATAATCATTCGAACCATCAGGAACAATACCATTCCCAAACCCAAAAGGCGCACGTAAAGCCCTGTTCCAACCTATGCCTAAAAAGGGCCTTAATGATGGCGATAAGCCGTCGCTGTTTGCTTGCATTATTCGTCGTAGTTTGCGCCGAAAACAGAGATATCTATTGTTTCGCCTGAGCTTAAGGCACTTAATAGTTTTGCTTCCAGGTTCATTTGATAATTCATGTTGATATACGGGTTGCCGTTACTGTCTATCTTTAACCAGGGTAAATTACCTTTGTTAAGGCCACTCACCACCGCTACCGAACCGTATGTACCCGCATTAGCAGGAACCGTAACATGACCGAGTTTGCATATTTCGCTTGTAGCGGCGTTGTTAAGTTGCAGTAATACAGTTTTTTGTGTTGCTGATGTTGAAGATATCGCTATCCCATCTATACGGCTACCCTCAGCCGATGGTGCAAAAATCTGTTTTGCTGTGGTACCATCTGAATTGGCGAAGTTGGTAGGCTTAAATCTTAAATCTTTGGTAAAATATACCTTTTCGTTTTTGCCATAGTGTTTTAATTAAGGTGTGGCGTAATTTGAATTTTTGTAAATGGTTAACGTAATATTGTCGGTTTGGATAGCTGCAACTGTGCTTTCAACTAGGGTTACCTGATCCTCAAATTCGCTAACATCAGGAAGACCATCCAAGGTAGCGAACGTGCCGCTTTTAAAAGGAATGTTAATATCGTGATACGAGCCGCCATAATCCATAGCGACTTTAAGTTTGCCGAATCCGGTGTAGTTACTGGAACCATCTACACCATCTTCTTGCCAAATCTACCTTTATCTTTAAGCGCGTAATGTCCTCAATGGCTTTACTGTACTCTGTGGATGATATCCCCTTGTTTAAAGAATCTACACTAAGTTTGGCATTGTCAAGTGCTTCTTTGCCTTTTATCCAAGCACTAATGTAGTTTATAATTTCCGGAGCAAAGGCGATTAAAATACCCAGACCTCCCGTTAAGGCGGTTCTAAATGCCGTCACAGAAATTTCGGCGAGGGCCATTGCCTTGCGGAAAAATCCTATTACTTCCTGTGCTGCGGAATATCCTTCTTTTACTTTTTTTATGGTATCTTGAATTGATATATATTTTTCTCTTTACTTTTATCTAGTGCTGTAGTTAATTTATTGATATCTCCGTCCAAATTGGTTATCGGACGTGATAAGTTATTTATTGCAGTTCTAAGGCTATCAAAGGCTTTTACATATAAGCTCAATTGTTGTTGCCCGTTTCCGGTAATTTTTAAATCGATATGAAATTCATTACTGTTTGACATAATTTAAATGTTTTAAATGCCCGAAGGCACGAATACTATAAGAACATTATTAAATAAGCTACATTATTATGTTAATAATGCTGTTTGGCATATTTTTAAGTAGCTTTGTAATTATTTCTCATTACAAGAACTGCTGTAGAAGGGTTCTATTTTTTAGATTTATTTATCTCGTGCAACACTATATCAAACATAGCTTCATCAAAAACATCTCCCTCTTTAAAAGTGTCATTTAGAGTTGAAATTTCAATGTTCCCATTTTCGTCTTTGTTTGATAAATCAAATGCGGCACTAAAAGAAACGTCATCACCCTTTGTCAATACTTTTACCTTATCTTTTGTTCTATCGTCAAAAATACGTTGCCTAAAAAGTATAGCGTCAAACTCTGGGTTTTCTTCATTAAAAGTATCAAATTTAGATATCATTAAAGTTACAACCGCCGCACCGTCTAATTCATCAACCGCAATGTCGTAAACTCTGCCTTTCCAATTTTTAAATTCACCTTTTAAAGTATCTGTAATAAAAGTTGTAACTTTTACTTTACCAGTATCAGCCGCCTCTTTCAACGCAATTTCATTCTTCTGCTCCAGGCAGTTGTCATAGATATTGCCCAAAAGTTTTATAAATTTAAGTTGACTTTCGGATCTTTCGTCCTTTTTACTTTCGTTTTTTGAGGTTGTCGTTGTTTGATTACAAGCAAAGATTGTACATAAAACTAATAAGGAAAATAATGTTTTTTTCATGATTAAAGGCTAAGTTTTACTAATTTTTTTGGTAAAAATAATAGTAAAATGTAAGTAATGCAAGTATAAATTTTAAGTGAATAATAAGATTCAGCTAAGTAAGGAATAATCCAAATAAACTTTCCGTCTTTCATACCAATATGGCTCCCGCAAGCCGCAGAAGAACCGACAGATTTTTGTAAACGCATTTATTAAGTTGATAATTTGTATTACCATTAGCAAGCGTCCCGCTACTTGTTATATCACAAGCTGTACCCGAAGATTTTATATTTCCAGTATTTACAGAAGGTTGTTATTATCTGCAATTTTATAATAATTGATGCTATATTTATTTATGAAAATTTTAAAATCCAAAGCATTCGGAGGAAATGATCACTTAACGACATTTGTAAACGATAATAATATTGCCAAAGAGGATATATTTGTCATCGTATCTTCGGGAGTTCATAACACAGACTATACACTTTTTTTTTATGCCGAAGATAAGGTTAATGAAAAGAAACGTAATTTCTGGGGTAACTTAGAAGAATAACCTCACCCCAACTTCACCAACTCCACCTTGGTAGCCTGCCCCTTGCGCCAGGCATCAATTTTATTAATGTAATAGTAAGCGCCGTCCTGCTCAAGGTAAATAGGTATCAATAGATCAAGTTCCAAAATATCACGTGGGCTCAGTAAAAAATAGCGCACTAACTTTTTGGTTTGCCTTAGTATTTTCTCCAGTTCGGGATAGTAGCGTTTGCGCAGGTCATCAAACTTAAGGCTGGCGTAACCAAAGTCTTCAGTAAGTTTCGGCGCAGCCGGGTTATAAAAGTAGGGGATACTTATATAATCGTTAACTACCTTGTTATTCCCTTGTCCATCAGTAAAGGTTACGGTTTTACCGCCTTCCAAAGGTAACTTGCGGTCTATCAAAATTCGGGGTGTTACGCCAGTGCTAAAATCGCTGCTGTCGGCATCTATCATTTTAATTTGCGCCACGCTGCTATTCAAGTATGGCACATTAAGGGTAGGGGCAAACTGACTTTCAAACAGGTCCGCCGAGGCGGGTAAGGTAGCATCAGCAACTTTAATAACGGCGTCTGCGAAACCTGCGGGTAACACGGCATCATCCTCTTTATACTTCAACTTATTTTCCTGCGCATAACCGCCTAACTGAAAACTAATGGCCTTACCCTGATCCAGACATTTAACGGACCAATTTTTAGCCAGCGGTATGTTATTCCCAATATCGCGAAAGGAGTTAAATGTTACCGTGCGCCTGGCGTTCAATATACTTAAAGTAGCGCTCAACCAAAATGCATAGCTCCGCCTTGTTCTTAAAAGATTTTTTAAAGTTTTTCATTATGATTTATGTGCCGAATGGCATAGTAGTGATACAAATATAGCTAAAATATTTAGCATTTTAAAATGATTTTAAATTTATTTTTCTTTTATAAGGTTAAATTGTGTTAAACTTACAATAGCAGACAACAATATATATTATATTTGTTATCCGTGGCTTAGCCTATGAACGTTTTTAAAAACATAATTTTTCTCTTTCTTCTTTTGGCTGCATTCACTGCTTGCCAAAAAGAGGACGAAAAGCCTGTTGGTTTAAAAGCCGGTGCTAAGAACGATTCGATCAGCGCTGCTATAAATTTAGATGCTCCCGGAACCCTCCTTGCTGTTAAAGGTCAGTTAAAAATAACAATTGAAGATTCAACTTATATTTTTGATGCCGCTAATGATTCCATTGCCTTTGTTAGCGTTGATCTGGACAGCAATAAGTATTTTGGCATTACTGCTATTAATAAGGCGCATACGGTTAGCTTTGGCATCAGCTCGCCCGGCATAGCCAGGGCAGATACTAACTCCGTGATAGCAGGAAGTCAGTTGTTATTTAGCGATGACGATAATCCATCCGTTCAATACACGTTATCTAAATACATAAGCACCCGCGATATGGGTAAAATTACGCTTATCAAGTTTCAGCAGGACAGCACACTTACTAAAGGAACTTTTTATACCATACTTTCCAGGCAGGGAAAGCCCCTGTCGTATTATAAAACTACCGGAACTTTCGATCTCCGTACAAAATAATTGCTTTTTTCCTGATGTGACGGTACATGCAAATATACAAAAAATATAATTATGTTTTGTATGCTAAATAGCATATTTAATTGCTGTTTCAGCCACTTCATTTTCTACAAGCTGGGTAAGCAGCGTTTTTACGACAGCTTCCCGGGCCCATTGTTGTTCTGTTAACGATGCATCCTCTTTATACCAGCGTACAGGCTCGTTTATTTCTATACGGGTTTTGTAGATAAATCCCTTACGCGGATGCATTTTTGTTCCTTCGTAACTATTCATGCCTTCAGTCCTTATTACTTTCGCCAACTGCTTTAGTGGCAGGGCCAGTTCCAGGCACTCTTCCAGCGTATTTTTAAAGTCGTGTTTATCCTCCAGCCAAAGGGTTAATACGTCGTCACTAATTTCATGATCAGCTATACTGATGCGGCTGTAGTCGTAGTCTACCGATATGATCATCCACCATATCGCGTCTTTTGTCTTTTGCGAGATCTTTATCATTTTTTTAATTAATGTGCCCCGGGCGGGGCGGGTTATTGGTTTTGTTTTACTTCACCGGTCAAAGCGTGGCTTCCAATTCGGAAAGTGTTTTTGTATAGCCGCTATCTCGTCACTATATTTTTCGCACACGGTTTTATAAGCTTTATAGCGCAGGTGCTTTTCGCGTTGACTGGTTAACTCATCGGTATCAGGTGGTACCGGATGTTGTAATGCAGAATAGATAAGGTACATGGTATTATATTATAAGTTGTTACTGGTAATTTAATTTAAGCCGGACTTATTTTAAGGAGGTAAATTCATAAATTCTTTATTTTCTGTATTTTAATTTGGATTATTTAAATATATATATTAATATTGTTCCGATTGAATACAAATATATAAAGAATAATTCTTTAATTTAAAGAAATTTTAGAAAAAATTATCAACATTATGGAAGCCACCGAAAAGCCAAATAAGATAAAGACAGTACGCCCTGAAACATTGGAGTTTATCATTTTATATAACCAGCTAAAAGGCAGGGCTTTTACCGGAAATGCCCAACTGGCGGAGATACTCGGGTTCAATTCTGCAAGCTCCATTACAGAAATAATTAAGAGCAGACAGAATATTGACCCTGAGAAATTCAGAATATTTAAAGAACGCTTTAAGAACTTCCTTGAGCAAGGTAAGCCGGTGGAAACCTCAATACAGCGGACCAGCCAGGGAATACCGATGTTTGAAGTAATCGCAACAGCATCGGGCGTTGAGGTATATAATGATATAAACGATAAGCAGGCAGTTGGCCGGATGAATTTTCCCGGTATTGAGGACTGCGATTTTGCCTTACCTGTTTGGGGGCATTCCATGTACCCATATTTGGAGAATGGCTGTTGGGTAGCGTTAAAAATAATTCACGACAAAAAAATACTGCCCGGCGAGGTGTATTATATAGAATGGGGCGATTACCGCATGTACAAAAGACTTTTGGCCGGGAACACCCCCGACGAGGTAATAGCGCATTCAGACAATGTTACAGAAATGGTTGGCAACAGGCTTAAATACGCGCCCTTTGTTATTAAGATCGATGAGATAAAAAAACTTTGCCTGGTAAAAGACATCCATAAAAAGCACAATCATTAAGTGTTATTTAGTAAATATTACCTGCTTAATACTTTATAGCTTATGTGGTTAATTAATTATGAAAAATATCATTAACCACTTTTTTTGTAATTAATATTTTGATAATATCGTGCGCCAATTATTGTCTAATATTTAATAAGCTTTTACGCATAAAGCAAAATTTTATTTACTAATAACGTTAAACTCATGATGGATTTTTTACCCTATTTCGTGGGATCGGGCTTTCTGATCGTTCTGATAATTGTTTTTAATCACAAAAAACAAAAAAGCAAATTGAATGAATTTGTGAAGGAACCTGATGAAGCGCCTTCGATAATGATGGTGCAGTCGGTTGAGCGAAAGCTGAAAGCCATTTATGGCAAATTATATGAGAACGGCGTTAAACCCGGCTCTACTGATACTGCAAACGGCGCTGCCCCAACGGGCCGCAAACAACAATTGATAAAGGAATTGGAAGATTTAGAAGCAACATATGCTGACAAGAAAATATCGCTCAGAGACTACAGCGAGAAGCTACAAAAGCTGCAACTGAAGGTAATAGACCTTTGATCAAATTTACGCTGCGTTATATAATAACGTATTTCTGTTTTGAATATACATTGTTTATAATTGCAGCCGTATGTTGTCTGACGAAGGTATAGTAAAACGCATTAAAATAATAGTTAAAGAGCATGGTGGGCAGTTAGCGCTGGCCGGCGTTATAGGCGTCGACCAGGGTTTTATAAGTAAGGTCATCAACAAAAAGCAGGAAGTTAGCTACTACCTCATCCGCAAACTTTGCCTGCAGTTAAGATATTCGCCCGAGTGGTTGATATTAGGCACCGGCGAAAAGAATATAAACAAAACTGAATCCCCCAAACTGATCACAGAAATACAAATGATGCGTACCGAGCTGGATATTTTGCATGCCCGTATGCGCGCCTTCGAGATGGAGATAAAGGACCTTAAAGGTGATAAGGATAACCGCCAGATAGCGGGTTAAAAATAAAGTCAATTTTTTTTCATAGTATAAAATCCTACTGACATAGGGCTGTCATTAGTACGTGGTTTCTTTGTTGTATAAAAACAAACAAGCCATGACAATTATTGAATCTTTATTGAAAGACATTGAGCAGGAAGCTCAAACTACCCGCAAATTTCTGAAAATTGTTCCTGAGGACAAGTACGATTGGAGGCCGCATCCAAAAAGCATGAGCCTGCAGCAATTGATTACACACATTGCCGAGCTGCCGGCGTGGATAACTATGGCTATTACTACTGATGGATTAGACTTTGCAGCAAATCCTTATGAACCAAGTAAAATTGACAATAACGCGGATCTGCTTGAGTTTTTTGAAGAAACATATGCCGATGGCCGCGCCCATTTGCAAGCCTTTAATGAGGCCGACTTAGAAAAACCCTGGATATTGCGCAACGGCGAGCATGTACTGGCCAATATGAATAAATATGACACCATCAGGGTGGCAATAAGCCAAACTATTCACCACCGGGCGCAACTGGGTGTATTTTTACGGTTGCTTGATATACCTATACCGGGCAGCTACGGCCCAAGCGGCGACGAAATGCCGAAGTAATAAAAAAAACCGCCCCGCATACCGGGGCGGTTTTTTTTATTTGGTGGTATCCCGTTCAACCAGGTCCATGCCGCATTTTGAACATACGCCGGGTTTATCTGATCCTATTTCAGGATGCATGGTGCAGACGTACTTATATTTCTTTGCAGGTGGTTTACTTTCCGTACTACCGCAGGCCGCAAGGCCCAGCATTAAAAATGCAAATCCGCTTATTATTATAGATCTCATTATTATCTGTTTTTTATAAAGGCTGTAAGCCCCAGTAAAGATACCACCAAAATGCCAAGCGCCGCCAGCATGCTCACTATATCGCGTATGTCCTTGCCGGCCCATGTCATCCAGAAAAACTTGTGCAAAAATATAAAAGTTAAGCCTTCGGCGCGGTCTGTTCCATCTACTTTAGTTGCTAGTTTGGCTGACGTGGTTTCAATGTACCAATCGCCTTCGTTAGGATAACTTACCTGCTCAACCGGCAAGCGCTTGTTGATAAAGCCATAGTCGTTGGTGAATTGCTTAACGGGAGTAACAATCGTTCGGGCGGATATTTTTTGTTTTCTGCTGCCGCCTCCCTCTGTTTGGTAATAGGTAGATAAAAAGCGGGCAAATTCCGCATCGCCATCTGGTAACTCATCACCGTTTGTCGCATTGATATAAAGTACCTGTTTTTTATTGGTTAGAATTTGATAATAAGTTTTGTCATTAAACTTAGCTAAACCGATGCGCAAAATGCTGCTATCTGCCACGGGTAACTTAAGGGTGGATAGTTTTAAGTCTTTTACGTTAATCAATTGCTGATAATCGTTGCTGTTCCCCTTTAAATTATATAAAGAAATATATAAATGAAACGCGCCGCTTACCGTAAACGTGAGCATCAATACCGACATAATAATCCCCAATTGCCGGTGATAACGGTGGATGATGCGTTTATCTTCCGCTCCGTTATTTTTCTTTTTCTGCGTTACTTCTTTAAATTTCTTCCAGAACAAGCCATAAACGGTTAGGCCGCTCAGCATCGAAAGAAATATAATGCTTACCACAACCATTAAAGTAATAAGCCGGAACTGTTCGCTGCCAATATCAGCTAAAAATTGCCAGGTATGCAGTTGCTCAAACAGTACTAAAAAAAACTTGCGGGTGTTATTATTGAAAGTACCCATGCGGCTTTGCGCGGTCTCTACATACACATCCATGCCATCTGGCCTGTCAAACGTTACTTTCCAAACGGGTAACAGGCGGTTTATGGGTTGATAATGGCTATCGAACTTAGTTTGAAAAGTCATTTCCTTTACCGGCGATTTGTTATCCTGCGTAAAGTACCGGGCCAGGTAAGCCGCATAATCCTTATCGCCATTGTGTAAAAGGCTACCATCGGCAGCTGAGTAATATTGGTAAATGCTGTCTTTGTTTAATACCTGGTAGTACGTGCCTTTATCAAACTTTATCAGACTGAAATTTCTGATCTCAGCGATTTTGTTAACATCCAAAACCTGCTGCAGCGAAACCCGGGGAGCAATCTTCTCCTGTGTTGCGGGAACAAAGACCTCCTTAGCTATGGTCGGCCTGAGCCAGTTTGACATTAAAGGGTGGGAAAGCCCGCTAATGGTCCAGCCTATGATGGGGATCAGCGCTGTTAGCCCCAATATCCTATGCCATTTATAAAAACGCCTTTTAGCTGCCTGGTTATTGGCCGTACTTTTTTTCATGATCAGTTTTTTGAGAAGGAATAGCTTAAACCCAGTGTGTAAGTACGCGGTGGCGCGGCAGTATAAGTATCGCCGTATTGGTTGCTGATAACGTTTGTTGCGTAAAGTTTATTAGTTAAGTTGAGCACATTGAACCATAAGCCGAACCCTTTTAAAGAATTTTGTTTAGCCTCATAACCTAAACGCAGGTTATAAATATCATAACCATTATAGCTTTTTGTATTGGCCGGGTTGGTAAAGTATTTATCTATATGCTGCCATTCGCCCGCTATCCTGAAGCCGGGTATGAACAGCGGTTTATAGGTCAGCTCGCTGTTGGCTATCCATGCGGGGGCATTGTTCATGCGGTTACCGTTGTAAACTATCACGGTGCTGGTATTAGTGGCAAAGTTTGTACTTACTTCGCTGTAATCGCGGTAAGAATGCTTAGCGTTAGTACCGCTGAACCTGAAACTAAACTGCCCCGATGGCGCATAAGTAACCGCGTACTCAACGCCGCGGTGTCGTGTGGCACCGGCATTTTTATTTTGCGTAGTGTTATCTGGCAGTAATTGGTTGATGATCTCATTGCGTCCTTCCAGATCATACAAACTTACTTCAACGTATACTTTCTTGTTCAGCAATGCCAGCCAACCGCCAACTTCGTAATTATTAAAGGTGGCTTGTTTAAGCGGCGTTAGCTGCCTCGCGCTGTACAGGTCGCCTGTTTCCGGTGGTTGGAAGCCTACGCTGTAATTGGCATACAAACCGGTATTGCTGCCAAAGTTGTACGTAAGGCCCAGCTTAGGCGCAACAATATTAAAATCGTTAACCTCGTGTTGTTTGTACTTGGTGCCAGCTGTTAGGTTGTTATTAAAATTATAATGAACATGGTCATATCTGATACCCAAAACAACCCGCAGCGGCTCAATCGGGTTCATCTCATATTGGGCATAGGCAGCCGTATTAAACAGTTTAATGCCGTAATCATCTAAATATTTCCCGCTGTTGGTAAAGCCGGTATAATAATTTCTGGCAACATCCTTTTGTATATCCAAAAACTGCGAATAGAAGGAACTCGGGCTGTTATCCAAATACCCCCCAACAATTAAACGCGATTTAAGGAAGTCCATGTTTACGCGATGCTGCGCCAGCAGGCCATAGCTTTGTAAGCGCTGGTCATTAACCTGCCCGTTGGAGCTTACATAAGCCCCCGTGCTGCTACGAACATCGGAGATATAATAACTCGGTAGTTGAGCGGTAGAGTTGGCGCGACTAAATGCAGTAATAGAGGTGCTGCTCTTTTCACTCCAATTATGTTCCAGTTTAAGCGATGCCCTGAAAGCTTTTACCCTGCGATAGGTAAAGCGCTGGTTAGCTCCATAACTGCGACTGTAAAACTTTGTTGCATCTAAACTGCCCGGCGTTTGGGTATTAAGGTAGTTATAGGCTGATGCAAAGGTTAGTTTAGTACGATCCGTAGCGGCATAGGTCATTTTTAAATTGATAGAGTTTTTATCAAAGTCGGAATAATCCTGCCAGCCATCTTTTTGTCGCACTAAATATCCGCCAACATATAAGCCAAACTTGCCTTTGGTAAATCCGCCATCAGCATCAACACGGCGATAATTGAAGTTGTCGCCCTGTATGGATACATTCCCGGCATAACCGGCGGGCGGGCCTTGCGTAATAAAATTGATAGCCCCGCCAATGGCATTACTGCCATAAAGGGAAGAGGCCGGGCCTTTTATCACCTCTATATCCTTTACGCCCGACATGTTGATCTCGTACAACGAATTATGGTTAAATATACCGGTAGGGCGTATGGGCAAACCATCCTCCATATAAAGATATAAGGCATTATAAGTTATAGGCTGCCTTATAGACATGGTGTGCTGCTCGTTACCAAGATTTACCATATAAACGCCCGGTACCTTATTCAACAATTGATAAAGAGCGGTCGCTTTGGTATCTTTTATTAAAGTTGAATTGATCTTGCTGATGGCAATAGGAGCATCGCGACGGTCCTGGCCCTCGCGATTAGCGGATACAATAACCGTTTGCAGATCGGTTGTGGACGGTTCAAGTTCCACGGTAACGAAAGCGCCATCAACAGCGATAATGGTACGCGGTGTGTAGCCTATCATGGTAACCTTTAGGGTTTTTAATGATAAGTGCGCTACATTAAATTCGCCGCGCGTATTAGTATGCGTAAGTTTATTCTCGCCCTCGTTTATAACCGCGCCGGCCAGCGGTTCATGTGTTATGGCATCGGTAACGGTGCCTTTTATTTGACTGAATGCGGCCGCTGTAAGCAGGGTCAGCCAAAGCAATACGTAATATTTTTTCACCTAAGTGTTTGTTAGGAGAGGGGTTTCCCTCCCTTTGTTAGCATATAATAATTGGATGATTACAGTGTATAGTCTGATAAAACGGCAAAGCATAGCCAGCCGTTGAAAAACTAATACAATAAAGAAGTTAAATTATTACGCTAATTGCGGGGGATGAAACACAGCGCCCGAGAAGGGTGTGGCTTTAAGGATTTGGTATGGAGTAGATACAGTATCAACTACCTGCGAAAAGAATTTTATTGAGCTGGATGATTTTACAAAAACTTCCTGGAACAAACTTTTTTGCGTTTGGCGATCATTGCTTTTTTCTTTTTCCTGCACCTGTTTAACTTTTTTCATAAAGTAACAGTGCCCGTCGCAATGCAGCAAGGGTTTATCTTTATTCTCACAAAGCTGGGTAGCTATGTATTTTTTATTAAGTTCAAAACCGGCATAAACAAACAAGCGCGAAAAGTTGGCCGAGAGCAGCGCAACCAATAATACTATAGCAGTAACACGGTTTAACATTTGCCACAAAAGTAATGTAGCAGAGGGGGAAAAACAAATCAAAAAAAAAGGGCCTGCAAATTGTTGCAGACCCTTTTTTTAAAACGCTGTTATTGAGCGCGAATAAGTTTAACGTGGGTTTTTTGGCCCTGGAACTCAGAAGTTATAACTGTTGAGTCACCATAAAATTTACCGGTTTGCGGCATTTGTTGTCCTTGAATATCTAAGGCAAAGGTAAAATCACTGCCTTTTATTTTCCCGTTTAGAATAGGCAGGTCACCCTGATCAGTGGTGCAGGCGCCGGTTACAGTTTCGCCATCAACTTTAAAAGTATAGGTTAACGGCAATTCAAAGTCGCCAAATTTTAATGTGCCTTTCCATTTTCCGTTAAGGTCGGCAAATGCTGCAAATGCAATTGCAAAGCTGCAAACAAGCAGCGCGATAATTGAGATTCTTTTTTTCATAATAATTAATTGGGTTTCGGTTTTTATTTTAATGGATTTTCGGTTTAATACTTTTATTGGTTTTTGCCAGGTAAAAAATACAATTTTTATTGGGCGCGGGTAAGTTTAACGCGGTTTTTCTGGCCCTGAAATTCGGAAATGACAATGGTAGAATCGCCATAGTATTTACCTGTATGAGGTATTTTTTCTCCGTTAAAATCCAAGGAAAATGAAAAATCATTTCCGTTTATTTTACCATCAGAAATAGGGTTTTCGCCTTGGTCAGACCCAATTGAGCCTGTTAGCTTTTCGCCATCAACCTTAAAAGTGTAATTAAGCGGTATTTCCATTTCGTTAAATTTTAATACGCCTTTCCATTTTCCGGATAGATCGGCAAATGCTGCAAACGCAACAGTAACGCAGCAAACAAGCAGCGTTGCAATAGAGAGTTTTCTTTTCATGACTATTTTTTTAGTTTTTTCGGTGGACTAAATATAGAAATTTTTTTAAAAAACTGTCAGGGTGTTTTATAATAATATATAGGGGCAAACACGCCTTCGCTTGTGGTATAGAAGCCCTTACCGTCAGCCTCAAATGCTATTGCTTCGCCTAATTTCTCCTCTTCATAATGTGGGTTAAGCGGCTTTCGTTGCATGGCTTGCCATATGCTTTCATTGTCCCAGCGTTTCCAGTAGTAAATCTCCTGATAGCTCTTTAATAAAATGTGCTTACCGTCTTTTGATATATCGCCGGCGGTTATCCATTTTAAGGGTTTTATGCCACTAAATGTTAATGTAGATCGTTTTGTTAAGGTAACGGTATCGCCTTGTTTTGAATTTAGAGCAGCAGTATAAACTCCTACAGCATCACCGCGTTTGGTTACCACATAAAGCAGTTTTTCCAGTGGGTCTATCATCAGCGTTTCGGCATCTTTTGGTTCGTCGGGATAACGCAGATATATAGGAGTTGCCTTTGCCCTGGTCTTTGTTCCGTTAAGTAAGCTCTCTTTTTCCTCTATCCTATATATAACAATAGCCGGTCTGTTAAAATTATTGTCACCAATGTCGCCTATATAAATGTAGCTTTTCCCTGTTTTGGGTCCTGGTCCCACGGCAATATCTTCACAATCATAAACAGACCTTCGCAAGGTATTGTTGGCATTGTAATAAACAGTATTGAAAAGTTTTCCTTCTGCGTCTATAACAAAAAAGCGGCTTGAATCGCCGCTGTCATTATGAACGTAAAACAACTGGTTGTTAATGCCCGAAGCCGCCATGCCTGAGGTTTCGCTCATAGCTCTATCCTGAAGCTGACCGGTTACAGTAATTTTTGTAAGTAAATAACGGTGGCGTGCATACGCTCCGACAAACAAAAATATTACTACGGCTGCAATGTATTTAAGCCTCCTGCTCCTGCTCATCCTGTGGAATAACATACCGCAAAAATAGCTTAAAAATTAAGACGACCTTAATTAGTTGATCTGCATTTCAACGTCAGGCTTTGACACATCGGTTAAAGCCACTTTACCTCTTTCTTTACGCAGTATGCGGTTAAAAAGAGATATCTCTTTGTCAAACAGAAAACGGAAGAATAACATGGTCCATGATTTATGATAGAACAATGTATCATAATACTCAGGGGCTGTTTTCTTTATCTGCGGAAGCTTGTTCCACGGAATAGAAGGAAAATCATGGTGCTCATTATGAAAACCCACGTTAAAAGCTACCAGGTTAAGGCCGCCGTAATAGCTATACGTTTCCTGCTCAACACTATGTGTTAAATAATGCTCCTGTACCCAGCGCGCGCCCAGTGGATGCAAGCCTACCGAGAAGGAGAAGCTTAAAAGCAGGAATGCCAGCGCGTGCCATCCCATAAAATAATATATAGCAGCCGTAAAAGCTATCTGCACTAACAAATTGGTCACTATCCAAATATCAAATGTTTGTATTTCGCGTAAGCGCGATAAGCGGAAAACCTGAAACAAGGGATAAAAAAGCAGCCAAAGGGCCTTGCCTAAAAAGGAGTTGTTGATCAATTTAGCTTCCCATTTGTTGGGCAGGTCTGCGTCAAGTTCATGCACTCCTTGAAACGAGTGATGCTTAATGTGATAGCGCTCAAATGATATGGAACTTGGGAAAATTTGCGGCATATTGGCTAAAATACCTGCCCAGCGATTGGCCGACTTGTTTTTAAATATCAACTGGTGGGCACACTCGTGTATCATTACAAACAGGGCATGATCTGCAAAGGCTCCTAAAAAATAAGCAGCGCCAAAAACCAGCCACCACGATTGATCGCGAAGTAGCCATGCCAAAATCAATTGAAAAGATACCAGGCCAATTATTGCCCAAATTGTGTTTGGATTTTTGCCTATCAGATTCCTCAAATGAGGGAATTGCTTTAAAATTTGCTTGGTACGTTTACGATGTGGTTCAGAAACTTCTGAGTAAATAAAATCAGTTTTTTTAGCCATTTTTTATTAACGAAATATTCAAATTCAGGTTCGCTTATCCTATACAAACTCCAGTTTCCAATAATAATTATAAAATTTTACATAAAAGTTATAAAATTTTAATTTGTGATAAGCGTCATAAACGGCAACGTGGCGTCAAACTGTGCCAACTTATGGGTGCCAGGTTGCAGTCTTTACCACACTAACCACAAGCTGCAATTTTATTTAGTGATAATTGAAGTAATTTTGTCTCTTTGCCTTTAATCAGTAATCAATTAATTATGTGGTGGATATATGCTCTTTTATCGGCACTTTTTGCAGCCTTGACCGCACTTTTTGCGAAGGTAGGGATCAAGGGAATAGACTCAGATCTGGCAACAGCCATTCGCACCGTTGTTATAGTGATTTTGGCTTGGGTTATAGTTGCTTTTAAAGGAACAGGTAATACAATCGCTGCAATGAGCCGCCAAAATTGGATATTCCTTATCCTTTCCGGAGTTACAACAGGATTATCATGGCTGTGCTACTTTAAAGCGTTACAATTAGGAAAGATATCTCAGGTTGCACCCGTTGATAAATTGAGCGTTGCGCTGGCTATTGTATTGGCTGCGTTATTTTTAGGCGAGCAGATAACTTTAAAAACAGGCATTGCGGCTGCGCTTATTGTTAGCGGTACCTTAGTGCTGATATTTTAGTTACCGCTTGCGGCGGTGTTGTCACCACACCACCTTATGGGTTTCCATTATGCGGTGACCACACCTGCCACGGTTTGAATATCACCAGGCATTACTAAGGAACGTTTAACAAAAACATCTATTTTCTACCAACCAGTTGTTCCGATGGAACAAGCGCTAAACCATAGTGCCTCAATATGAATTATCCAGAATCAGGCTTTTTACACCTTGTTTAAATTAAATAGGCCCAATTAATTAGCTTTGCGCCAATTGTGCTAAAAACGTCTACAGAACACAGAACCCCGCGGCAATTGCGCCTGGCTAACGCCGTTTTCTTTTTCCTTTCGGGCCTTGGTTACGCTACCTGGGCATCGCGTATCCCTAACATTCAAAAGCAGCTTAACTTAAACGAAGCGGAGTTAGGCGGCATTTTGTTTGCAATGCCTATTGGTCTCATGGTTACCATCCCCATAACGGGGCAGCTACTTAGTAAGTTTAGCAGCAGGACGGTTATGCTGATTGGTGCTGTTTTATTTGCGGCTATATTAGGTGTTCTGGGTTTCGCTACAACTGTATGGCAACTGGTACCCGCATTGTTTTTGCTGGGCGCATCGCGCAATTTGTTTAATATATCCACAAATGCCCAGGCCGTAGAGGTACAGTCGTTATATGATCGGTCTATAATGGCTAACTTTCATGGCATATGGAGCCTGGCCGGGTTTGCAGGTGCTGCCATAGGGTACTTTGCGGTGCATTACGGCGTAAGCACTTCATACCATTTGCTGGCAGTAAGCATTTTACTTATTGTATGCTCGTTTTGGTTTATTTCGGGCACCATCTATCAGCCGCCCCACTCGCAGCCCAAACGAAAGATATTTACACTTCCTGAAAAATCGCTGATTACCTTCGCGCTCATCTGTTTTTGCTGTATGGCCTGTGAGAACACTATGTACGACTGGAGCGGCGTTTACTTTGAAAAGGTTATTCACGTATCAAAAGGTAACGCCACCGAGGGCTTTGTCGTTTATATGATAGCCATGACGCTTGGTCGCTTTGTTGGCGATGCAGTAGTAAACCGTTTTGGCATCAAAAATATGCTTCGCGGCAGCGGGATTTTAATATTTACCGGGTTGCTGTTATCGGTAATGTTTCCAGATCAACTGATAGCCGCATTGGGTTTCATTATGGTGGGGTTTGGTGTATCATGCATAGTGCCTATGGTTTTTCAGCTGGCGGGCCGTTCCAAAACAATGAGCAGCGGCACAGCGCTGGCCTCAATATCATCAATTGGCTATCTGGGCTTTCTGTTGGTGCCGCCGTTTGTAGGTTTTGTGGCCGAAGCGGTGAGCCTGCGCGTTTCGTTTGGCCTGATCTCGCTGTTGGGTTTGATGATCGTTTTTTTGGTTTATAGGATTGACGAAGAGCACGGGTGATTTGTTTGCAATAAAAAGTGTTTCACTTTTCAGTCAAAAAGATACCGTTTCTCAAATTATTGATTGTAAGTTAATTACATTAAATTTACAGCTAAACTTACTGACGAATAAGTCGTTTCATTTTGTTTCACGCTAAATTATAAAAGGCTGATAATAAAGTGGATAGAATAAAAGCGTTTCATCCGTTTCACCTGTTTCATATATTTCAGTGAAACACCTACCGCTTACTTGCTGATAATATATACTTTATCTAATACTGTATTTCGTTTTGCCTTATTAACAAAGGCAGGCAGTATGCGCTCCTGCGGATAGTTGGTAAAAGAGGCCATTATTTTAAACGGGATGTTCTGCTGCTGTAGATAGTCGACCGATTGCTGGTTAGCAAAGCAAAGGATTTTCGGAGATATCGGTCCTTTGAGTTTCTCAATGGGAATGTAGCCCACTTGCCTGTTACACTCAAACTGGAAAACGTTGTTCTGTTGTTTGAGGGAGTAAATGCTATAGGCATCAAACTTAGGCTGGTTTACATATTTCGCCGCTGCAATTTGCCCGTTATAAGCCCCTAATAATGGATAAAGATTGGTGCCGACGTAAAAGTTGGCAAATAAAGCTGCCGATATAGCGATAAAAAAAACCTGTTTAATAATTTCCGTTTTTACCCTGTTGTTGATGAGAGATATCAACGCAAAAAACAGGATACAGGCAACAACGAATAGCAGGTAGCCATCCGGCTGTAAAAAGTAATTGATAAAAAATACGCCCAGTGTAAACAAAGCGATGTATAACCACCATGAAATGATCCTGATGCGGCTACCCCACACGTTTAAGCGCTCAAAACAATAAGGCGCGGTAATTAAAGCAAACAGCGGGAAGAGGATATTTGTATAAAATGGCAATTGAAATCGCGATAGCGAAAACAATAACAGCAAAAGCAGGCCACCACTTAATGTATAATACTCGGCTTGCTTTTCCCCTTTTATAATTCCACGGATGCGGCTATACAACGCGAAATAAAATAACAGGCACCAGGGCGCAAATGCCCAAAGCAAGGTATGAACATAGAAGAGCACATCACCCGATTTTTGTTGACTAATTGGTCCGCTGTTAACAAAACGGCCAAATTGACTATCCCACAAAAACCATTTTATACCTGATACGCCCTGCCTGCCAAATACAAACTTCTCGGGATGAAGATCAAATTGCACATACAAGGCATACAACTCCGGCAGGGTAAACAAAACGGTAAGCAAAAACAAGCTTATCCATTTTACGGAAAATACCTCGCTAAATCTTTTTTGAAAGACGAGTTGACCCAGCAAACTGCCGTAAACAACCACCAGAACGAATATACCCTTGGTCATAACAGCGCAGGCCGTTAGGAGGGCGGCGAGTAACAAGTCTTTATAATTGAACCGGTCATATAGGCCGCTGATGTGATAGATGGCGCCGGTTATAAGTCCCATTAAGTAAGGTTCGGCACGTACATCGGTATTGCTCATTATAATATATTGCGATGTAAGCACCATTAACACAGCAACCAAGGCAATCTCCTCGGTGTAAAACTTCTTACCCAATAAATAAGTATACCATAGACTCAAGGTAAAAAACAACAAAGCAGGCAGGCGATATGCCCACGCGCTTATGCCAAACAGTTTAAAACTGGCGGCGGTCATCCAGAATGGAAAGTGAGGTTTATCCAGCCAGTCCTGTCCGTAGCTGTATAACGATAACCAATCATGCTTGTAAAGCATATTTTTAGCTATTGAGGCATACAAACCGGGATCATCAGTAAAAAAAGCGTGATTAATGCCGCTAAGATTAACGGCAAAGGCAAGCAGTATAAATAGCAAGTAAAACAGCTTTTCCTGTTTTTTCATGCTTCAAATTAAAGTATAATAATGGTTTGTTGCTATGCCATTGCAAAATAAAGCAGAAACAAAAAACCCCTGCCTCGCGGCAAGGGCCAACTCACAACAATTGTTTAACCTTAGGGTATGGTTAACCTTACGGTCAATTCCTAACTGCAATGCGAGTCATGTACATAAACACGGCACCTTAATGTTTAGTTTTTAAAATTTAACATATTTTTAAAAAATCGACGTTTACTAACTAATCAGTTATATTAGCACCACCAAGTTTTTAATTTATATTTGTTACAATCAATATTAAGCTTAAGAAGAAACCATGAAAAAAGTATTCCAGTTTACAGCAGTTGCGTGTTTTGCATTTGCATTATTTTTAACGACATCAACAGCGTTCGCGCAAGGCGGCAGACCAGTGGCAAGCCCACGCGATAGCGTTAGCGCTAAAGTAGGTGGTGCTACCATCAGCATTAATTATGGCAGCCCATCAGTAAAAGGACGTAAAATATTTGGCGGCTTAGAGCCTTATGGTAAGTTATGGCGTGCTGGTGCTAACCAGGCAACCGTTTTTACTACCGATAAAGACATTACTATTGAAGGCAAAAAATTAGCTGCAGGCAAATACACTTTCTTTGCTATGCCGGGCGAAAGCGAATGGAAAATAGTGTTTAACTCACAGGTGGGCCAGTGGGGCATTAAAGCGGGCGGCCTTGCTAACGAAGACCCTGCTAAAGATGTTTTAGTAGCAACGGTTAAAGCTAAAACCGCAACTGCTACTGACCGTTTACAAAGATGGTACGCCGTTGAGAGTTTAAAGTATGTTATCAACCCTACCGGTTTCTCATTGATATGGGAAAATACCGAGGTACCGGTATCAATAAAATAATTGTAACCAAACAGGTTATTTAAAAGCGATGGATATAACCCCATCGCTTTTTTTGTGCCCATTAGCTTCACAAACTTATATTTGTGCTGATGCCACGTAAGATCAACCCTTTGATAAAGCGACTTATATTCATTGCTGTTTTAGCTTTGGTTATTTTTCTGCTTAATGTGCTCACCAATTATCCGGCTCTGGTTGAGCGCTATTACTCCCTGGGTTTTTATGTGGCAGTTTGCTATGTGCTGCACCCTATATTAAATATCTTTCCGTTCAGTGTCGGCGATTTAGTTTACACGGCTGTTATAATATATCTCATCTACTTTGTTGGCCACCTTATTTACCTGTTAATTAAGGGCAGGTTTAAAGTTATCGGCAAAGCACTGTTGGGATTGGTTATTGGCATACAAACAACCTACCTTGTATTCTATTTGTTTTGGGGGATGAACTATTTCAGGCCATCGGCAGCTGAGCGTCTCAATCTGCGCGATACATCGTACACTACTGTTGAATTGGAAGCCGTTACCTGCGCTATTATTGATAGCGCCAATGCCACCCGCGCCCGTATTAAACACGCGGATACCCTGCAAAACAACGCCCAAATTTATAATACCGCCCTGTCAGCTATCAAAAAGCTATCTGCCGATTCAGCTAACTTTCGCACGTATTATCCTGGTGTAAAATCATCGTTATTAACGCCTATAATCAACTACCTGTCTACCTCGGGGTACTATAATCCTTTCACCGGCGAAGCGCAGATCAACTATCAAATGCCGGTTTATGCGCGCCCTGTGGTAGCTTGCCATGAGTTATCTCATCAAACAGGTTTTGGCGCCGAGGACGAAGCTAATTTTGCAGGCTTTTTAGCAGGAGTTAACTCGCGCGACCGGCTGCTGCGATATTCTGCCTATCAGTTAGCCTTAGCTGAGTGTATGCAGTCTGTCCGCCGCCGCGATACTTTGATCAGTAACGACCTCAAAACACGTATTTCCCAAAAGGTGCGTGGCGATTTTATTGCCGAGCGCAACTATTGGTTCTCCTTTCGCGGCAAAGCAGGTTTGCTAAGCGGCATGCTTTACAACGACTTTTTAAAAGCCAACAATCAGCCTATGGGTATGGATACCTATAACCAAATGGTGTTGTTGCTGGTAAACTGGTATAAGCGGTAAATACTGATGGCTGTTGCAGAAATATATACAACACTTTGCAACACTTGCAGCAGCATTTTTTATAAGTGTTTGATAATTAAAAATTTGCACATATTATATGTCTAAACATGCAACACTTTGCAACAGACTTATTCGCACGAAATTTAGCTGTAAAATTAATATAAATGTCTGATTATAAATATTTTAAAAATCAGCAGATTTACACTTTGCTTGCAACACTCATTTGGCAGTGGTTGTCTATCTTTTGAAAGGTCTGCTATTTTCAGTATACTTACATTAAAACCAGAATACCCTGTTTGCATCAGGCGCTAATCCAGTTGCAATAAATTTAAACATGCTACACCATACGGGCAAATACCGCACTTACGCGCATAATGTACGCCTTGCCGCGCTGTTATGTTTAACCGCAGGCTTTGTTAACGGGGCAGGCTTTCTATCGTTTTACGTGCTTACCACCAACGTAACGGGCCATGTGGCTCTTTTTGCTGAGAAGTTGGCAGCTGGCGATTTTACCGACGCGCGTACCGTGGGTATGTGGATGCTGCTGTTTTTAGCAGGCGCCTTTGTATCCAGCTTTATTATCCGCAGGGTAGGCAAAGAACAGCGTTTCGCTTACACGCTGTCAATATGTATAGAAATAGCCCTGTTATTATTTGTGGCTATTTACGGCACCAACATGCAGCCTTCGGTGGTAAATACCCGTTTGCTGGCCGGCAGCTTATTGTTTGCCATGGGGTTGCAAAATGCCATGGTTTCCATGGTTTCAGGTTCAGTAGTGCGCACCACACATTTAACCGGAATATTTACTGATCTGGGTATTGACTTATCAGCCGCAGTACAACGCAACACAGCTGAGGATGCGAAGCCATTGCGGCAGCGTATATTACTGCGCCTCGTCATCATATTTTTCTTCTTCTTCGGATGCGTTTCAGCAGCATATTTGTATCGCTATTTAGGATTAAATGAGTTTTTTATTCCGGCGGGCATCCTTACCATTGTTATGTTTTATGATATTTTCCGACTGAAGGTTCATAAAACGTTCATGCGTTTCAGTCGCAGGTAAGTCGGATATGATTGTTACAATTTTAAAATAACTTTATTTGTTATTATTGTATTACAGCCAGTTATCGTCGTGAAACCATCTTGTAAAACCATAATAGCGTTAATAATGCTTTTGTTGCCGGTGCTTTTGCATGCCCAGGCAATAAAAGGAAAAATTACTGATGCCGCAACCGGCAACCCACTTGAGCGTGTAAGTGTTTATTTGGATGGTACATCACAAGGGACTTTATCCGACGACCAGGGAAATTTCACCTTAAACAACGTTTTGCAAACAAAAGCGCCGTTAGTGGTGAGCTATTTGGGTTATCAATCGCAAACCGTAAAAAATTATGAAGATAAGAGTTTAAACCTGGCGCTAAAACGCAAGGTGATTCAGTTAAAGGAGGTGACCATTGGTACTGATCAGATAAGGCGGGCCCGCGCGATGCGGATATTTATGAACGAGTTTATTGGTGCCAATAATAATGATTGCATAATCAGTAGTCCCGATGATATTGAGTTCAGGTACGATAAAAAGCTGGACCTGCTGACTGCCCATGCTGAAAAACCTTTGCTGATAGCTAACAAAGTGCTGGGCTATAAGATCACGTTCTTTTTATCATCGTTTAGCCGCACACCGTTAAAAACACAATACAAAGGGAACTATTTTTTTACTGAGGATACAGCCGGCCTTAAAGCGGAACAAATAAGAAAGATAATTAAGGCGAGGGATCATGCCTATTTTGGATCGAGGATGCATTTTATACGTGCATTATGGGCAAATGAGCTGGACAGAAATTATTTTTCGATGTATAAAACGCTCAAAGAGGTTCTTGATTACGGCGTAGAGTACAGGCTTAACGAAGCTAGCAAGGTTGGTTACAATTATATCGTAAAAGCGGAGGATGGGCAAAAATTCATCATGCTTGCTAAAGACGCCGATCCGAAGGATAAAAAGTTTGCCGCCAATGAGCTCTACGTTACGTACAGAAGAGGCAACCCCGCCTTTATTTTACAGGAAGACGGGAACGCGGGCGTTATTATTGACCGGAACGGATTTTACGACACCGGTCTGGAATGGAAGAAGAATTTAGGATCATCGCGTGTTAACAAATTGTTGCCCTTTGAATTTGTTCCGTCAGAGTAGTTATTGGTAGGCCTCGAGCTTTCAGCCACGACTGATCAACTACGGGTGTTCGAACGATTCAAAAAATTCCCTTTTGTCATCCTGAGCGATAGCGAAGGATCTTGTAAAATTGATAGGTAGAGCGTAACCAGGCCGCAAGATTGTCAAGCGTATAAGATCCTTCGCTATCGCTCAGGATGACAACCCTTTCTTTCGAACTTCGAGTTGCTCAACCCTGAGAGCGCAATCGATTGATAACAGTTATTGTTAATTGATGTCGCATTAATATGCCTTATAGTCGCAACATTATAACTAATTGTATACTTTACTTTTATGCATGCAACGTATGGGTTATACTTGTACTGACTTAGCAAAATAAATCTTGAAAAAAACGGCATCATATAAAGCCCTGTTAATAGCTCTCTTCCTGTTGTCTCCGGCATTGTTGTGGGCTCAGGCCATCACCGGGAGGGTTACCGATGCCGTTACCGGCAAGCCTTTACAGCAGGTAAGCGTTTATTTTGACGGCACCTACCAGGGCACCGTGACTGACAGTTTGGGAAATTTCACTTTAAATAACACCGTAAAAACAAGTTCCCCGCTTGTGGTTAGTTTTATGGGCTACCAGTCACAAAAGATAAGCAGCTACACGGATGTAAGCTTAAACATCGCCTTAAACCGCAAAGTAATTGAACTGGCAGAAATAACGATAGGTGCTGATGAGATAAGCAGGCCGAAAGCGATGAAGATATTTTTGAAGGAGTTTATTGGCGAGGATACTAAGGATTGCGTGATAGATAACGCGGATGAGATTTATTTCCGCTACAATAAAAAGAAGGACCTGATAATGGCAGATGCGGAAAAGCCTTTGATCATCACAAACAGGGCACTGGGTTATAAGATCACGTTTTTTTTAACCTCTTTTACTAACACGCCATCGCAAACAATATACAAGGGGAACTATTTTTTTACCGAAGATATTGCCGGCCTTAAACCCGCCAAAGTAAAGGCCATTATGAAGGCGAGGGATGAAGCCTATTACGGATCGAGAATGCACTTTATACGCGCGTTGTGGGCAAATGAGTTGGAAAAAAACTTTTTCGCTGTTTACAGAACGCCAAGAGGGCGGGTTGGCAATAGCAATACCTACAACCTTCAGGCTTCTAATAAAGTTGGTTTTGATGACATTGTACAAATTGCCGACACACAGAAATTTATAATGCTGGCTAAAGATGCCGACGCGAATAATGAAAAGTTAAACGGCAACGAGGTTTTTATTACCTACAAAAACGGGAACGATTCTTTTTTGGGCCAGGAAGACGGCTACACCGGCGTTATGATCGATCAAAATGGCTTTCACGATGAGGGCCTGGAGTGGAAAGGAAACATGAGCGTTTACCGCATTAGTATGTTATTGCCTTTTGAGTTTATGCCGTCGAAGTAAAGTATAAAGTAAAAACTTGAGTGATTGTCATCTCGAACGATAGTGAGAGATCCATACACTTGTATTCCGCCTGCTTAGCATGTGTATAGATCTCTCCTTGGGTCGAGATGACAAATTTGTTAACTTAAAATTGCCCTTGAGTCTTTACACCATCTCGTGCCTGGCAATATACAAGTCGTATTCCATTTGCATACCCAGCCAGTAATGTGCGCTAACATCTAAAAGCTTTTCGAGCTTTAAGGCAACTTTGGCAGATATATTTCTTTTTCCGGCGAAGATATCGCCTAAATGATTTGGTAAAATTTCTAATGCTTTAGCAGCATCTTTTTTCAATAGGCCTCTTTCTTCAATTTCCTCCAGCAAAAAGCTGCCGGGGTGAAAGGCTTCAATCTCAATTTCTTTACCGGTATGATGTGTTATTTGATTGGGCATAGTTAATTTTTTTTCATCATCTTTTCCCAATCGGCCATGGTGTAAATATCAAGGTATTCGTCTCTGAAGTGCCATGCTGATACAAATCCCGCCGATTGGACAAAAGTTATCACCCAGGTAATTTTCGGCTTCCACAATTTAAATGTACAAACATCAGTTGCGGTAATAAAGTTGCTTGAAGTACCTAAATGGACGTGCGAAGACGCTTCAATAACTTCCTTTCCACCATTAGGAAGAGGGATAAGATTGTTATGGAGCTTTGTTTTGCTTGCTATATTATTTAGCTTATCAAAATTGATAAGGTAATCATCTCCTAATAATACCTCATTAGGCGATGTTTGTGCAGTGACGACGTACACTTTTTTTTCTCCATTTTTTATAACAGGTACGAGGTTATGGCTGGTGTATGCATGAAATTTAAAAAATGTGTCGGTAGTAATTGCATCAGCCGCTTTTTTCCGCAGTACAAATAATTCCTTTTCGGTGTCGTTAAAATTCCTTGTGGCTGTATCTATAGTATATTTAGTTGAGTCGAGGCGTTTGTCAAATTTAACCGTAGCTATAACCTTCGGATATTCTTCTTTTGAATAAAAGATATTAATTACATCTTTTTTGGTGTCATAAGAAATGTACCCGCCTGAAAGAAGTTTTTTTGAGGGATAACTTGCAGCAAATATCGCTGTTCCATTCCCGGATGCCCATTCGGACCTGTAAAGCAATTCGCCCTCGGCTTTAATGCTATCTGCAATCTTCTTTAAATCTCTTTGCTGAGAAAATGCAAAAAGTGAAATATTTGAGAGAAGGATAAGTATTAAAAACCTGTTCATAAAATCGTTAGTAACGCAATTTAAACATTCTAATGTGGAGCCGGAGATATTTCTCCCATTTATTTCCGAAATTCGCCCTCATGCTGCAAATACAGGAAAACGTATCCCTTAAAAATTTTAACACTTTTGGCGTTGATGTTAATGCCCGCTTTTTTGTGGAGATAAACCACGAGGATGACCTGGTTGAGCTGTTTATGGATCCGCAATGGTTGCAAACCCCGCGTTTGGTAATAGGCGGCGGCAGCAATATGCTGCTAATAAATGATTTTGATGGATTAGTGATCCACCTCAACATTCGCGGCATAGAGCATCGCATTAACCATAACGAGGTTTTTGTTGAAGCAGGAGCGGGGGAAGTATGGAACGACCTGGTGAATTATGCCGTAAAGCACGAGTTTGCGGGCATGGAAAACATGAGCCTGATACCGGGCTCGGTAGGGGCATCGCCCATACAAAATATAGGCGCTTATGGCGTTGAGCTGAAGGATGTGTTTGAAAGCTGTAAAGCCTTCGAAATAGCCACCGGCAAGTTCAAAACCTTTACCAAAGCTGACTGTAAATTTGATTACCGCGAAAGTGTTTTTAAAGATGAGTTGAAAGGACAGTTTATCATCACATCAGTTAAGTTTCATTTATCATTGGTCCCCAATCTCAATTTAAAATACGGAGCCATTGAGCAGGAACTGGTCCATCGGGGTATAACAGATCCTACTATCAAGGATGTATCACAGGTGGTATCTCATATCCGCGTAGCTAAACTGCCGGACCCATCTACCATTGGCAATGCCGGTAGTTTCTTTAAAAATCCTGTTATTACTGCTGATGAGTTTGCACCCATCTTATCCAACCACCCCGAGGTAGTACATTATCCGGCAGGTGATGGCCTGGTTAAATTGGCTGCAGGCTGGCTCATAGAGCAATGCGGCTGGAAGGGGAAAGTGGTTGGCAATACGGGTACGTGGAAGAACCAGGCGCTTGTGCTGGTTAATCATGGCGGCGCTACCGGACAGGAGGTGTACAACTTTTCGTCGCAAATCATAGACAGTGTGTACACTAAATTTGGCGTTACCCTGCAACGCGAAGTGAATATTATTAAATAAGATAAAAACTTTTTTTCTTGTTAATAGTTACGCCCGCCAGGCATGGATTCGGGTGTTTTTTATGATTTTTTATATCGCTGTATATAACTGTAAATCAATTACATGTATTTATTAATTGTGTTATTTTTACACCTTCAGTTATCTGTCATCAATAAGTCATTACAAACATTGCTGAAAACCTGTTAAAACTGTTTTGTGGTATCAACTTTGTCTTAAAAGCTATACAAAAACACAGCAAGATGACAAAAATTGAGTTTAACACCCTGGTATTACGTCAAGCAAGTTCATTAAGGTCATATGCCTTACACTTTACACACGACGCAGACGACGCGAACGATTTAGTGCAAGACACTATTTTAAAAGCCATAACTTATTACAATAAGTTTAAGGAAGGCACTAATTTGAAAGGCTGGTTGTATACCATCATGAAAAACACTTTCATTAACAACTACCGCCGTTTTGTTAAAATGAGCACTTTTGTTACCAAGTCTGATGAGATTTCATCACCCAACCTGGTATTTAGCTCTACTAAAAATCAGGGCGAAGCTAAATTTGTAATGGATGACATCAAAAAAGCCTTAGACAGGCTGCCTGCTGATTATTACGTGCCATTCACCATGTATTTTGAAGGACACAAGTATCATGAGATTGCTGATCATTTAGCCATACCAATTGGTACCGTTAAAACCCGCATCCACGTAGCCCGCAAGCTATTGAAGAAAAACCTGAAAGCGTATGATAGCGGTGTTAAAAAGCCGGTTTACGCGGAAATGTAAGCTATATTAAACTCAACATATATAAAGGAAAACCCCGCTGCCTAATAGGTTAGCGGGGTTTTTTAATTATGCCAGTTTTAGTTTTGACAACTTTTTAAAAGTTGTCAAAACTTGTTAACTTATCCACTCAAACTTAGTGTAAGGCACCAAAGCTTCCGGAATTTTAATACCATTCTCAGTCTGGTTGTTCTCCAGCAAAGTAGCTACAATGCGTGGCAGAGCAAGCGCGCTGCCGTTAAGCGTATGCGCCAACTGTGTTTTCCCCTCGGCGTTGCGGAAACGCAGTTTTAAACGATTGCTCTGGAAGGTTTCAAAGTTAGATACTGATGATACCTCCAGCCAGCGTTGCTGCGCCGCACTCCAGGTCTCCATATCATACGTTAAAGCAGAGCCAAAACCCATGTCGCCACCGCAAAGGCGCAATACGCGGTAGGGTAGCCCCAACTTTTGCAATAAGCCCTGAACATGCGCGCTCATTTGCTCCAAGATCTCGTAAGATTTATCTGGATGAGCCACTTGTACTATCTCCACCTTATCAAACTGGTGCAGACGGTTCAATCCACGCACATGCGCGCCATATGAGCCCGCTTCGCGACGAAAGCAAGGCGTATGCCCACAATTCTTAATAGGCAGGTCCTCGCCTTTTAAAATAACATCACGGTACAAATTGGTAATAGGCACCTCGGCAGTAGGGATCAGGTAAAAATTATCCTCGTTTACAAAATACATCTGCCCCTCTTTATCAGGCAGCTGGCTGGTGCCGAAGCCTGATGCCTCATTCACCATCAACGGCACGCCTACTTCGCTGTAACCCGCTTTTTCGGCCTCGTCAATAAAAAAATTGATCAAAGCGCGTTGCAGCTTGGCGCCTTTACCGGTATATACAGGGAAGCCCGCACCGGTTATTTTAACGCCAAGCTCAAAGTCTATGAGTTTGTATTTAGCAGCCAGCTCCCAATGCGGTAAAGCGTTGGCAGGCAGGGCGGGTTTTTCGCCATTCTCCAGCACCACTTCATTTTCTTCTGGTGTTAAACCTTTGGGTACTGATGCGTGCGGCAGGTTGGGCAGCAACACCAGTTTGTCATAAAGGTCAGCTTCAATTGTAGTTAGCTGCTCGTTATATTGTTTTATATCTTCTTTCCAGGTGCCGGTTTTGGCTTTGATGGTTTCGGCTTCATCCTTTTTGCCTGTACGCATCAGTTCGCCTATTTGTTTAGCAGCGGCGTTGGCCTCGGCCGAGGTATTGTCAAGTTTAGTTTGAGTTGAACGGCGTTTATCATCCAGTTGAATAATTTCATCAACCAAATCTGTCTGTTTAAAATTTTTTACAGCCAAACGTTCTAAAACCAGTTCGCGGTTATCGCGGATATAACTAACTTGCAGCATTATTGTAATTTTTACGCAAAGATATAATTAGTTCATAGTTTATGGTTCATGGTTCATGGCCATTTGCGAAAAAGTTGAAGCATTGAAAAGCAACTATGAACTATGAACCATGATCTATGAACTCCACCGGTAAACTCTACTTAGTTCCCACCCCAATAGGTAATCTGGAGGACATGACCCTCAGGGCCATACGTGTTCTAAAGGAGGCCGACCTGATATTGGCTGAAGATACCCGTACCTCGGCACCACTGCTAAAGCATTT
>Ga0164241_10000919_pt1 | contig 42326 bp, 27 predicted proteins | sample OricomyardsoilBY_FD_108780 | JGI IMG/M metagenome (GOLD analysis project Ga0164241, IMG submission 108780) | Backyard soil microbial communities from Emeryville, California, USA - Original compost - Back yard soil (BY) | ecosystem: Environmental > Terrestrial > Soil > Unclassified | place: USA... | reverse complement strand
CCTAATTTACGCGTCGTTGTTCCTCCCGCCAAATACTCTTTTACAATTCTCTGCTTTTTCTTCTTGTCCATGTTAAGTCGATTTTGTGTCAACCCATTTCAGGACAAGTCAAAGTGATCCAAAATGATCCAAAAAAGTGTCAATTTTTCAGTTTTTCAATTATCTGATAATCAAGTTTTTAAAATCATTTTACAGCTAAAATTACTAACTTAAAAGTAGTTTCATTTTTTTTCAGCCAAAAAATATAATATTTTAATTATCAATTAGTTATAAAAGTTGATCCGGATTTTTTTCGCGAGACGCATATTTTTTGGATCACCCCGATTTTACCAATAATTTACCTTCGCAGGCAGCCATTTTTATTTTTCCAAAAACAACCTATCTTGGTATATGGAAAAATACGACCCACGCATAGACGCTTATATTGAAAAAGCTGCCGACTTTGCCAAACCTATCCTGTTGCATATCCGTCAGCTGGTGCACGGTGCTGCGCCGCAAATAACAGAAACCGTAAAATGGGGAATGCCGTTTTTTGATTATAAGGGCCCGGTTTGCCAGATGGCATCGTTTAAACAGCATGCGGCTTTTGGGTTTTGGAAAGCGACATCGTTGAATGACCCACAGGGAATTATCAACGCAGGTGAAGCTGCCGCAGGCAGCTTTGGTCGTATCACATCGCTGGCTGACTTACCATCTGATGAGATTTTGGTGGATTTTATTGTGCAAGCCGTAGCTTTAAACGAAAACGGTATTAAAGGCAACCTGAAAACCGTCCCAGGTACACCAAAAGCCGAAATACCCATGCCTGATTATTTCGCGGCTGTATTGCTGAAAGAGCCCAAGGCCCTGGCAGTATTTGAAGGTTTCAGCGCATCGCATAAACGGGAATACCTGGAGTGGATAACCGAAGCCAAAACAGAAGCCACCCGCGAAAAACGGATGGCCACCGCCATAGAATGGCTTACAGAAGGAAAATCAAGGAATTGGAAGTATAAATAAGCCCCACCCAACCCTCCCCGGTAGGGAGGGCTTTGACAGCGCTAACAAAAAGTCTCCCCTACAGGGGGAGATTTAGAGAGGGCTTTGGCTTTTACTCAATAAAGCTCTCCAAAATCTTAAAGCCCGACGCAGTTTCAATATGTATTTTATTAATAGTTTTTGGCAGCAAAATACATTCGCCCATTTTAACCGGATAGCTCTCGCCGTTGCATTTAACGGTATAGGCACCTTCCACACAAACATGTATCACAAACGAGTCAAGCCCGCTGTAATCTTTTGAAGTATTCTTGGTAAAATCTAAAATGTTGGTGGTGAAGTAAGGACACGTAACCAGATGTACCGTCTCATTCTTTTCAGGCTGATATTTGGTTTTATACTCAGGATAAAATTTATAATCAATAGCCGCCAGGGCTTCCTCAACGTGCAGCTCACGTTTGTTGCCTTTATCATCAACGCGGTCAAAATCATAAATCCTGTAAGTAATGTCTGATGTCTGCTGTATCTCGGCTATCAGCAACCCTTTGCCAATAGTATGCACCCTTCCGGCGGGTAAAAAGAAAACATCGCCGGCTTTTACATCCTCCTTATTCAGCACATCGGTTAAATGGCCGCTATTAAATACCTCAAGATATTTTTCCTGTGTTAGCTCCCGATTGAATCCTGCAATTAACGTAGAACCCGGATCAGCTTCAATAACATACCACATCTCCGTTTTCCCGAAAGAGTTATGGCGCTCTTTAGCCAGCTTATCATCAGGGTGCACCTGTATGGAAAGATCCTCGTTAGCATCAATAAATTTTACCAGCAGCGGAAAGATATTGCCAAAATGATCATACACCTTCTGTCCTACTAACTCTGCACCATATTGCTCAAGCAAGTCGGCCAATGACGCTCCGTCCAATGCACCACCATCCACCACCGAAACATCACTTTTAACGCCCGATATCTCCCAGGTTTCGCCGCAGTTAGGCAAGTTGCCAAAATCCTTATGCAGATAGGTTTTGATCTTGTGGCCGCCCCAGATCTTGTCTTTATAAATGGTTTTAAATTTTAAGGGATATAATGTTGCAGACATAATGGGTGTTTTGGGGCTAAGTTAATAATTCTTAAAAATTTCCTTTCGCTGTGCTGTTAATATTTTATTTTTTAGAATAATAATATGCTTTTTTAATGATTTTGTTTGGCTCCGGCAAAATTCTTCACTTTTCAGGTATAAACACAGCATATTGTTCAAACTTTTAGCATAGTATTTGTTTATATTACACATACAGTACTTAAACTTTGAAATAGCCACAAAATTGGGACGATTTGGACGTATAGCTTTAAAAACCATTCTTTGGATAATTGCAAGTGTCATTATTTTGGTGCTGCTTGTAGTTGTTTTAATACAAGTTCCGGCGATACAAAACTTTGTAAAAAATAAAGCAGTTACCTTTTTAGAAAACAAAATACACACCAAGGTAGAGATAGGGCACATTAGCCTTGGCCTGCCTAAATTATTGGTGCTGGAAGATGTTTATTTTGAAGATCAGAAGAAGGATACCCTTTTGGCCGGCGATAAGCTGAAAGTAGATATAAGTATGCTTAAGCTGCTGAGCAATGAGGTTGAGATAAATGAGATAAATCTGCAGGGCATCACTACTAAAATATACCGGGGCAGGGATAGCGTTTTTAACTTCGACTATATTGTTAAAGCCTTTGCCGGTGAACAGAAGAAAGAGCCGAAACCGGAGGATACTACCTCCACAATGAAGTTCTCAATGGATAAGATCATACTTGATCGAATAAATGTATCCTATAAAGACCTTACCACCGGTAACGATGTAAAATTCTATCTTGGCCATTTTGATACCCGGATCAAGGAGTTTGATATGGATAAAATGAAGTTCAATGTCCCGCGCATCAACCTGTCAAATGTTAATGCTAAAATAATACAAACGCCGGCAGGTTCCACCATAAACCAAACAGCCAACGTTGATACCGCCGTAACCCCCTTAAATCTTGCTCTCAGCCTGGGCGTTATCGATCTGTCAAAAATAAAAGTAGATTACCGCAGCAATGAAATGGACGCCAGTATTGATCTGGGCCGGTTTTTGGTTGAGATGGATAAGATCGATCTTAAAAATCAAAACGTAGCGGTAAAAAACATAGAGCTGAACAGGTCAAGCGCGGCCTTTCGCTTTGCCAAGCCTAAAACGGTGACGAAGGCTGTGGAACAAGCTGTTAAGAAACTCGATACCCTTGCATCAAACCCCTATAAATCGGCATGGAGGGCATCTTTAGGCAAAATTAGTTTAGTTGATAACGATATTAAATTTGATAACGACGCCCAGGCACCCTTGCGTAGTGGAGTTGATTTTGCCCACATGCACCTGCGTAATCTGAATGTGAATTTAACCGACCTCACTTACAGCCCAGACACCATGGCGGGCAAAGTTAACCAGCTTAAATTCACCGAAAAAAGCGGATTGATAATTAAAAACTTCCATACCGCTTTTTTATACGGCCCTAAAAGCGCTTATATGAACGATCTGCTGTTGGAAACACCGCAAACCGTTATTCAAAAACAAGTGCAGGTTAGCTATCCTTCAATTGAAGCCATCAGCAAAAACATTGGTCAATTATATATCAACGCCAATCTTACAGGAAGCAAATTAGGTTTAAAAGACGTTTTATTGCTGATGCCGACCATGCGAAGCATGGAGCCTTTTAAAAGTTCGCCAAATGCGGTTATCCGCATTGACGGGCGTATGGCGGGCCGAGTTGATAATCTGAACATAGCTCAGCTGGAAATTCGCGGCTTTGGCAACACCTATATAAAAGCATCGGCAAGATTAAAGGGCCTGCCTGACATGAACAAGGCTTACTTTGACGTAAACATCGCCGATTTCAGGACCACCAGTGGCGATATTGCCAAACTGGTTCCGGCCGGCACTATACCATCCAACATAAGCATCCCGGCTGCCATGAACCTTAAAGGCACTTTTAAGGGAAGCATGAACAGCTTTAATACCAAACTTAACCTGCGCTCAAATTACGGCGCAGTTGACCTGGTAGCTGCTATGAAAAACGGCAATAGTAAGAGGAACGCTACCTACTCTGCTGACATAAGGGCTAACCAGCTAAACATAGGTGCACTTACCAAACAAACGCAAATGGTAGGCATGGTTACTATGACTGCAAAAGTAAGGGGCCGCGGCCTTGATCCTAAAACTGCAAGCATAAACCTGGATGGCAATGTGGCATCGGCATACGTTAAGGGTTATACTTATAAAAATCTAACCGTAAAAGCCAGCGGCACCAACGGCAGCTATACAGCCAAAGCAACCATGCGCGACCCGAATATCACATTCGCCATGGATGCCAAAGCCAATATGAATAAGAAGTATCCTGCTGTTAGCGGCACGTTCTTGATTGATAGTCTTGATCTGCAAAAACTCGGATTTACAAGAGATGTGATGCGTCTGCACGGTAAAATAATTGCTGATGTGCCTACTGCTGACCCTGATTATTTGAATGCCACCATAAAAGCCACCGATCTGTTGGTGGTAACCAAGGACCAACGCATAAGGATGGATACTATAAGTCTGGTATCTACCGCGACCGCGGATAGCAGCACGCTTTCGCTTAAATCATCCATCGTAGCTATTAACATGAGTGGTAAATATCAGCTTACACAAATAGGCACTGCCGTGCAGGATGTTATTAACAAATACTTTGACACAGGCTTGGCAACCACGGGCACGCCAACCGTTATGGCCGCTAAACCGGGGTACCGACCTCAGCAGGCAAGGTTCAACATACGTGTAGTAAAAACTCCATTACTTGAGCAATTTGCACCAGATTTAAAGCAGCTTGAACCGGTAAACATCACCGGCAGGTTTGATAGCTCAACCGGCGAATTGGTAGTTAACGGCACTATTCCTAAGGTTGTTTATGGCAGCAACGTTATCAACAATACCAAATTGAATATCAATACAGCTAACAACGCCCTAAATTATAGTTTAACTGCCGATGAGATTAAAGCTTCTTCCTCTATCGATCTGTTAAACACCAGCGTTACGGGCTTCGCGCAGAACAACAAGCTCAACGTTAGTTTGCAGGTTCGGGACATTGAGAAAAAAGAGCGTTATCGTATTGCCGGTGCTTTGAACGTTTTACCCAACCAGTATCAGTTTAGCTTTGTGCAGAACGGACTACTGCTCAATTATATTGCATGGACGGTAAACGCTGATAATTCTTTACTATTTGGCAATAAGGGAATAAATGCCCGCAATTTAAATTTGACCAATGCCGATCAGGTGTTGAGCGTTAACAGCAGCTCAACTGAAATGAATTCGCCTATCACGGTTAACTTCCGCAACTTCCATATAGAAACGCTTACCACCATAGCCCAGCAAGATTCATTACAGGTGGGCGGCATTATTAACGGCGAGGCTAGGGTAAGCGATTTTAAGGCCGCTACACCGCAATTTACTGCGAATCTAAACATAGCCGACTTCAGTTTTAAAGGCGATACGGTTGGCAACGTCGCCATACAAGTAAACAACCAAACAGCAAACGCTTATGCAGCTAATATGAGTATAACCGGCAAAGGCAACCAGGTTGATCTGAACGGCTTGTATTATACAGAGCCGTCGGGCAAACTGGATATGACGCTTAATATTGTTAAGCTGAACGTAAAAAGCATTGAAGGCTTCAGCTTCGGTTCGATACGTAACTCTAAAGGCGATGTTAGCGGCACATTGCGGATAACAGGTACCACCGGCGCCCCTGCCGTGCGCGGGGATGTTAATTTCAACAATGTAGGGTTTAATGTGGCTATGCTCAACTCGTACTTTACAATGCCGCGCGAGCGGATAACCTTTAACGAAGAAGGGATAGTTTTTGATGATTTTACTCTGGTAGATTCAACCAATAACAAGGCCGTTATCAGCGGAACACTTTATACTAAAACGTATACAGACTTTAGGTTCGGGTTGGATATAAATGCTGACAATTTCAGGGTGATGAACTCTACACGGGCCGATAATAAGCTATATTATGGCAAGCTATATTTGTCTAATACATTTATAAGAATTCGAGGTACGCAGGCCCTTCCGGTTGTTGATGCCAGGATAACAGTTGCCGAGGATACCGATCTGACTGTGGTATTGCCTACTAACGATCCTGGTGTTGAGGATAGAAAAGGCGTAGTCGAATTCTTTGATGAAAGTTCAGAAAAACTGGATTCCATACTTATAGCGCGTCAATTGGATTCGCTCAAACAGTCAGAACTTACCGGCATGGACGTTTCGGCAACGATCATCATCAAGAAAGAAGCTAACTTCAATATCGTTATTGATGAAAGAAATGGCGACGTGGTACATTTACGTGGCGCGGCTAACCTGAATGGAGGGATAGACAAGAGTGGAAAGATAAGCCTCACCGGTACTTATGAGGTGGAACAAGGGTCGTATGCGTTATCATATGCCACCGTAAAACGAACATTCACCTTCAAAAAAGGCAGCACCATAACGTGGACCGGCGACCCAACCAGCGCTAATATTGACCTGACTGCAGTTTATGTAGCCAATGTACCTCCTATTGATTTGGTAGCAGACCAGTTAGGAGGCTCAGAGAACCAGATTCAATACAAGCAAAAATTGCCTTTCAATGTAAATCTTAGCTTGAAGAACGAGTTAATGAAGCCCGATATTAGTTTCGATATAGTATTGCCCGATAGTACTTATACGGTGTCACCAACGGTTGTAAGTACGGTTAACGCCAGACTAAATCAGATCAGGCAGGATCCTAACGAATTAAATAAACAGGTACTGGGCGTGCTGGTACTGGGGCATTTTATTGGCGATAATCCGCTGTCCAGCCAGGGCGGTAGTACAACGGTAAGCTCCGTTGTACGTAATAGCGTTAGCGGGTTACTATCGGACCAGTTGAACAAATTGGCCGGCGACCTGATACAAGGAGTTGATCTTGATTTTGGACTTACCTCCGGCGAAGACTATTCATCCGGCACTGCCACAAACCGAACGGATCTGAATGTTGGCTTATCTAAACGTTTCCTCGATGACAGGCTGACAGTATCCGTGGGCAATAATTTTAATTTGGAAGGCGCGCAGCAAGGCGAGAAAACAAGCACGATAGCAGGAAACCTTTCGGTAAATTACAAGTTAAGTAAGGACGGGCGATATACCATACGCGCTTACCGCCGTGAGCAATATGTGGTGATACAGGGGCAGATAATTGAAACGGGGGTAGGCTTTACCCTAACCGTAGACTACAACAAATTTATACAGATATTCCGTCGGAGTAGAGAAGATAGAGAGGCGCAGAAGAAGTATAAAGAGCAAGAAAAACGCAAGGACAAGGAACAAGATATTAAAGAGGATATACAAAATAAAAAGGCTGAGTCGCAACCTATAAAAATGGATTCGGTGAAGGTGAATTAACACAGCATGCGGCCATAGGGCGCAAAAGGATAGTTTGATCTATGATAAAAAAGTTAAGATATCTTTTATTTTTCGCGCTGGCGCTACACGCTTGCAGCAATACAAAATATTTGCCCAAAAACGAGAAATTGTATACCGGGGCCAAAGTGGATATTGTTACGGATACAAATACCACCAAAAACGAACGCACAGTACTAACCGACGATCTTAAATCGTTGCTCAGGCCTAAACCCAACTCATCTATACTGGGCCTGAGAGTAAAGTTATGGATATACAACAAAACCCGTACAAATAAAGTTAGCGGCTTAAAACACTGGCTTAACACCAAATTTGGCGAGCCACCTGTTCTGGTGAGCCAGGTGGATCTGGAAAAGAACAGTACTGTTCTGCAAAACCGTTTGCAGAATGTAAGCTATTTCCAATCCCAGGTTAGTGGTGATACCGTAAGTAAAGGGCAATCGGCAAAGGCCGTTTATACTGTTTTACCCGGACCGGGATATAAGATCAGGAAGGTTACATTCCCGCTGGAAGGCGCTATATTAGATACCGCTGTGGCTGCTACCGCGGATGAAACCCTGCTCAAACCCGGCGACAAGTATAACCTGGATGTTATAAAAACCGAGCATCTTCGTATTGACTCGCGGCTGAAGGAAAAAGGCTTCTTCTACTTTTCGGCTGATAACCTAAAAACGCGCGTTGACAGCTCCGGGAAAAACCACCAGGTTGACGTGTTTGTGAAAGTAAAACCCACAACCCCCGACCGCAACCGCCGTGTTTATACCATTAACAATTTGTATGTGTACCCAAGCTATTCATTGCGCGATACGGCTCTTAAGCTGGATTCCGCGGTAAAATATCGTTGGTATTATGTGATAGATCCCCGTAAATCAGTTACGCCGTACGCGTTCAAAAACACAGTGCTGATGCGCCCGGGCGAAGTGTATAATCGAACCAAACATACCAATAGTCTTAACCGGTTTATTAACCTGGGGCCATTCAGAAATGTGAAGAACAGGTTTGAGGATGTATCAGTTGACTCCTCCAAACTGGATGTATTTTACTTCCTGACCAAGTATCCAAAGAAATCCTTACAGTTTGATGTGCTGGGTCGTACCACTTCGGCTAATTACACGGGTACTCAGGTAACGATCAACTGGAAGAACCGGAACGCATTTAAAGGCGCAGAGACATTAACCCTATCCGCCTTTGGTAGCTCGGATGTACAGTTCTCGGGGCAGAACAGTGGGTACAATGTGTATCAGTTGGGTGGTACCGCTACCCTGTCGTGGCCACGCTTTATAAGCCCTACCGATCCAAAGAACGATAACGCCTATATACCGCGCACCAATCTTACCCTGGGTTACACGTTGGTCAACCGCACCAACCTGTACACTTTAAGTTCCTTCAACGGTTCATTTGGTTACTCCTGGAAATCTGACGTACACCGGCAGCACGATCTTAACCTCACTAACATCAACTACGTGCGGCCCGAAAATGTAACCCGGCAATACCGCGACAGCATAGCCAAAACCGGTAACCCTACCCTTGGGCATGTTATTGACCCCCAGCTTACGTTTGGACCCAGCTATAGCTACACCTATACCAACACCATGGAGACCAAGCGTATAAACACCTGGTATTATAATGCCAAGATCGGTTTGTCTGCAAACCTGCTTGGCCTGATAACCGGTGCGGATACCCTGGCCGGCAAGGTGCGCACTATATTCGGTACGCCGTTTAACCAATATGTAAAGCTGGAGAATGAGCTCCGTTTTTACCATAAACTGGGGCCAAAAAGCACCATAGCTGCACGTTTTATTGCAAGCGCCGGTATGCCTTATGGCAATTCGACTATAATGCCTTACAGCCAGCAGTTCTTTATTGCGGGTACCAACAGTTTACGCGGTTTCAGGGCGCGGTCATTCGGTCCGGGTACATATTACTTTGACGCTGCGGAGCGCTCCAAATCAGGCTTTCTGCCTGATGCATCGGGTGATATTAAGCTGGAGGCCAATGTGGAGTGGCGGCCAAAGCTGTTCAGTATAGTGTATGGTGCCGTGTTTGTTGACGCAGGTAACATATGGAACGTTAAACCACACGCCGGTTTGCCGGGTGGCGCATTCGGTAAGACGTTTTTGAAGGAGTTAGCAGTGGATGCCGGCGTGGGTTTGCGCTTTGACGCTACCGTACTGGTGCTGCGCACCGATCTCGGCTTCCCTTTACGCAAGCCATGGCTGCCTGATGGCCAGCGCTGGGTGATAAATCAGGTGAATTTTGCAAGCAGCGCCTGGCGCAGCCAAAACCTGGTGTTTAACCTGGCTATTGGCTACCCTTTTTAATGAGCGGCGTTTCACGAAATATATGAAACAAAATGAAACGCGTGAAACGCTTTTTTATGTAAATTGCTGATTTTTAAGGTTTTATAAGTACCGCATGAAACAAAATGAAACTACTTATTCGTCCGGAAATTTAGCTGTAAAATTGATTTAAAACGCTATATATCAATAGATTGACAAATTAGGTAATTTGCACTTTTTGTGAAACGCTTTTGAAACGCTTTATACCGTATGATACACCATACACCACTATTGCCGAAATCTGATAATCCAAATTCGTAAATCGTAATTCTAAAATCGTAATTCCGTAACGTTTTACAACGAATAAACCTTCTTCTCGTAAATACCCGTGGCTCCCCAGTTTTTAACCATTCCCTGCAATAAAGCATCCAACTGCTTGTAGGTTATGGGCTTTGATTTTGACGATGGCGGAACGACCTTAGCAGCATCGGCAGTGTTAACCGTTACCTTAGTAGCATCAAATCGCACGTTTTCATGCGGTACAACTAAACACAATATCATACCGGGCAAGCCCCCAAATGATTCCGGACCGCCGCTTACCCGTATGTTATCGGTGTAAAAAGCAACTACCGAAATTGAATCCATAAAAAGTCCGTTTGCACGGCGGCAGGTATAGCCTGCTATCTCCCTCCTTTCGTTGGTTAAGCGCCAGGTAACTTTGCGCACACTATCCTGTATCAGCACCTCATCCGAGTAAATTTGCTTGGCAATAGTTACCGCTTTTTTTGAATGATCTGTATAAACCTTATTAAACTGTGTACCCATAGGGTTATTATTTAATGTGTAAATACGTTGAGTTGGCGGTATCGGCGTAAAAAGAGTTTTGCCCTTATCAAATACCAATGTGCTTGTTAAATTGATAAACTGCGGCTTGGTTTTTTTATACTCATCAAACATTTGCAAGGTAAGCGCGTCGGGCTTTGGCCCCATTTCTTGTTTGGTAATGGCGTGTATATTTATCGTTTTGGTGTATTCAACAGTTCCGTTTAAAACAAGTTTATTATCCTGTGCTGATAAATTACCGGCAATTAAAAAAACAATTAAGGATGTAAGTATAGTTTTCATAGCTGTTAATTTTGTGATGGCAGGGTGCCAAATTTGGTAAAATCCCATATCAGGTTTAACATAAAGTATCTTTTTATAACATTATAACTGGTTTGCGTAATGGTATTGCCATTGGCACCCCGGGTGTTCTGATTCTGATCAAGCAGGTTGTTTCCGCTAATAGAAACCTTTAAATTATTTCCTTTCAGGAAGGTGCGGCTTATGCTTGCGTCCCAAATAGTGCGATGTATTCCGCCAAAACCGTTGCTTGGACCTGTATAACTATATCGGGTTGACGAAAACACCTCAAACCTGCCTGGTAAATACACCGTGCCCGATTGAAAAATTGAAGCTCCCATCGCGCTGTAGTCGCTGCGCTTAGTAAACGAGTTACGGTTTCTGTTAGCGTTTAATGTTCCGGAAAGATTAAGTGAATATTTTTTTGCCTTGCTTTTTGAAAACTGCAGCCCGGCAGAAAAAGTGTTGCCGTTAGACTCATTTAAGCCAATAACTCCTGCCTCACTGGTATAAGTATAGGAAGTATTGCCGGAGAATGAAAACTGCGGATAAATATTCATTTCCCATGGAACTATTTTACGGCCTATTTGCAAACTTACGCTATAATTACGCGGTGTTTTATCAGTAAGGTTTACAAAACGGGTGGTAGTTTTACCGCTGTCAGCGTTAAACGAAATACTGCTTATAATAGGGTTTACTGTAAAACTATAATTGCCACTAATTGAAAAAGACGACCCGCTGAGCGTTGATTGCGATGAATAGAACATGCGGGCAGAATGAGTAAAGAATGGCTTCAGATCAGGGTTACCCACTGTAACATATAAGGGGTTAAGGTTATTTACCACCGGCTGTATCTGGCTAAGCGAAGGCTGCTGCATGTTGCCGTTATAATTTAAACTTATGGTTTTAGCAGGCGTTATCCGGTATTGGTAATTAACCTGAGGCATCCAGTTAAGATAACTTCTTTTCATTGTGCGCATGCGCCTTTCATCAACCTGGTTAAAATTGACATTGGATGCCCGGGTACCAAAAGTTAAATTGGTTTTTGCGTTAACATAGCCAAATGTAGCGCCAAACTGGTTGGTCAATATAGTGTACTTATAATCATTTGTTGTAAGCTCATCTATTTGATCGTAAACACCTGATGCCGATTTGTTGTATGATTCAAGCCTTGATATGCTGTTGTTTATACCCAGCAAATAGTTAAATGTTAGCGTTAACTTTTCGGCAAGCGGTTCAGTGTAGGTAATATTACTACTTAATACACTGCTGGTGCTTCTTTCGGGTTTATACTGATCTACCACATTGCCCGGCAAATTGGCATATTCGATATTTGTTTTAGCGTAACGCTCAACCTTATTTTCGCTATAGTTTTCGGCAAGGTTCCAGCTAATTGTGCGGCGCGGTTTAGCAAACTTTTTTGAATAGAACACGCTGGCGTTAAACAACCTTGCTTCGCTGGTACTGTTGTTGCTGGTGGCTGAGCGGTTAACAAATTTATCGTCCTGATCCACCTGGAAACTATTGCTTGAAGTTAATGATTCGTTATTGCGTAATGCAGCATCAACATTTACCCTCAAATTGGTAGTAGTTGTATTTTTTTGATAACCTACATCCAGCTTTTGCCTGAAACCGGAAGTGTGCGATTCTGAACTATTGTTTGTTCTGTTTGATGTTTGATTAGAGATAAGCAAATCCGTGATGGTATTTTGAAACAGGTCATTGGCAATAGAGCCTATTCGGTAGTTGGTATTAATTAATTGCTTTCCTTCGTTCCATTTAACATCATAATGTACCCCGCCTGTTTTAGCCGTAGGGAAACCCCTGCCATTAAAAGATGCGTTATCAAACTCATCAGAGATTCCGTTTATCAGGAAGACCCCGTCGCCAAGTGCGGTTAAGTTTTGGGTACCCAGGTTGCTCGCGTCAGAAAAACTAAGGTTTACCTTACCCGTATTGGCCATAGTGCCATAAAGAGAGAATTTCTCATTGGCTCTGAAACGATTAAACTGAACCTGGCCGGAATACATTCCGCGCTCATCACTGCTCCTGCCGCCTGCCAGGTCTACCTTACCAAAAATTCCTACTTTTTTATCCTCTTTCAGTTTAAGGTTAATGGTTTTTGTTCGTTGCCCGTCGTCAACACCGGTAAAGGTGGCCTGATCACTCCTCTTGTCAAAAACCTGCACCTTATCTATCATGTCGCCGCGTAATGTTCTGCTTACCAGCACAGGGTCATCACTAAAAAATTCCTCGCCGTCAACCGTTATTTTCTTAATGGCCTCGCCCCTGAATTTGATATTACCGTTCTGGTCTATCTCCATGCCGGGTATCTGTTTAAGCAGGTCATCAACCTTGGCATTTGGTTGTATTACAAAAGCTTTGGCATTAAATTCAGAGGTATCGCCCTTTATTTTCAATGCGTTTATACTGCCTTTTATAACTGCCTCATTTAATATTTTCGCAAGCAGGGTCATGTCAATATTTCCAAAATCATGCACCGGCTCGGTAGGGCTTATTGTAAATTCCTGCGAAAAGTCTGCATATTCCGGGAAAGTAGCTAACAAAACATATTTACCTGCCGGGAGCCCGCTAATCGTAAAGCTACCATCACTGCCGGCATACCCAAATGCCTGCATAATTGAATCCGGACGAAGTATAGTTATGGTACTACTTACTTTGCTTTTTGCGGCGGTATCAATAGTAATACCTTTAATACTGTGGCTATTTTGCGCGAAAGCGGAAAATGTGCACAAGCAAAATGCTAATAATATCAAAGATTTGATATTCATATGTGATAAGGTTTAGCGTTTATAAGTTTGTAAAAAACGGTCTGTTAAAGGTTTTATTGTCGCAATGCTGAGTTGGCAATAATTATATATCAAACATAAAGCTTACGGCCGTCAAATGCAACTATTTTTTTAGTGTTACAACGTAAAAATACGTTTACAAACGTATATACATTTAGTAATCAGGCAGTTAAAATTGTTGAATTTTTGCATTGCACTGAATGTGGTTTGAACCCTTACACATTATAAATGGTAGGATAGTTTTTTAAACCGATAAAAGGTATATTTTAACATCAGCCAATAAATAGACAATAAAACCGGGCCCAAAATCATAAAGAGCGCAACATAACTTACTGAATTATAATAATTTAAAAAAGTGATCTTAAAACTATCGGGTAGTTGATTCACCAGCATTGAGGCAATCAATATAATGGCAATAAAAGATATGGTTAACATTAACTGCCCTTGTTTTACGGTTTTGGCTCCCATTGATAAAATAACGCCTATTAGAGCCGTAAAAAAGGCCAGAAAAAAATTAATAAAGGCAAGTATAAAGACGGATTTGATTGAAAATATAAGGAAGGTGCCCTTGTAGTATTGGACATTAATAGCAATGATGTTAAGCAGCAAAAGCAAAATTGTGATGAAGGTTGCATAACTGACCGCAAATAGTAGTTTTCCTAATACAATTCCTTTATCAGAGAGCTTACTCGCCAGCAGCGTTTCCAGGGTGTGGCGTTCGCGCTCGCCTACAAACAGGTCGCAAATTACTGTAGTTGCCATTAATATGGGCCCCATTGCTGCTACACTGTAAAAAAAAGGCATATTGAACCAATCCCTACCTTTATTTACGGGAAGAACGACGCCAAGTACAACAATCAGGAGAATAGTTTGCAATTTGTCTTTAATGCTTTGCTGAAAGAAAAACTCCCGCCATTCCTTCCAAAAAATCGCCCGGATTTGGTTTACCATGACTTTTCTTTTATTATAGATAAATAAAAACCCTCTAAACTTCCTTCTGCCTTATTAACTGAGTTTACCTCAACGCCGCACGCTAAAATATTTTGTACCATGGCAGAAGTAGGTGCTGAAGTTTGAGATCTAACCTTGAAGCCTATAGCCGTACAGTCCATGACAGTCAAATCATCTCTCAAATTCAACCGGTTTATTACTTCATCCGACATCGGGTTGCAGGTGATCTGGTATACTTCCTTATCTTTTGTTCTTTTTAGATCAGACAGAGCCCCCATTGCTAATACCTGTCCTCTGTTTATTATTGCTGCGGAGTCGCACATTTTTTCAACCTCATCTAAATTATGAGTAGTTAAAAAAATGGAAACACCTTCATTTTTAACAAGACCAAGCAAATCATCCCGCAATGATACCGTCGCAACAGGATCCAGGCCGGATGTAGGTTCATCCAGAAAAATTAGCTTGGGGCGATGCAACAGGCAGCGTATTATGGCAAGCTTTTGTTTCATTCCTTTACTCCAATTGCCTATTTTTTCCTTCCGTCGCTCCCAAAGGCCGATATGGGTTAACAATTCTTTTATCCTTGCCTTACGTTCGTTGGCTGACAATGCCCATATCCGTGCGAAGTATTCCAGATTCTCTTCGGCCGAAAGCATTTCGTAAAGTCCGTTGTGTTCTAATAGTACGCCGCAATTTGCACGAATTTTCTCGGAACCGGTTACTGTATCGTAACCCATTACTAATGCACTTCCGGTTGTAGGCTTTAAAAGGCCAAGCAGCACTTTGATGGTAGTTGTTTTCCCGGCGCCATTAGGCCCCAAAAACCCAAATACGGTTCCGCTTTCTACATTAATTGAAACATCCCTTAACGCGGCCACATTTGGAAAGTTCAAACTCAGACCAGTAGTACGGATCATTAAATTTTCGTCGCTCATTATTTGTTGGATTCGCGCAAAACCATATTATTTATTATACACTTAAAGAATTCAGTTTCTTTTCAATTATCTGGCGGCAGGTTTGTATATAACTCAGGTTAATTATCGATAAAAATATAACTATGGCCATCATAGCTACCGGACCCAGGTTTTTTATTGATGAGAATTGCTCCCTGTTATTTGCTTCGTCAAATAAGCCGGGAATATATAAACAGCATTGGAACATTATTAACGGCAAAGCCATTTGCCCCAGCAAGTGGCTTTTAAACAGTGAACTTTTGCCTTTTATTGTTTTGATTTTACCTGCCAGCAAACTGTAAGCATAAATAACAGGCGAAAAAACAAGAAAAAAAACAGTTAACACAAAGAAGTTATGCACCGGTCTGCTATGTGGAATTTTATATGCTGCTGCCAATAAAACTATTGCAATTAAAAGCGTTTGCCAGTTAAACCAGCTCTTTAACTGGCTTAAAAACAGAAGCCTTATATTCCGGTGGTGCATTTTTGCCTGACTTTGGGCTAAAGCCTCGATGCCTGCATATCCGCCAAATTGCTCATCTACCACATTTTGAAACACCGACAATATTTGCCTGGTATCACCAGCTTTTCGCCTCTCCTCAATAGCGGTTAAAATATGATCTAATACCTCATCATATATCTCCTGATATTTAATATCATAATATTCCATACGATCTCGTATCCAATTCAATTCTTCTTCTGACAGTATCATTTCAAAGGGGATTATAGTTCAATGAAGCGTTATTTCTCTATAAAGTTATTTAGCCAGATCAACCTTAAACTCGGCAGCATACATTTTATAGAACGACATCGCATGCAGTGCATATGCTACAAATAAGCATGTTTCTGCTATGGGGCTTAGTCTGTCAAACAAAATAAGCGGTGTATCCTTAATAAACCAACGGTACAATACAAAAACCACAACGGCAAAAAACATAATGACTTTTCCGGGTGCATATTTGATCAATGTAAATCCATCGTCTTTAACCGATCTTTTTGTACTCTTCCAGATATAACCGATTCTGATATACCGGATGTAATGAACTGCAGATACGATAATGGACATCGTTAAAAACATCGGGAAGTACCAGGTTGTGGGGAACCATGCCGCACTAAAAATGGTATAAACTAATGCGGCAATCAATACCAGTAATATTATACCCGGAAAACGGAAATGCTGATATATATAATTAAAATACTGCCTTTTCATCGCTCTTAATACCGTTGCACGATGTTGCTCCTCAATTTTTCGTAAGCCACTAATCCCGCCGAACTCCCTGGTGACATAATTTTTAAGTGCTTCATTAAACGGCAGGCTTTCCGGCGCATTTTCTAATCCCGATGATATATGATCATACAACTCCTCAAAAGTTTCGCGGTATACCAGTTCCTTATTTAAAAATTCGTTAAGGTACTTGATATCGTCTTTGGTAAGTTTCATTTTGATGCAGGTTTAAGATTCAGTAATAGTTGCAACTGATTAATATAAGCTGCCGCCTCGCTCAATTTATCAGATACCTGGTGCCCACCCTGCTCCGTAAGGCGATAGTATTTACGCACACGGTTGTCAACTATCTGCGTGAACGTTTCTAACAAACCTTCGGCTTCCAGCTTGTGCAAGGCAGGGTATAAAGCTCCCTCCGTTATCATAATTTCTCCATCAGTAACTTCCTTTACCTTTTGGGTAATTTCGTAGCCATACATTTCGGTATGGTCTGCCAGTAACTTTAAAATTATGGTTTGCAGGGTGCCTTTTAATAACGGATTATTGCTCATGGCACAAGTATACATAATTTTCTTATGTATATAAATAAAAAAGTAAATTTATTTTTGGTGATAATGGCCATAAACAAAACAGGCCCCCCGAAACCGGAGAGCCTGTTACCTCATTTTATATTTAATCAATAATTATTGCGCCACCATAAAGCTGTTAGTGAACGAACCGCCATCGGGATAATATCCGCTTATAACAACACTACCATTTTTAAGGTTAGTTATAGCCTTGTCAATATCCTGCACGCTATTGATAGGCTGTTGGTTAATTTTGGTAACAATAGAACCTACCGGAACTTCAAAGTTATCAAACATACCGCCACTGCGTACTTGTGTTACTGTAACGCCGCCGTTAACCTTAAATTTGGCTTTTTGCTCGGCAGATAGCGGTGTAAAGCTGGCACCCAATTTATTGTAAAGTTCGGTTGCATTTTTTGCAACTTCGGTTTTACGGGCCTCAGGCGCTTCAGCTTTAAGCGTTACGGTTAAGTCTTTCTCGCTACCATTGCGTAATACGGTTAGTCTGATCTTATCCCCCGGAGTTAAGCGGGCAACGCGTTCCTGCAGGTCTGATGATTCATAAACAGTATTACCCTCAACTTTGCTTATGATGTCGCCTTTTTGAATACCGGCTGCTTCAGCACCGCTTCCGGGTATTATAGATTCAACATACAAACCAACTGTTTTAGCAGCATTAAGTGTTTGAGCGTTATCTGCGTTAAGTTCTGTAAAGCTTACACCTACGTAACCGCGTTTAACCGCGCCGAATTTTTGTATATCGCCTAATATCTTTTTAGCCATATTGATAGGAATGGCAAAGCCATAACCTTCGTATGAGCCGGTGTGCGAAGCGATAGCTGAGTTAATACCTATCAGCTCGCCTTTGGTATTAACCAAAGCACCACCACTGTTACCAGGGTTAATGGCAGCATCTGTTTGAATGAACGATTCGATGCCCTTATTTACCCTTGGTTTTTGATCTTGTCTTTGCATGCGCATACCGAATGGGTTACCTCCCATAGCATCATCATCGTCATCATCTTGTGTGCCGATAATACCAATACCACGCCCCTTAGCGCTAACAATACCTGCTGTAACTGTTGAAGTTAAGTTAAAAGGGTTACCAACTGCCAGTACCCACTCGCCTACCCGAACATCGTCAGAGTTGCCAAACTTTACAACCGGCAGGTTAGTACCTTCTATCTTGATCAGCGCCAAATCTGTGTTGGGGTCTGTACCTATAACTTTAGCTTTAAAAGTGCGATGATCATTCAAAGTAATGTCAATTTTATCTGCTTTTGATACAACGTGGTTGTTGGTTACAATATAGCCGTCAGGCGAGATAATAACACCCGAACCTGAAGCCATTTTAGGCTGGCTTTGGCGTGGCTGCATGCGCTGCCCAAACATATCGCCAAACATCTGATCCATCATATCCTGCTGCCTGTTGCTGCCGCTGGTGGCAGAATAAGTAGTGCGGATATAAACCACCGCCGGCGTTACCGCTGCCGCAGCCTGTGTAAAATCAGCCTCGCCGGCAGACGATGTGATACCGGCAAACGCTTTATTGTTTGCAAAGTATACATTCTGCTTGTCCTCCAGGCTCATGTTATCGGTATACTTGTTCTCAAACACCTTATAGGTGCCCAGTGCCATTGCGCCGCCAACAAATGCGGTCAATAATGTTAAACCTATCTTTTTCATACTATTTACTCCCTTTATATTTTTTAGCTTTGCGTAATAATTCCGACTTCAAATTTAATACCATATAGACGGCAAATGCAACAATAAGTTATTGCCAGATATGTTAAAAAATGTTAAAAAACTTTAAAAGCGGCAGGTTTATTGTCGCAATGTTTTATTCAGCAGGCAACAAAAGTGAAGATACAATTTTATAAATACCAGGGCGCAGGCAACGACTTTATTTTGGTGGATAACCGCGATAAAAGTATAGATCATACTGACCCTCAGCTAATTTCGCGCTTATGCAACAGGCGCTTTGGCATCGGCGGCGACGGCATAATGTTTTTACAAAACGTTGAAGGCTACGATTTTGAGATGATTTATTACAATGCAGACGGCCAACCGAGCAGTATGTGCGGTAACGGTGGGCGCTGTATTGTGGCTTTTGCAAAACTTTTAGGCATAATTGACACCGAAACCGATTTTTTGGCAGTAGATGGCCCGCATTATGCCAAAATTTCAGCGGAAGGCGATTGGGTGAGCCTGCAAATGATTGATGTTAACGCCGTTAACCGAGATGGCGATGCATATGTGCTTAATACCGGCTCACCTCACTATATAACGCTAACCGAGGGCTTGAAGGATAAAGACGTTTACCACGAGGGTTACGCCATCCGCAATAATAATACTTATAAAGCCAAAGGCATTAACGTAAACTTTGTTGAGCCAACCGCCAATGGCTACTTCGTACGCACCTTTGAGCGCGGCGTTGAGGATGAAACATACGCCTGCGGCACCGGCGTTACCGCTGTTGCACTAGCCATGGCGCAGCACAACAAGCAAACCGGCACCATTGAAACACCTGTTAAAGTATTGGGTGGTGATCTGAACATCCGCTTTAACTATGATGGGAAGGTGTTTACCGATATCTTTTTAGAAGGTCCGGCTAAGTTGGTGTTTGAAGGCTTTTTTGAGCTGAAAGCTTAAAGCTGTTTTATTAATTCGCTATGGTTCTGCTATTAAAAGCTTTCAGCTTTAGTCTTTCCGCCTTAAGCTCACTTTTAACAATTAATTAGCCCCAAACGCTTTTAAATAACGCAAATTCTGAGTACGTTTGAATTTTTTGTTGATGTAGCTTCTAAATATTTTTTGTTGGAAGCCTATGTTACGTGTTGATAGTTCAAAACCTTGCCAGATAATTTATGCCATTGCCCGGCACGAGTATCTTGGTTATGTTATTGAACCACACATAGTTCAGCTTAACCCCAACGGCGAATTTTCTTTAACCCACCAGCGTTTATTTTCTAATACTGCCACTGAATTTAGTAGTTGTTTGGCCGATACCGACCTGAAGCTGATCAAGCTATTGGAAGAAATTGAGCAGGGCAGCGTTATTAAACGTTACTACAAAAAACTGATCCGCCCGTCTGAGTTTTTTGCTAAAGTATTTACCGAGCAGCTTTTTGAAACTATCAGGCCAAAAATAGAAAAGCGCCTTGCGGAGGCCTTTAACCTTATGGGCGGCAAGGAGATCTACCTGATGAGCAAGGAAGGCTACCCCGCAGAGCGTAGGCTGCAAATTGCCGAAGAACCTGCATCGGTGTTATTTCATTTCCGCAGGAACGAAGAAGAGATACGCTACTTCCCTACTATCAAATACAAAGGAATGCGTATTGAATTTATGTTTAAAAATGCCGAGATCATTTGCAACCATCCTGCATGGATGCTGATGGATGACACGCTCTATTATTTCGACAAGGAGATTGAAGGCAAAAAACTGCAGCCGTTTTTAAACAAGCGCTATATAGCAATACCCAAATCGTCAGAGCAATCTTACTTTGAAAAGTTCGTGGCCCCGCTAATTGAAAAGCATAATGTTTACGCCGAAGGTTTTACCATAAACACCGAAAAGTACGACGCCCGACCTGTGCTTAAGCCTATTTATGTGGAAGGTGGGACATCGCAATTGCAATTATATTTTAAATATGCGGGCTATGTTTTCCCTTACGGGGATGGCAGGCATATTTCGGTGCGGATAGAGCGCAAAGATGATGATTATACTTTTCATCGCATTAAACGCTCCGTAACCTGGGAAAAAGGAAAATTGCATTTATTGGAATCGTTAGGATTGAAAACAACCTCATCGCTGTTTCAAAACCTGGAGGTCGCGGCAAAAAGCGATGAGGATGATCATTCCTTCTCGGTTTTTGAATGGCTTAACCAGCACCACCAGCAACTAATTGATGAGGGTTTTGAGATAGACCAGCCCGAAGGGCAAAAGCGTTACGTCTTCGGCTCAAGCAAAATAGATTTGCAGGTGCAGGAAAATAACGACTGGTTTGATATCCATGCCGTGGTGCACTTCGGCCCGTATCAAATTCCGTTTATACAACTGCGCAATCACATCCTAAACCATAAAAAAGAGTTTACGCTGCCATCCGGCGAGATTGCGGTTATTCCGGAAAGCTGGTTCTCGCAATATGGCAACCTGCTGCATTTTAGTGAAGGGGGCGAAAAACTTAAACTGCGCCGGCATCATATAGGTTTGGTGAACAGCCTGGCCGAAGGCGAAATGGCAGAGGTGACCATGAACCGTAAACTGCAAAAACTAACAGATTTTGAGGAACTTGAGGACCTGCCAATGCCGGTTAACTTTAACGGCTTGTTAAGGCATTACCAGCAGGCAGGCTATAACTGGTTCCATTTTTTAAAGAACTACCATTTTGGGGGCTGTTTGGCAGACGATATGGGTTTGGGTAAAACCATCCAAACCCTTGCCCTGCTGCAAAAACACAAAGAGGATGCGGAGACCGAAGGCGGCAAAAGCACTTCGCTGGTGGTTATGCCTACCTCGCTTATTTATAACTGGCTTAACGAGGCTAAAAAATTCGCGCCTAAGTTGCGGCTGATGGTGCATACCGGGACTTTCCGCTATAAATCGGCAGAAGTATTTGCTAATTACGATGTGGTGATTACCACTTACGGTATTACCCGAATAGATATTGATCTGTTAAAGGAATACTTCTTTGATTATATCATATTAGACGAAAGTCAGAATATTAAAAATGCTTCATCCAAATCATTCCAATCGGTTAAGCAATTAAAGTCCCGCTTTAAACTAATATTGAGCGGTACCCCGGTAGAGAATACGGTTAACGACCTGTGGACGCAGATGTCGTTTATTAACCCCGGTTTGCTGGGCTCTCAGCAATATTTTCAGAACGAGTTTGTAACGCCCATCGAGAAGAAAAAAGACGAGGACAAGGCCCGTAAACTACAGGCGCTGATAAAGCCCTTTGTTATGCGCCGCACCAAGGAGCAGGTTGCAACCGAGCTGCCGCCTAAAACCGAGAACTTGTTTTACTGCCAGATGAGTGAAGAACAGGCATCGGTTTACGAAGAGGTAAAATCAGAATACCGCAATGAGCTGTTAAAAAGTCTGGAAGATGGCACCTTTGCCAAAAGCCAAATACAAGTGTTACAGGGATTGACCAAACTGCGCCAGATTGCCAATCATCCAAGTATGATAGATCAGGAATATGAGGGCGATTCGGGCAAGTTTGAGAACGTAACGCATACGCTTTCAACTGTTTTAAATGGCGGGCATAAGGTGCTTATATTTTCGCAATTTGTTAAGCAGCTCACCATTTACCGCAATTACATGGAGGAGCAAAAAATCCCTTATGTATACCTCGACGGCGCAACCCAAAACCGCGGCGATGTGGTAAAACAGTTTCAGGAAGATAAAAACACCCGTGTGTTTCTTATCTCTATAAAAGCAGGTGGTGTTGGCCTTAACCTTACCGAAGCCGATTATGTGTTCATCCTCGACCCATGGTGGAACCCGGCTGTAGAACAACAGGCCATCGACCGCACGCACCGTATTGGCCAAACGAAAAATGTGTTCATATATAAATTTATCACCAAGGACACTGTTGAGGAAAAGATACTGGCCCTGCAACAACGCAAACTAAGCCTATCCCGCGCATTGATCACTACCGAGGATAGCTTTATTAAGTCGCTTACGGTTGATGATATTAAGGAGATATTGGGGTAATAATAAATCCTCCAAAACCAGCTCCCCTTTTTTATCGTTACGTTTACATATGAAAATATTATTGGCAGGCGCTAACGGCTACATAGGCACAAGGTTGATACCGGTGCTGTTGGAAGAAAAGCATAATTTGGTTTGCCTGGTGCGCGATAAGCGCCGTTTTCATGAAAAAAGCGATTTCAGTACTAAAGTAGAGCTACTGAAAGGCGATCTGCTGAAACCAGAAACTATTGACCCCTTCCCGCAGGATATTGATGTGGCCTATTACATGGTGCACTCGATGTCGCAGGATAAGGATTTTGCGAAACTGGAAGCCCAATCTGCAGAAAATTTTGTTAATCAGCTTAATAAAGCCAATTGTAAACAGCTAATATTTTTAAGCGGTATAACTAACGACGATAATCTGTCTAAACATCTCACATCACGTCGCCATGTTGAGGATATTTTGCGGGAGGCCAAAGCAAGCCTCACTGTGTTACGTGCCGCTATTATTATTGGCTCGGGCAGTTCTTCGTTCGAGATAATACGAGATCTGACTGAAAAATTGCCCGTAATGACGGTGCCGAGGTGGGTAAACACCCGTTGCCAGCCCATTGCCATACGCGATGTTTTGGGCTACCTGAGCGGCGTAAAACTGAACGAAAAAGCATTTGACAAAACTTTCGATATTGGTGGGCCAGATGTGCTAACCTTTAAGCAGATGATGCTTACCTATGCCGATGTAAGGCATTTAAAAAGGTATATGATAACGCTGCCTTTCCTGTCGCCTAAAATATCATCGTACTGGTTGTATTTTGTTACTTCGGTTAGCTATCAGCTTGCGCAAAGTTTGGTGGATAGCATGAAGAATGAAACCATTATGAAGGACCACAGCATTGATGATGTGGTAAAGCGCGAGTGCCTCACCTATCGCGAAGCGCTGGAGCTGGCTTTTGAAAAGATAGAGCAAAACTCCATTGTTTCCAGCTGGCGCGATGCTTTGAACAATGGTTATTTAACGTCCGACTTTATGGACCAGATAAAGGTGCCGCAAAACGGCACTGTGGAATATAAAGTGGAACTGCCTTTTAAGCGCGACCCTGTTGATGTGCTTAACAATATCCTGGCCATAGGCGGCGCGAGGGGCTGGTATTATTGGGATTGGATATGGAGCTTTCGCGGCTTTTTAGATAGAATGGTGGGTGGCGTGGGCCTGCGCCGCGGACGAACAAGCAGTATTTCTATCTCCCCAGGCGATGTGATTGATTTTTGGCGGGTGCTATTGGTTGATAACGCCGCAAGCAGGTTGTTGCTCTATGCCGAAATGAAACTACCGGGTGAGGCATGGCTGGAGTTTAAAATTATTGAGCAGGATGGCAAACGCAAACTAAGCCAGATAGCCACCTTTCGTCCCAATGGTTTATGGGGAAGATTATATTGGTATGCCATGTTTCCGTTCCATTTTTTTATATTTAAGGGCATGGCTAACCAGGTAGTGAATTATAAAGTGTTACCTGTAAAATTATGAGCAAACACATCCTACTCACCGGCGGTACCGGTCTTATTGGCAAGAAATTAACTGAGCATTTATTAAGTAAAGGCTATTCTGTTAGTCACTTAAGCAGGAAGCCGGGTACAGATGCCCGCATAGCCACTTATCTGTGGGATATTAACAAAGGACAAATAGATGAGCATTGCATTGACGAGGTAGACATAATTATTCACCTGGCAGGCAGCGCCATAGCCGATGGCCGATGGACGGAAGAACGCAAAAAAGAGATAATAGAAAGCCGTACAAAATCAATCGCATTGGTGTATGATGTGTTGAAGAAGAAAACGCATAACGTAAAAACGGTTATATCGGCTTCGGGCGTTGGCTATTACAGCGACCGGGGCAATGATGTGATGACCGAGACCTGCGCTCCGGCACATGATTTTATGGGAGTATGCTGCGTGGCCTGGGAAAACGCGGTTAACGAAGGCGCAAAACTGGGCTTGCGCGTGGTAAAATTCAGAACGGGTGTTGTGCTTAGCCTGGATGGCGGCGCGTTGCCAACAATAGCCGCACCCATAAAGCTGGGTATTGGCGCAGCCTTAGGCAGCGGCAAACAATGGATGCCGTGGATACATGAGCAGGATGTAATATACATGTACATGTTTGCTATTGAACATGAAGAGCTAAACGGCGCGTTCAATATGGTAGCGCCCGAACCTGCAACCAATAAACAGTTTACCAAAGCAATTGCCGAGGTTTTACACAGACCGTTTTGGTTACCCAACGTACCTGCCTTTGCTTTAAAACTGGCTTTGGGCGAAATGAGCACGGTGGTTTTGGGCAGTACAAACGCATCGGCAAAAAAAATTAAAGCTGCGGGTTTTAGCTTTAGCTATCCTGAGTTGATTGGAGCCCTGAAAGATCTTTACAAGAAATAACACAAATTTTGCCTGGCTCTACGTGATTCTACGGCGGATTACGGGTGGCTCAGGGTGGCTCACGTCGCGCTGAGCCACCCCCCTATTTAATTTGAATGACAATAGAAAAAATAAATATATTCTGGTTTAGGCGCGATCTTAGGTTGGATGATAATGCCGGCTTTTACCACGTCTTAAAAAGTCAATATCCCGTCTTATGCCTTTTTATTTTTGATAAGGAGATACTGGGCCAGTTGAATGATAAAAAAGATGCACGGGTAACTTTTATTTATGATACTGTAAGCAATCTGCGCAATGAGCTGCAAATACATGGCAGCAGTATGCTTGTGCTGCATGATACGCCTAAAAACGCGTGGCGCCAATTACTGCAAAAATATGAAGTAGCCGAAGTTTATGCCAACCATGATTACGAGCCTTATGCCAAACAGCGCGATGAGGAACTACGCGACTTACTGGCCGGGCAAGGTATCGCATTTAATACCTATAAGGACCAGGTGATATTTGAGCGGGATGAGGTGGTAAAGGATGATGGAAAGCCCTACACTGTTTTTACCCCTTACAGTCGTAAGTGGTGGGCAAAGCTTAACAATTTTTATCTCAGTTCTTATCCTGTAAAAAAGTATTTCAAAAATCTTTATCAAACAGAAGCTTTACCGCTGCCTACTTTAGCGTCTTTGGGGTTTGAAAAAAGCGATCAAAACATTCCTGCAAAAACATACAAGCATGTTATTGACGATTATGCCGGAAAAAGAGATTATCCCGCAATAAAGGGCACATCGCATATTGGCATTCACCTGCGTTTTGGTACCGTTAGTATAAGGCAATTGGCTACTGATGCAAACCAGTCCAAAGAAAAAACTTGGTTAAATGAGCTGATATGGCGCGAGTTTTACATGATGATACTACACCATTTTCCGCATACAGCCAACCATGCTTTCAGGCCGGAGTACGACAGGATAGCGTGGATAAATGACCAGGCGCAATTTGACGCCTGGTGCAAAGGTCAAACGGGTTATCCTTTAGTAGACGCGGGTATGCGCGAATTAAATGCTACAGGTTTTATGCATAACCGCGTGCGCATGGTAACGGCGAGCTTTTTAAGCAAACACCTGCTGATAGATTGGCGCTGGGGCGAACGTTACTTTGCTGAGAAGCTATTGGATTATGAAATGGCCAGTAATGTGGGTGGATGGCAATGGGCAGCCGGATCAGGTACCGACGCGGCACCCTATTTCAGGATATTCAATCCGGAGGCGCAAACAAAAAAATTTGACCCTGAGTTAAAATACATAAAAAAATGGGTTCCGGAATATGCCGACTTCAGCAAGTATCCAAACCCCATTGTTGATCACGTTTTTGCGCGCGAGCGTTGCCTTAAAGCTTTTAAAACGGCGCTAAACAAATAATTATGGCGAAACGTTAAAAACCTGCACATCAAAACGTACGCAGCTATTTCCGGGTACGTTTTGGGTTTTTACACCACTTGCGCCATAGGCCAGCGATGAAGGTATAATAACCGTCATATTGGTACCGGTAGTTGCAAAGCTTTTAAAAGCCTCTTTAACTCCATCTATTAAGTCGGGAACTTCAAGCTGAGCGCCCGCTCCACTGTCATTATAATCGTTAAAAACAAAGCCGTTAAGCAGCGCAAATGTATAATTACAGTTTACGTAAGAGTTATCTGTAACAGGTGTTGTGCCAACTCCGGGGCGCCTTATTATATAATAAATTCCCGACGCGGTTTTCTGAAAACCGGTGAGGTTGTTAGCTGTCAAATAATTTCTTATTACCAGATCATCGTAAGTATTTTGATCACCAGGTAGGTTACTCATTACGTTAACATAATAATCAAGGCACTGGTTACCGGCTATGCGGGTGTTTACGGTAGTACTACTACCAGTTCCCAATCCGCTGCCTCCATAACCCAAATGTGATGGGACGAGTAATCTTATTTTTCCACCATAATTTTTTACAAGTTCGTAAATAGCTGTTTGTAGTGCCAAAGGATACGTTGCCGAAATATGGCCAAGATAACCGGTATAATGGTTAAACAGGGTGTCTGTTGATGCATAGGTTCCGTCAACAGTGTGCAGCGTAAAGACAAAGCCAATACTGTCTGAATACTCGAAGCGTGGCCCTGTACCGGCTTTTAAAATTTTGTAATAAACGCCGGATGCGTCGCGTTGCATGCCGGTTATGCCGTTATCCTTAATATAAGCCTGTATCTGTTCTTCGTCGTATTGGTTTATATCGGGATCGGTATCTGCTTTGCGACATGAAACAAAGCCTGCAACAATTGCAATTAATAGAGAAAGAATTATTTTTTTCATTTGTTATTATTACCGGCTCTTTTTTGGCTTACCGCCCAAAGTTCCGTTTATTAATATTATCAATTTACGGCATCGTACAGGTTGATATCAAAATCAAGCACTGCACTGCCCGGCAACCCATCCTTTAAACCAAACGCTACGCCCAACTGAGGCTGCGGATACGGCCCGTACGCATAACGCGATGGCAGCAGCAATCGTACCGATCCGCCTTTTTTTATTTGTGGTATGCCCAATTTCCAGCCACGTATTACCTCACCAAGCGCAAAGGTTGGGTTAAAGTCGCCCGATTCTGCAAATTTCTGCCCCGTGGTTAAAATCCTTCCGGTATATCCAACCGTAATACGGGTTGAGGAGGTAAAAATGGTATTAACACCCCCGGGGTCTTTCACAATATAATAAACACCGGTTGTATCAATCTTTTTTGCCGCCAGGCCCGGATTAGCTGCCAGGTAATCGCTGATTATTTTATCATCAATAGCTGCCTGCGCTTTTTCAGCAGTAGACCCTAAATCAGATTTTTTGCAGGCAGTAAAGCAAAAAAACAACACTACTATTATTATTGCTACCCTGTTCATCTCAATTTTCCGAGTGCAAATTTATTCTTTTATATCGCAAAAACAGCGGGTTAACACTTTTTAACATTTACAAAACATTATAACGCACAAACCGAGCCTATCTTACCTCTGCAACGGCTCTTCGGGTTTGTAACTTAATGTAAGGCGATTTATCTTTTTCAGCATATTCATCAGGTACTCTCTGTCGCTCTCGTTAATATGTTTATTCAAATAATTGTTAAACTGTTTTACAACTACACGCGCCTGTTTTCTTTTGTCAATCCCCAGCGGGGTTAAATAAATTTTAACCGAGCGCCGGTCGCCCTTATTCAGCTTACGGTAAATTAAACCATTTTGCTCTAACTGATTCAGCATTCGCGATAGACTGGTTGATTTCAGCCCAAGCAAAGCTGCTGCCTGAGAAACGGTAGTACCCTCATGCTCATCTATGTTAATAAGTAAATAACCGATGGACTGCGTTATACCAAAATCAGAAACAATAAGGTTGTACTTATTGGCCATGGATTGCCAAACAATTTTCAGATAATAATCAATGGTTTCCTGGTGTCTGATGTTACCCGCCATGGTAAATAATACAATTTGCGTATTGCAATGGTAAGTATTTTTATCGAAAATGCACCGTTTAAGATTGCCTCTTTAAAAGCACACAACTAAGTTATGTTATTTTATTTCTTTAAGACACACGCATAAAAAACACAATAAGCCGTTATAACAAACATGAAAAAAACAACTTACATTTTAGCAATTTGTATTGCGTTTTTACTAGCAAGCAAACGCGGGAACGCGCAGGATTACAAGTGGGCCGCCGGCTTAAAATTTGGCGGATATGAAAGTGGGATATCCGGCAAGTATTTTCTGCAGAGTAATGTAGCACTCGAAGGTATTCTTGGTTTCCGCAACCAGGGTGTAGTAGTAACCGGCCTTTATGAAATCCATCAACCTGCTTTTAAGGTAGACAAACTAAAATTTTACTATGGCTTTGGTGCCCACTTTGGTTCGGTTGGGAAACGGAAATACATGTTTTTTAGCAGTCCCAGATATTATGACGCCAGCCTGTTGATAGGAGCCGATGCAGTATTAGGTTTGGAATATGTTATTCCAAAATCGCCAATAGCCGTTAGCCTTGATCTTAATCCGCGTGTTGATTTGGCCAGAGGACCATTTTTTGACATTGCCCCGGGTTTGGGAGTGAAATACACTTTTTAATTTCGGATTTCGGATGTGCAATTTCGGATGTTTGGTTTTGGGCATAATAGTTCCCGTTCCAACCGAATTTCTTGTTATCTAACGATTCGAACAATAAATAAATCAAAACAAATCCGAAATCAAACATCCGAAATTCGAAATCCTAAGGAATTATTATTACCTTATGACTGTAATCTTTTTGCCCAAGCACCACCCTTACCGTGTACGTACCCGGCGACTGGTGCGATACATCAATTGAAGTGCTGAAACTACCGGCGGCTATATTTTTTGATGTGGTATAAACAATTTTCCCTGCGCTGTTTATCAGGTACAGGTTAAGTTGTTCCGGCGTTTTTGATTCAAATAATACATTCAGAAACTTGCTTGCCGGCACCGGGAAGGTAGCTAATCCTATCTCGGTGTTTTTATCAGGATTTAATGCTTTTAGTGCAAACACAAAATTATCAGACAATATGGTGCATCCGCTGGGTAACAGCACGCTAACAGTGTAGCTCCCGCTTTGTAAGGGGTTATAGGTTTGCGCCGTGGCACCTTCTATCAACTTTCCATCTAAAAACCATTGGTTTCCTGTGGCTGCATTTGAACTTAATGTTGCAGTTGACGTTTGCGTTATAACAGGTTTAGATAAAGCAACAGCGACACGCTGATCGGACGCGCAACCGGTACTTTGCACCCGCATATCATAAAAATAGTAATAAAAGTTTTTATAATACTCAGGATCTGTACCCGAATTAGGTGTAGCATCATTACCTGTTATGTTGAATATCTCGCCTGCTTTAAACGGATAACCCGTAACACCTCCGTTGTTTCGAAATAGCGTAGCATTCCCTTCAAAAACAACGTTAATGGTGTATTTACCGGCCACTGGCAAGGTAAGGTTAAGGTTGTAAACTCTACCCTGATCATTAGGATCATTAGCCAATTCGCCTGGCGCAGGATTACTGCGTGTAGCAACAGCATTTATAGTTTTACTTGATACTATCTGCCCGTTACTATTGCTTACATTAAAGGTTATTAAACCCGAATTACCAATATACAACCGTGCGCTTTGTATTACAACAGGTACAGCGGTAGTTACAAAAACAGATGGGGTAAACTGATTATAACCTCCAGCTGAAAATACATTCTTGGTAGCCGGGCCCACAGATGCTTTAAAGTCGTTCAAACCGGCGTAATAAGCGCCGTTTACAGGTGCCTGACCGGTAGTAACGTTTTGTCCGTAAGCAAATGGTATCGCGTCATTAGCGTTCAGATACCAAAAAAGCTGCCCGTTTCCGGCACCTGCTAACAGGTATTTTTTTGTATCGGTACAGTATACTGCCGAAAGAGAAGTTGGCGGTGGAGATGCGAGAACTTGTGTAACTGCAGAAGCGCTGTTATTAACTAAAATAACATCATTGGATAAGCTTGCTGTGGCGGTGATAGTATAAGTACTACCGGGCACCGCGTTAAAGGTGGCGTTAAGGGTAAAGTTATCCTCGGCCAGCGGTGCCAGTGTGCCCGGGTAGGTTTCGTTAAAGGTAGTTATAACGTTGTCCGCCGTTTTAACGGTTACCGTAACCGGAATATTGGCAGCAGGCGCGCTCCCGAAGTTTTTGATCTTCACGGTTATCAGTGTGGTACCGCTGCAGGTTCCTGATGCTTCAGGATTTACAATGGCAGTTACGCCTGCATCGGCAGCCGTTTGCAAAAACTGAACGCGGTAATCCTGCGTTTCGCCTTTAGCATAGCTACCGCAGGCTTGTATGGATGATGCATCATTAGTTTCTGATAAAACAACGCGCATTAAACTATAGTTGCCCGCTACAACGGTGCCGGGTACTGTGACTGTGCCGTTAAAAGTAGCCGTACCGTTAATAATATTGGTTGTTGTTGCCAGCTCGTCGGTTTCAAAAACGCCGTTCCCATTCCAGTCAATAAAAACTTTGGCTACCTTGTTAAAATTACCGCCGCAAGTACCCAGCGTTAAATTTAAAGGATAGGTTTTGCCGCGCTCTAACTGAATTGTTAAACCTGTATTATCCGTGTATGATGTGCATCCGGAAGCAGCAGTGTAGTTTATATTAGATAGTGTAAGCTGGTTAACACGCGAATCGGCCAATGAAACAGGGGCCGAAGCGCAGTAAGCCGTACCGCCAATACCCGTAATAATTATTGAGTAGGGCTGCGAACCTTGTAGTGTTCCCTTGTGCGATACGGTTATTGTATACGTTTTACCGGGTTGGGCGCCCGGTATATAAACCTGCTCAATATTATCGCGAATGTTATCTCCGGTGGTGGCGGCTAACGCAGGTTGTAAAGGATCAAGCACCCAGGGACGAAATGTTGCTGTGCCATCCGTTATGCGAATATCCAGATCATTTACCAGTTTTGGCGTACGACTGTTAACTGTACCGTCGGTAGTTGGGGTACCCTGAACATCTGTCCATGAAATAGATGCCATCAGCACGCCATTACCTGATGCGGTTACAGTAAACGTTTGCTGTTGGCCCTGGGCAAGTGTCTGCTCGCTAATGCTGCTTTTAATGCCATTGTCGGTAATTGCCTGCGCGGCTTTAGGCATGTTTAACAGGCCCCAACCGTAAATGTAATCGGGGCCGGGGTTGCCTGCATCAAACGCGGTATGGCATGCCAGGCCTTTTAACGTCGCGGCACGCATAAAATTACCGGCATTTTTCTGCGCATAATACTCTTGCAACAGGTATAGTGAGCCTGTCACATTCGGCGCCGCAAATGAAGTTCCGGAAAGGGGGCTATAGGATGCCAAGCCGTTGCTGCTTGTTGATAACACATTCACGCCATCGCCCACCAGGTCAGGCTTTATGCGCCCGTCGTCAGTTGGGCCCCAGCTGCTAAAACTTGCTATGCTTATGTCGCTGCTTGATGTGGGCCCATATGGTAAGGGGTTAACTGCGCCGATAGTTAATATATTTTTAGCGTTTGCAGTAACACTTATAATATCATATCCATTGTTGCTGCTTATAGTTGCGGGGCGCGGCCCCTTATTGACAAAACTTTGGTTAGTGGCGCTTGAATATCCATAATAGGTTTGGCCAATCGCCGGGCCGTTACTGTCGCGACTATTGCCAGATGATTCAACTATCAAATAATATGGCGCATTGTAGGCTATCCTGTCAAAATCGCGGGAACGGGTACCATAAAAACCAAACTTATAATCAACATTATCACCAGGTAAGCCCGACCATTCCCACCTAAGATCAGTAGAATTATAGTTCCAGCCCGCAACTTCGCCATAGGAGTGATTGGATAACAGCAGATTGGGCGCGGCAGCACTCATTTCGGCAACATCGTTGTCGAAATCATAAGATGACAATGTATTGGCATTAAATGCCATTCCGCGCGAAGGCGCGTAAATACCTTTGGCCATCAGGGTGCCTGCCACATGCGTTGCATGGTCAATAACCGATGAATTATCGCCAAACGTGATAGTCTTTCCGGCAAATTCCTGGTGGGTGCTAAACAGACGCCCGCCATCCCATATGGCCCATTTGTTATTTAAAAATGCGCTCGATCCGGATAAGTTTAAACCTAATGAGCCACCGGGCTGTACCTGGTTGGTTCCTGTTGTAGCAGCGGCAATGGTATTATTATGCGTAACAAGATATATGGGAAAGCCTAAAAAATCAATGCCCTGAAGGGAAACTAGGCCGCCATTCGGAATCTGCCGACTAACAGCCCACCCCCTGCCGGGCGCAAGTGCCAAAGCGCGCTGTCTCCCCAGCAAAAATTTGTTATTGGCATCAATGTTAATTACGTTAAGTTGCTGCCTGTTGGCTTCGGTAACCAGTGGGCGCTGTGCCATTGCGGGCTTAAATAAAATACAGCAAATAAAGAAGCAAAGCCCAGCGTAACGTTTAATCATACAAATATTAACCGCAACTTATAATGCAAACTGCAGTTAACAAGTTTCTGAATTTTTAATCAGATTAAGAAATTTTGAGACATGTAAATGGGCGCAAATAATGAGCAATAAAAACCCCGATTTGTGTAAATTATTTCACAAATTCGTAGTATTTTGATATATAGGTTATTTTTTTATATTTTGTGGAAAAATGGTTAAAATCACCATACAGCGATATTTGTGACCATCTCCATTAAAAAACACAACAACAAGCGTTTTTTTTCACTTAAAAATTATGCCAGCATTATTTTTGCTCGTTGTACCTATCATTACCGTGTATGTTAAAAAAACTACTAATAAATTTATCCGCCATAGCCTTGTTTTTAGGCGGCTTGTTGTGCTTTAATGCTGCGCTGGGGCAAACGGTAACCTTCGCTCCCGAAACGACTAACTTAAACACGGGCAATTTAACAGGTTATGTAAACAATTATGCCGTTTATGGTTTCAGCATTACGGTAACCGGTACCACAGAAACCATAGGTACTGTGAATATAAAAGATGCACTAAATAATAATTTAACCAACTTTTTCACCAACGGCCGCTTATACCGTACTTCCACTCCGGGATATAATTCTTCAAGCCCGGGTACGCAAGTGGGAACCGTTACTTTCGGAACTGGTCTGATAACGATCTCCGGGATGAATGAAAGTTTTAGCGTCGGGCAGCAAAAATACTATTACCTTGTTGTAGATTGTATAGCGACCTCATCGGGTGCATTCCAACCCAATATTGGTTATGGACAATCTCCTGTGGGGATTATTAGTTCCACCGGAACCCAATACAATAATAACAGTAACGGTTACGAAAATTATTACAATTTCGTTGCAGGAACCCCCCCATCGATGAGTTTGCTGACGAGTGGAGTTACTTCCAACTCTACAAGCCTCGTCCCCAGTCAGAGTGGAGTTGTTGTGTTTGGATTTAGCATAACTACAGCGGGAAATTTCACATTTAATCAATTCCAAATCAATAGCAATTCAGCCTCCCTAAATTCTTACATTTCGAGCGCTGTTTTGTATAACAACACAACAAACGATTACGCTACAGGCTCCAAAACTGCAGTCGGCACAGCGGCCGTTGGCTCTAGTTATATTACTGTAACCGGAAGCGAGTCGGTTAACCTTACGACAAAATATTATTTTCTTGTAGTAACTACAACCAGTAGTTTCTCTACAGTTCCGGCAAACATACAATTTAATTTTACGTCTGGACAAACCAGCGCCGCCCTGACACAGAACAGTCCCAGCAGGACTTTCAACAACTTTACGATCAGTGGTAACGCCTACAATTTCAACAGCGCCTCGTTGTCAATGAGTTCGCTAACATCGGGTCTATCAACAACCACAGTTTATCCTGGACAAGTCAATGTTGCAGTCATGGGTTTTAGCCTTGCTGCTACTACTGGTTCGGCCACTATTTCAGGCGTTAACATCAATAGCGATAATAGCAACCTATCTACCTATTACAACAATTTTAAGCTTTACAGTAATACAACTAATGATTACAGCACCGGCACAAAAACTTTAATCGGTACTACATCCAGTGCCAGCGGCTCATTTATAAATTTTAGTTCACTGACTTTAAATCAAACCATTAATAGTACACCAAAGTATTACTTTTTGGTGGCTGACGTTTCGTACGCGGGCACAGGCACAAACAGTACGACCTTTAAATTTATAAGCGGTCAAAGTACTAATGCTTTAATACAAATAAGCCCAACATCATCGTATAATACTTTCAATGTATCAGGCAATGCTTATAATATAACCCAGGCTACCTTCACCACTAATAATTCAGTGTCGGGGCTTGTATCGGGTAATCTTGTTTATGGAAATACAAACCAAGCTATATATGGCTTTAGCATTAATGCTACTGGCATTACTTCCTTACAGGGCTTTGTGCTTGGTGATTTAGGCGGCATTACCACTTCCAGTACTTTTACAAATGCGAAATTGTACCGAGGCACGAGCAGTGCATTTAATGCTGCTGACCTGGGTTCGTACACGTTATTGGCCACGGGCGTACCAAGTGGTACAAACATTACTTTTTCGGGTTTTTCCGATCAAATAAGTAATACTACCCAGTATTATTTTATGGTAGTTGACGACATTTATTTTAGCTCGTCTGGACACACTCAGTTGAGAATGAATTCTCTTACTATGTCTTCCGGCACATCTAACCCGGGTGTGTATGGGGTTTATTATAATTTCTCGTTACCGGTAGTTACAGTAACCGGGTATAATGATGTAACCAATGGTATCACACCAGGTACATTATCATACGGCCAAACAAACATTGTACTTTTCGGCTTTAGCTTACAAGTAAGCGGCGGGCTTAACGTTAGTCAATTTAACTTTAGTGCTTCCGGATTTCCTTCTTCTGTTCCAAATGCTTATTTTTCAAATGCCCGTCTCTACCGTTCAACTACAAATGTTTTTCCGAGTGGTGCTCCATTGTATACTTCTGCCAATGTAAGCATAGGTAGTTCGGTTTTTTCAGCTTCTGTTTCCGAAACGATTGTTAACACCACCTATTACTACTGGCTGGTTGCTGATTATACTGTTATAACTGGCGGGCAATTAAGTTCTTTTTTAGTAGGCTTTAATGCTGGGGGAGCGGTGCAGTCACCGGCGGCAGTTGTTGTAACCAGCCCCAATGCGATTACCTATAATAGTTATTATATTAATGGCAAGACATTTAATGTGGTCAATACTGTGGATTGGACAGGAGCTGTAAGTAATGACCTTAGTAATGCAGGCAATTATCTTACCTTAAGTGGCGGCGCAGTGGGTGCGGCCCCCACAGGCGCTGGCTCGGTTCAAAATATTACTATTGGCAAAAGAACCGCAACCAGCGGCAGATATCCAATTATTACAACTGGAACCGAACTTGGTAAGATAACTTTTGATCCAACTGCAGCAGCCAGCCCGACATTAACTATAAACTCGGGAGTAACTTTACAATTAAATGGGGGGCTTGTTATCAAAGACGGCAGCACACCTACCATCACAGGCGGAACTTTGAATTTACCCTCAGGTAGTGCTTCGTTTATAAACCCCACGTCTATTTTAACATTAGGGGCAAACACAATTATTTCTAACAGCGGATCATTCACGTTAAGATCCAGCGCCAGTGGTACTGCTTCTGTTGCTAACATCCCAAGTACATCGCGTTTAGATGGAACTTACATAGTAGAACGTTATTTCACCGGCGGCGCTTTAAGTAACCGCGGGTGGCGGTTAATGAGTTTCCCGGTAAATACTACGTCAACCCGACCTGTTACTTCTGCTGCTACGTCTGATTTTACAAGTTTAAAAACCAATTTACTAATAACCGGAGCCGGAGGAAGCGCAAATGGCTGGGACCAGCCAAGTGGTTACACTGCTAATGGGCCAACCATTTTATTTTATAATAATGCCGGCACTGGTAGCTTTACTATACCTACTACATTTGCATCTACTACAAGTGGGGCCGGGCAAGGATTTTATTTCTATTTCAGAGGCAATAATAGTAGTCCGCTTAGTAAACTTGTACGGTCAGGGCCCAATTTTGCAACACCGGAAGCGGGCGTTGTAGGGCTACAAACCGGCACGCTTAACCAACAGAACTTTACCAAAACGCTATCATACACAGGCACCACCGGCTATAACCTGGTAGGTAATCCTTATCCTTCATCAATCACTATTGCTTCTTCGGGTGTGCTAACAGGTACTACGGGATTTGTGTATACTTTTACACCGGGTGGTAATAGTATAACGTCAAACAGCACACCGGTTACTATTGGCAGCGGACAAGGCTTTTTTGTAAAATCAAACAACGTAACCAGTTCTATAGCGTTTTCTGAGTCTATGAAAACTGCCAGCCAACCGCTTACCCTGCTTATGGGGATACCCGTTGCTGACCCGGTGGAAGGAAGCGTTAAATTACAAATGGTGCAAGATAGCGCCAACTACGATGTTGCCCAATTGCGCTTTTCAAATAATTACACCCCGAACTATGTTGACACCGAAGATGCTGATGACCTGAATGGTAACGGACAAACTGTTTTTTTTGGGGCAATGACCGCCGATAAACGTTTGGTAGGGATAGCATCACAACCGTTGGATACGAAAAAGACTTCTGTGTTTTTAAGTGTAAATGATAATAGCAGCGGCATTTTCTCTATAAAAAAGGAAGACATATCTAACATACCGGAAAGATACGACGTGTGGCTGATGGATCATTTTAAAAAGGATTCGCTTGATCTGCGCGCAAATAGTACATACAATTTTAATCTTGATAAAAGCAATCCTTTAACTTTTGGCGATAGCCGTTTTGAGGTGGTGATTCGTATCAAGGACTTACCTAAATACCAATTAACATCATTTAACGGCACTAGAAGCCAAGGCGCCAATATATTGCAATGGAATGTGCAAAATGAGTATACATATACTTACTTTGAACTGGAAAGAAGTTTTGATAATAAAACGTTTGAAGGAGTAAATAATTCGATGTCAACAGCAAGCGGAAACTACACGTTTACTGATAGAGGCGCCACAAATTCCTTAATTTTTTACAGACTTAAACAAACCGATATTTACGGTAACACCTATACGTCTATTGTTATAATACAGGCCGAAGATGGGGACAACAAGGTATTTAGCGTTTATCCTAACCCTGTTAGTGATTTTCTGAAATTTGATATTAAAGAAGATGTAAAAGGAACCATTACTATGTCCATTTATAACTCTGTAGGCCGGATGGTAAAATCATCTTCGCATAGTTCTACAACAGGGCAAGAAAATGTGTCTTCGTTATTGCCGGGCCCCTACACCGTAGAGTTAATTGATAATGGAACTAAAAAGAGGCTCGCCTCAACAAAATTTATAAAACAATGATATACTACATGCAAAAAATCCGAAGAGCGTTATTTCTGTTTAGTTGTTTAATATTTGCAAGCCTTGCTGCATTTGCAGGCGACCCCGTGCCATGTTCCGGCGACCCTGATGATCCCGGATATGACCCAAACGGTTGCAATGACGTACCTTTAGATAACTGGCTTATTATACTTGTTATTGGTGGTTTAATATTAGCCGCGGTGTATTTACATAACAAACAAAAAAAGGAAGCTATTGCATAGCTTCCTTTTTAACTGCATTATTTTTTATTTACCTAACCGGAGTACGATAGTTTACGCCACTGCCACCTGCAGGCGGTGCGGATGATGGAGCCAAACTAAGCTGCTCAAATATTCCCGCTACAACTTTAGGCAGGTCTTCTACATTTTTTTGGTAGTCTTTATGTACTTCGCCTACACCAAAGCCACGCCAAACAACTTGTTTTGAACGCCTGTCTACCAGATCGATTATCAACGTACCTTCTTTGTAATGCTCGCGCTCAATTGATGTTCCGCCATAGGCAAATGGCGCGCCGTAGGCATAATAATATGGCCTGTACCAGCCGCCCCAGCCTAAACCACCCCAGCCAAGTCCACCCCAACCTAAACCACCATATCCCCAGCCACCGTAGCTCGGATAAAAACCACCGCCGTAATAATTAGTGTAGTAATTGGTGCGGCTTCCTCTACCTACCACACTTGTATAGCTTACCAACAAGTCGGGCTCTTGTTGTTGCAGGCTCAAACCTTTTTGGGTTAATGCCTGTGTAGCGGCGTCCTTTATTTTTGTATCGGCAATAATATTATTTTTTGATGCTGTGCCCTTTTCAGGAGGCATCCAGGCAAACGTTCTGTAAGCGCTGAGATTAGTACGGTTAAGGCCCGCTACGTAATAGTTATAACGTGTTGAACAAGCGGATAAAGCGATAACTGCCAGTGCGAAAAAGATTATTTTTTTCATAGCTATACATCTTTCTTTGATAAATTAATTAGACAAATGAATAGCCAAAGGTTTAAGTGTAACTGAACATTTATATAAGTTTAGCTACAATCAAAAAAAATATCGCGCAAAAATTGCACCTTTGCATATCCCAAAAAAATGAGCCAGTATTTTATAATAGATTTCGACAGCACATTTACTCAAGTTGAAGCGCTGGACGAACTTGCCCGAATATCCCTGAAAAATCATCCCGATCGCGAAAATATATACCAGCAGATAGAGGATCTTACCAACGCGTCAATGGAAGGCCGATTGTCTTTCAGCCAAAGTTTAGAGAACCGCGTTAAACTTTTACAAGCCAACCGCGAGCATTTAAAACTACTGATAAGCCACCTGAAGAAAAAGGTGTCTACTTCATTTTCCCGCAATACCATCTTCTTTAAAAATCATCAGGATGAGGTATTAATTGTATCCGGCGGTTTTAAAGAATTTATAATACCCGTAGTTACTGAATATCATATTAAAAAAGAAAATATCTACGCTAACACCTTTGTGTTTGACGATGAGGGTAATATTATAGGTTACGACTGCGAAAATCCACTATCACAGGAAGGTGGAAAAGTAAAACTACTTAAGGAGTTGAAACTTGAAGGTGATATATACGGCATAGGCGACGGATACTCGGACTTTCAGTTGAAGGAGTCGGGTATGATAAAGAAGTTCTTTGCCTTTACCGAAAATATTGAAAGAAAATCAGTAGCCGAAAAAGCGGACCACATTACACCCAGCTTTGATGAGTTTTTATACATCAATAAGCTTCCACGTGCTATATCATACCCTAAAAACCGCATAAAGTGCCTCGTTGTTGGCGATATTGAAGAGGAAGCCCTGGCACAGATGCGTAAAGAAGGTTACAATTTACGCGTACGCGAAACCATTGAAGAAAAATACTTAGAAGAGGCAGGAGTGTTATTCTGCGATGAGCAAAACCAGCCTGCCCCTGAGCAAATAAGGCATGCGGGGCGCCTTAAAGTAATTGGGTGCTTTGGCAAAGTCAATCGTAAGTTATCAGAAGCTGCATGCGATAACGGCGTGATAATTTTTGACGACCCCAAACATAACCCGCGAAACGACGACTTTTTACCTAAACGTGTTATTGCTTTTATGAATGAAGGCAAAACGCACACAAGCTGTAATTTCCCTGATCTGCAACCACCACGCATAAGCAATGCCCACCGGTTGATACATATCCATAAAAACGTGCCGGGAATTCTGGCTAAAATAAACGAGGTTTTTGCCCGCCACAATATCAATATAGTGGGCGAATTTTTGGTGACCAACCCACAGATTGGTTATGTAATAACCGATGTAAATACCGGCTACGATCCGGAGATATTAAACGAGCTTAAAGCTATTGAGCATACTATAAAGTTCAGACTGCTTTATTAACAATCTGAACGTTTTTACTACTCGTTATGGTTAGGTAGCGGTACCACAAACACCGGCACTGTTGCGTGTCTAACTACGTGCTCGGCAACACTTCCCATTAACAAGCGGTCCAATCCTGTGCGGCTATGTGTGCCCACAACAATAATATCGGCATTAAACTCCTTACTCGCTTCTATTATGCCATCGGCCGTGTCGCCAAATTCAGTAAAATGAGTAATGGATATGTCTTTGCCAAATTTCTCAATGATATGGTCGACAACTCTTTTCGACGCCTGGTTTTGTATGTCCATTAACTCCAAATCATTACCGCCCATATCCTGCATAGTGCCGCCAAGCATTGGGTCTACGTTGCCCGTTAACGGCATTATAGCAGGCTCAATAACATGAACCAGTCCTACACGCCCTTTAAAGGCGCGGGCCAATTCAAAACCATATTCCGCAGCGTGCTCGGCTATTTTACTGTTATCAATGCCTATAAGAACTTTTTTGATGTCCATGGTTTTAAAGTTTAGTGTGGGTTAATTTGATGACTCTAACTTACGATTTATGTTTTGCATGGAGGGTAACGTGAAGGTTATTTTACAAACATTAAGCCGTATTATTTACTCCCGCCAAACTCCATTAAATAAGCCTTTAAAAACTCATCAAGTTCGCCATCCAATACCGCCTGTGCATTTGATGTTTCATGGTCGGTGCGCAGGTCTTTTACCAGCTTATACGGATGCAGCACGTAGTTGCGTATTTGCGATCCCCACTCTATTTTCTTTTTATTGCCCTCTACTTTATTAGATGCTTCCTGACGCTTGCGCATCTCTATTTCATATAATTGCGATTTCAATAAGCGAATGGCGTTCTCTTTGTTTTGCAACTGTGAGCGCGACTCCTGATTTTTTATAATGATGCCGGACGGTTTGTGATATAAACGCACTGCGGTTTCAACCTTGTTTACGTTTTGCCCGCCCGCGCCACCTGCCCGGAAAGTTTCAAACTCAATGTCGCCCGGATTTACTTCTATTTCGATGGTATCGTCAACCAGGGGATAAACATACACAGACGCAAATGAGGTGTGGCGCTTGGCATTAGAATCAAATGGCGATATACGCACCAAACGGTGTACCCCATTCTCGCCCTTTAAATAGCCGTATGCAAACTCGCCCTCCAATTGCAACGTCACCGTTTTCACACCTGCCGATTCACCTTCCTGAAAATCCTGCTCGCTAACCTTATAGCCGTTCTTTTCGCCCCACATAATATACATGCGCATTAACATACCGGCCCAGTCGCAACTTTCTGTACCACCCGCCCCCGCTGTTATTTGCAGCACAGCATTTAGTTGATCTTCTTCGGCCGAGAGCATGTTTTTAAACTCAAGTTCCTCCACGGCCTTAACGGCAAGGTCATACTGTTCTTTTAATTCAGCCTCTGTAGCATCACCACTTTTAAAAAAATCAAACATAACGCCGGTATCATCAATAACTGATGTTACTTTCTGAAACTCGTCTGTCCAAACTTTTTTGGTTTTGAT
>Ga0164241_10000918_pt1 | contig 42387 bp, 29 predicted proteins | sample OricomyardsoilBY_FD_108780 | JGI IMG/M metagenome (GOLD analysis project Ga0164241, IMG submission 108780) | Backyard soil microbial communities from Emeryville, California, USA - Original compost - Back yard soil (BY) | ecosystem: Environmental > Terrestrial > Soil > Unclassified | place: USA... | reverse complement strand
TCTTCCGAAAGAAATTCGGCCAGATCATTTTCTTCAGCGATGCTGGGCGTGTTTTCGAAAATCAGCGATAGCGAATCATTGCCGACTGATTCTGCGTCCTCCGCCAGTGATTCCCCCTCAAACAGAAAATCCTCAGCGGTAAACGCATCATCGTCTTTATGGAACACCAACGTGTCATCGTCCGCCGCAGAATCCGGCTCGGGTGCATAAAGCTCGATCTCGGTGTCACTGCCAATTTCGTCGATCGCGGCAAAATCGTTGGCGTAGAGGAATTCCGCCACTGGAGTTTCCTCCGCTTCAGCGTCCGCCTCAGCTTTCGCCTCAGCGGCGGCACCAGCGGAAAGCATTTCCTCCTGTACCAGCCAGGGCTCTTCCGGCGTGGTTTCGGTCAAATCCCCTTTGCCGACAAAATAGGCTCCGTCGCCGAAGGTCACATCCAAAGAATCCGTTTCGTCTGCGACGAGGAAATCCCCTTCTGAAAATCCGTCGTCCTCTTCGAACAAAAAGCCCTCGAGCGGCTCCGGCGCGCCGTCCGCTGATAGAGGCTGCAGATCTTCCAGCGCCCGGCGCAGCTCCGTGGAGACCGGCTGGACCGTCTGCCCCGCCGCCACTTGGTCCACCATATCCAGGAGTTTTCCGTGAGCCTGGATCAGGCGGTCAAAGAATTCGTCTTCGGCAATCAAACGACCCTGTTCAACAGCACCATAAAGAAGCTGGAGCTGATCCGCCAGGTTGCTCATCTCCGGCAAATTGGCTTGACGGGCGCCCTCACTCAGGGTCTGCAGCTCCGCCACCAACGGCGGCAGATCGCGCCGCATGGTATCCGGCGATTCACGCCATTGGGCCAGGAGCAGGTCGGCATCCAGCAACAGGCTCATTTCCTCGGCCATGAAGATCGCCAACAGACGTGGGTCGACAGCTTTGTGCTCACCGGCTCCACCTCCCACACGCAGGTGAATCAGTGGTGCCAGGTGTAACTCACTGAGTTCATACACCCGTGCGACAAATTGTTCTTCTTTGGGCAATACCACTGGGCGACGCGCGTAAATGCATTCCAATCCCTCCCGCGTGTAGCGGGTGGCGTCCTGCAGCAACTGCAGAATGTCGTCGTCTATACGCAACTGGTAGCTGCGCAGTTCTTTCATGAAGGTTTCGAGGGGCGTAATCATGGTGGCAATGGGTGTCACTGCCGCCATATAGGCACTGCCCTTGAGGGTGTGCAGGGCGCGCTGAAGTTTGTCGGTTGGCGGTGAATAAAGCGGTGCTGCCGCCAGCATGTCGGCAATGTATTCGTCCACCACGGCAAGGTGAGTCGTGGCTTCGGAAGCGAAGATCTCCCAAAGCACCTGATCTTCGCTCTCTTCGACCGGTTATTGCAGCGCGAGCTCTGCCTCTGCCTCAAACTCCTGCGAAGGAGCGGGTGCGAAATCGCGGTAGGTGTCGGCGGATTCCAATGCCTGAGGTACCTGCCCCTGCGCAAGTGCCTGCGCCCATTGGGCAAATTGCGCACAGCGCGCCGCTTCCGGGTTGGGTTGCCGGGCGCGGAAGGCTTCCACCATATCGGGAATCACCTTCAGCACCTGTTCGATCAGATGCACATGGGCAGCCGTGGGTTTTACCGTGCGATCGATTACCCGGTTGAGCATGTTCTCGATGGACCAGCCAAGCTCGCCGATATCCTGGGCGTCCACCATACGACCGCTGCCCTTGAGCGTGTGAAAAGCGCGGCGCACAGTGGTGATAACTTCCTCGTCCTCCAGGTTATCGGCCCAGCGCGGCACATAGTCTTCCAGCGTGGCCAACACGTCGGCAACTTCTTCCACAAAGATTTCAACAATCTCATCGTCGATGGGATTGTCGTCGTCTTCCTGCGGCTCGATCGGTGCCTTTTCGAGTACCGGCGGCGGGGGAACCGGAGCTGCGACTGGCGTTGAAACCACTGGTGGGTCCACGGGGTAGCCATCCACGGGGTAGCCCAGGCTGGCCAGGGATTCTTCGGCCAGCGCCAAGTACGCCTCCAGATCATCACCGTGGCCGCCGATTAGGCGCTCGAGGTAGTAGTCGATACTGGCAATGGCTTCCGCCAGTGTTTGCAGCTCTTTACCTGGAAGGGCGGTGCGGTGAGACAACTGGTCACGGATATAGATGCTGCAGGTTTCGGCTATGGCGGCGGGGCGCGCCAGCGGCACAATCAGCAGGCCACCCTGGACGTGGTGCAAGGTTTCCACCGCGCGGGCCAGGGGGTCGGTGTTCCATTGGTTGGACATGGCTTCGACTATGGCTTCCTTGACGGTCTCGAAACCGGTGCGGCATTCGCCGAGCACCGCCTGTTTGGCGGAGTCGATTTCCACCTGGCGCTCGTCCAGGTTGGCGTAATCCGTGGTTTTACCCGCACCCTTGGCGATCGCTTCCAGGCGGCTCTCCAATATGGCCAAGCCGGAAGCGATATCCAGCAGTTCGCCATCCGCGAAGTGGCCAACGTTGCGGATGCGGGTGAGGGCATCGTACTGGGCCATGGTTTGTTTGCGCATCTCACCTATGCCGAGCACCGCAAGCGTATCGGCGATACGTTTGACGATCGGCTGCATCTGCTCGAGATCAGATAGGCCGCCCTGCCCAGAGAGGGCCAGATCCAACAGATGCTTGCAGGTATTGAGCTCGTCCTGGAGCGCAACCACTACAGCGCGTATAGCGTCCGGTTCCGGTGGTGATATCAAACCCTTGCGCACTTGCTCAACGGAAGACGCGCCGCCCAGCAGCGCTTTGTCCAGACCGAACAATTCCTTGACCTGCAGCACACGCGGACTGTCATCCTCGGCGCGGGCAATGTAATAGAGGATATTGCGCAGCAATCCTTCGGGCGGTAGCGCATCCATCGCCCGTGCGCCGTGTTCTTCCAGCGTTCGCAGTTCGCGAGCCAATTGCCGTAGCAAACCACGCACCGCGATGCTCAATTCCACCGCGTCCGCGACCAATGCCTCCGCCAATACCGCCGCCGTAAACCAGAGCGGATAAGCGCGGGTGCCACGTGTGACACCTTCCAGTCGCGCCAGAACCTTGCCGATATAACTCAGGTTCTCGTCGATCTTTACACCGCGCAGCACACTCGCCGTGGCGTACTGGAACATTTCCCGGAGCTTGGTGAGCACTTCCTTGAGTTTGGCTTTGTCGCTGAGGATCTGGTGCCGCTCGCCCGTAACCTGGTCCAGACTCGATAAGTCCGGATTGAACAGGTTGGTTTCGGACAGGTAGATCTGCTTGCGCACTGCGCGCAAATCATTAAGCAGCGGCAGGACTATGGCCGGGTGGTCATCGTGATAGGTCCTGGCTTGGTCCAAGTAAAGAGGCAACTGCAGCAGGGAGCGCATCAGGGCTTCCTGGGCTTCCTTTTCATTGGTGACCTGGCCGTGCATCAAGGCTTCGGCCAGGGCTTCCATCTCTTCGGCGAACAACGAGGCGCCATGAAATTCCACCATTTGCAGGGAACCGTGCACTTGGTGGATATGGGTCAGGCAGAAACGTATGCGCGCCGTATCGCGAGGATCCTCAACGTAGGCCTCCAAAGACTGACGCGCGTCTTTGAGGGTTTCGCCGATTTCGCCGATCACCCAGTCAAGGGCGGCGTAGTTACGTTTATCTCCCATTCTGGAGTCCTGTTCTATTTATGTGAGTACGCCAATTCGGCGTCTACAGCAATCTTTTACCTTCACACGCTCTGAGCATGTGCCGGTGTATCTATATATGTATGTACGCCTGCACGGCGTCCACCGTTACACGTTTCATGTCCGGGTGGGCCCAGTCCACCACTTCGCCCATGCCGATCACCAGAATGCCGCCGGATTTCAGGCGCGCCACGAAGGCGTTGAGAATCTGTTCCCGCAGCCAACGGCGGAAATACACCAACAGATTCTGGCAGAAGATGGCGTCCACCTTGATGACGGGCATCTCGTTGATATTGAGCACATTGCCCTGGTTGAAGCAGATGCGGTCGCGCAGCAGGGACGATATCTGAAATTGATTGTCCGCAACCGGCGTAAAATAGCGCTGGCGGAAATGCTCATCCACCAGGCTCACCTTGCGCGCATTGTAGACGCCGGCCCGCGCCACCCCCAGGGCAGCGCGGCTGATGTCGGTGCCGGTGATGGCGTAACGCGGCTCCAATCCGCCGGTCTGATACGCATCATTCATCACCATGGCCAGGGAATAAGGTTCTTCGCCGGTCGAGCAACCAACACTCCACAAGTCAAAATTCGTATTTCCGGACGGTGCCTGGCGCAGGTGATCCGCCAGCTGGCGCGCGACAAAGTCGATGGATGGGCGGTGGCGGAAAAAGCTGGTCTCATTGACCACCAACCGATCCACCAACAAGGCCCATTCGACCAAGCCCGCAACACCGTCCACCACGCGGCTGTAATACTCTCCGTAATCGCTGAACCCCAGCTCACGCATACGCATGGAAACCTGGGTCTGCAGGAAGATCTTCTGTTGATCGCTGAGGTAAATACCGGCGCGCTCCTCCAGCAGCTTGCTCCAGAGAGCAAACTGCGCGTCGGACAGCACGGGAACAGATTGCAGCGACCAGACCATAGGCGGAGCCCGTAACGGCTGCAGCATTACACCCGGGCGCGGCTGGCTTTAGGTTTGGACTGGGGCGGCAATTCGAACTCTTCCTCCTCCAGCAATCCCTCATCCTGTTCGCGATTGAACCGGCCCGTAGCGGGTTTGCCGGCTCCGACTCCCAGCCCCGAAGCACCCTGCATACCGCCCAATTCTTCGGGCAATTTGAAACCGGCGACAGATTCACGCAGCTTGATGGCCATGCTGGCCAGATTGCCGATGGCGGATGCGGTAGCGCTGGTGCCAGCGGAAGTCTGCGATGTGATTTCCTGAATCACATTCATGGTATTGGAGATATGGCCAGCGGACGCCGCCTGCTGGCGCGCCGCATTAGAGATGTTCTGAATCAGTTCCGCCAAGTTGGCCGATACGGTTTCGATTTCTTCCAGCGCCACACCGGCGTCCTGCGCCAGACGGGCACCGCGCACCACTTCCGAAGTGGTTTGCTCCATGGAAATTACCGCTTCGTTGGTATCGTTCTGAATCGTCTTCACCAGCGCTTCGATCTGCTTGGTCGCCGTGGCCGACCGCTCCGCAAGCCGCTGTACTTCATCTGCCACCACCGCGAAACCGCGTCCGGCGTCCCCGGCCATGGAGGCCTGAATCGCAGCGTTCAGGGCGAGAATGTTGGTCTGGTCGGCAATGTCGTTGATCAGGCTGACGATGTCGCCGATCTCCTGGGAAGATTCACCCAGGCGTTTGATACGTTTGGATGTTTCCTGGATCTGCTCGCGAATCGTATCCATGCCGTGGATTGTGTTCTGTACCACCTTGGCGCCGTTGTTGGCGATGGATACCGACCGCTCCGCAACCCCGGCGGACTCGGCGGCGTTGGCGGATACCTGATCGATGGTCACCGCCATCTGATTGACAGCGGCGGATGCGCCGGCAATTTCCTGGGCCTGGTGTTCGGAGGCCTCGGCCAAATGCAGCGCGGTCTGCTGGGTATCCTGGGCGGCAGCCGCCACGCGGGCGGAGGTTTCGTTGATGCGCGATACCAACACCCGCAACTGGTCGATGGTGTAGTTAATGGAGTCGGCGATGGCGCCCGTGAAATCCTCTGTAACCGTGGCGGTGGTCGTCAGGTCACCATCCGCCAGGTCCGCCAGTTCGTCCAGCAGCCGCAGAATCGCATTTTGGTTGCGCTCATTGGTTTCGGCGGTGACTTTCAAGCGGCGGTTGGTGGCAACGTTCAACTGCCAGCCAATCACAATCAGGATGATCAGCGCCAGACCGCCGGCGATCATCAAAGTGGTGTTGTTGGCGCGACGGGTGCCGGGCAGGGCGTCAATCTGTTCATTCAACTCACCCAGACGCTCCAACAACAGCGGTGAACCATCGAGAATAGCGTTGGTGGCTTGGCGGGCGCTGAAGAGTGCAGGAGATTTTTCGAAGATATCGCGCACCGAGCCGCTCACGAAAGCAAAAAGTTCAGTAATGCGGTCCAGGCTCTCCACTGCATCTTTGTCCGTTACGCGGCTGATGCCCATGGTGGCGTCGCCCTTTTTCATGGCCTCCAACACCTTACCGAAGCGATTGGCGTCGATATTGAATTCATCGGCCGCTTTGTCCGCGTCCAGACCACCCCGCAGCATTTTGTCCACATTTCGACCAATGCGCTCTGCAAACCAGGACTGTCGCTGAGCCATGGAGACCTGCTCGGCGGGTGCACGGTTCTCCAGCAGAATTTCTACTATGTTGTCGTGCTCGGCCTGCAGCTGCGGCAGGGCTTCGTTCAATGTGGTGGCCACATCGTGCATCAAAATAATGGCGGCTTCGTTTTCGGTGATCACCTGGGAATTCTGGCGAATGCGGCTCCACACACCTTCAAAGGAGGTCATCTCTTTGCTGAGGGATGTTTTGGTCTGGGCGTCGCTCTCTTTGAACTGATTCCAGGTGTTGTCCATCCTGGTGACCAGTCGGCTGAGGCGCTCAAAGGACTGCTTATTACCTGCGGTGGCGTCCCGCGACAGGGAGGTCAGCTGATAGGACGATGCCCGCAACTCCGCCACCAGCTCACGCAAATGCTGATCCTTATCGGTGTAGGTCAGAAGCTGGGCGACTATAAACGCCATCACCACCATGCAGCCGAGCAGCAAAAAAATGAGCAGTGCCAGAACCGGGTTTGATTTAAACCGCGAAAAAAGGCCAGCTGATTCAGTTTTCATAGGACACTCCCAAGTGAATCAATAACCGGTTCAACCGCGCTGTCTGGACAGCGGCAATTGCCGAATAAAACCGCTTGTGGCACCAAGGCCACCAATGTGTTCAACGTTTATCAGCTGAGCGCCGCATTGGCAAACCGCGGGTCCTGCAGCAACGATGGAATATTCATGACGGCCCAAGTGTTGCCCACAGCGTCTGTGTAAGCGCCTTGTACCAAAGACTGGACGACTTCCGGGACGTCGGATGCCTCCTCGCTAAATCGCTCAGAGGTAAAGTGCTGCATCCCATAGGCCTGGTCGACAATCAGCCCGCTGTAATAATTATTAGTATCTACCACCAGCACGCGGTGCTGCTTACGGTGTCCCGTCGCCACGCCGCCGAGCAATTGGGGCATGTCAAACAACGGAAGTAATCGGCCGCGCACATTGGCCAATCCAATCACCCAGGGCTGTACCCCCGGCAGTCGGGTGGAAGGGGGGATTTCCAGCATTTCGGCGATCTGCCCTAAGGACACCACAAAACGATGGTTGAGCAGGGAGAAGCCTATACCACTCCAGCGCGGCGACGCATTGACCTGCGCGGGCAGTGCCCTGGCATGTTGCTGGCTAAGTCTTGCGAGTTCGACAAGCGCCTGAAAGGCAGCTTCCTGTGACATAGATGCCTGCGCTTATCCACACAACTGGGTGATGGCTTTGATCAGCTCGATTTCGTTCACGGGTTTGGTCAAATACTGTTTAGCGCCTTGGCGCATGCCCCAAACACGGTCGGTCTCTTGATCCTTGGTGGTTACGATAATGACCGGAATTGCGGAGGTTTCCTGCGTCCGGGCCAATTGCCGGGTGGCCTGAAAACCATTAAGGCCGGGCATGACGACATCCATTAAAACAATATCGGGCAATTCGCGACGCGCTTTTTCCACGCCCTCTTCACCGTTGCCCGCACAGGACACTGAATGACCGTGCTTTTCCAGCATGCTGGTCAATTTGTGCGTTTCAGTCGGCGAGTCGTCCACAATCAGTACTTTTGCCATGGCTCCCCCAGAACTTCAAAACATCTTCCGGTTTTATTAATCGGTTTAACTGGCTTTCGCCACTTTGACGTGGGCTTCGATGGCGCCCAACAATTCACCCTTGCTGAAGGGTTTCGTCAGATATTGGTCGGAGCCGACGATACGGCCTTTGGCTTTGTCGAACAAACCATCTTTGCTCGACAGCATGATCACGGGTGTGGATTTGAATTCGCTGTTGTTCTTGATGAGTGCGCAGGTCTGATAACCGTCAAGGCGGGGCATCATGATATCGACAAAAATAATGTCGGGGCGGGTGTCGGCAATTTTGGCGAGGGCATCAAAACCGTCGGTGGCCGTCACTACTGTACAGCCGACTTTTTGCAACAGGGTTTCGGCGGTGCGACGTATGGTCTTGCTGTCGTCGATGACCATCACCTTAAGATGCTCTAAATTCACGTCCATAGACTGACCCTACTCGATTGTTATAAAAAGTTTTTGCCACTAACAATCCGTGTTTTCGACTGCGACCCACTTTTAACATAGTTTGCCAGTTTAATCCATAAACGCCCTTAGAAATGGAATAAGGGGGCGATGATCGCTAACCGCTGGACCCTGTTCATAATTCCGCCGCTATTCGGCCCCATTTATAATCGTCCAAAGTCGCGGAAATCGCCACTGCGTCCGCCGGCGAATTTTTCATAGATTAGACTTGTCACGCAGTTTTGCAGTATAAGCAGATCGCTGAAATTTCACTTTTTTGACGGGCACCGACCAATGAAAAATCCCACCAGCACCACCGCATCGACTGACAAAACTCTGTTGGTGGTGATGGACCCCATAGCACACATCAACTACGCCAAAGACACCACCTTGGCCTTGCTCTGGGCTGCAGCGGAGAGGGGCTGGTCATTGTTTTATGCCGAGCAGACAGATCTCTATCTACGTCAGGGTCGCGCTTTTGGCCGTGTGAAGCGTCTGCAGGTTTTCCATGATGCAGAAAAATGGTTCGAATTCGGTGAAGTCTTCACCCTGCCGCTGGCGGACGCGACGGCCATACTGATGCGAAAAGACCCACCCTTCGACAACCAATTTGTCTACACCACTTATATATTGGAGCAGGCGGAGCGCGACGGCTGCTTGGTGGTGAACCGACCGCAGAGCCTGCGTGATTGCAACGAAAAGGTTTTTGCCACGCAGTTTCCTGAGTGCTGTCCGCCAGTGCTGGTGAGCAGGGACAAAACCCTGCTGCGGGACTTTCACCAGGAACACCAGGACGTCATTTTTAAACCCCTCGATGGCATGGGGGGGAGCCGTATTTTCCGCTGTCGCGCCGATGATCCCAATGTGAGTGTGATACTGGAAACCCTCACCAACATGGGCGGTGAGTTCATCATGGCGCAACGCTTTATCCCTGAAATCGCCCAGGGCGACAAACGGATTTTGGTGGTGGATGGTGAAGCCGTCCCCTATTGCCTGGCACGCATTCCCGCGTCCGGGGAAACCCGTGGTAATCTAGCCGCCGGCGGTCGCGGCCAGCCCCAACCTCTGTCCGAACGCGATCGTTGGATCGTCGACCAAGTGGCCCCGACTTTGAAAGCAAAGGGACTGATGTTTGTCGGGCTGGATGTGATCGGAGACTACCTGACGGAAATCAACGTCACCAGTCCTACTTGTGCCCGGGAGATCGACAAGGCTTTCGATACACGTATCGGTGAGCGCCTGATCAAGGCCATGGAAAGCAAACTGGGCTTTAACCGGCAGACATAACGGCATTCGATAATAAAAAGACAGTACACAAAATGAGCCTCGACAAAACCAGCAGCGGCGAACGTTTGAGTTTTACGGTATTTCTCGCCATAGCTGTGCACGCTGTGCTGATCCTGGGTGTCACCTTCACCCTCAATCGCGACCCCAAACCCGCGCCCACCCTCAATATCACGCTGGCAACGCATCAAAGTCAGCGCGCACCGGACAAAGCCGACTATCTCGCCCAATACAACCAAGAGGCGAGCGGAACTATCGCCGATACCAAGGAGTTGACCACCCGCGAAACCTCCGAGGTGGTTGCGCCCAATATCAACCAGATAGCGCCGTTGCCGCAGCAAAAGACTCTCGTGGCCAGTGTGCATCAGGAGGAATTTCTAACAGCGACAGACAGCGAGCTGAAGATCCTGCAGCAGCCCGATCCGGACGATTCCGAAACCCAGGAACTGCGCGATGCGCAACTGGAAGACTCACCCCTACTGAATCCGGAAATCGCCAGCCTGCGCGCCAAGCTCGACAAGCTCCAGCAGGAATTTGCTCGCCGCCCACGTATCCGGCGCATGACCTCCGTGGCTACCCGCTCCTCCTTCGATGCGGAATATCTGAATCGCTGGACTCAAAAAGTCGAGCTTATGGGCAACCAGAATTTTCCCAGGGCGGCCCTGGAAAATCGCATCTTCGGCAGCCTGCGTATGTCGGTGATCATCAACAGTGACGGCACCGTGGATAAGGTGGAGGTTCTAAAACCCTCGGGGCATTCGGTCCTGGACCAGGCGGCAATTCAGATAGTGCGCCTTGCCGGCCCCTTTGATCCATTCCCTCCAGAGATCCGCCAGACCGCCGATCAGTTAGACATCATTCGCACTTGGCGTTTTGAAATTACCGGTTTAACCGCAGGTGGCGGCGATTGATTTTGCTAAGATCGCTCAGTCTGCAGCTGTCTCGCTTGTTTTCCTATGGAACCGCCCCATACTTGCATTATGGCTACCCAACACTCCACAAAAAATGCTTCCGGCGATAACCTGCGCAACCACTTTCTGGTGGCCATGCCTGGTTTGAACGATCCGTTGTTCGCCAATTCCATTACCTATATCTGCGACCACAGCGCGGAAGGGGCCATGGGATTGGTAGTGAATCGCGTCATGGATCTGCATCTGAGCGATGTGTTTGAACAGATGTCTTTGAGCTATGCAGAAGCGCAAGGCAGAACACCCATATTGGCCGGCGGCCCGGTCAACACCCAACGTGGTTTCGTGCTGCATCCGACTGGTGGGGTCTGGCAATCCACCATGCAGATTACCCCAGATGTTTCACTCACCGCCTCACGCGACATCATCGCGGCCATTGCCGATGGCAAAGGCCCGAAGGACGCGCTTTTTGTATTGGGTTATTCCGGTTGGGGCGCGGGGCAGCTTGAGAATGAATTGAAGGAAAACAGCTGGCTGACGGTTCCCGCCGATGTGGAGATCCTGTTCCACACTCCGCTGGAGCAGCGCTGGCATGCCGCCGCCATGCGCCTTGGCATAGATATGAATCTCATGCCGATCCAGGCAGGTCACGCCTAAAACCCCTCTCACGAAATCCTGAAGGATCCGCTTTGAAATCCCTGACGGTCCTGGCCTTTGACTATGGCCTGAAAAACATTGGCCTGGCCTACGGACAAAACATCACGGGTACCGCCACGGAGTTGCCGCCGCTGCGCGCGCGCGACGGAGTACCCAATTGGGAACAAGTCGCGGACTTGATAAAAGAATGGCAGCCGCAGCTCCTGTTGGTGGGACTGCCATTGAACATGGATGACACGGAAAGCGATCTGAGTCAGCGGGCGCGCAAATTCGGCAATCGACTCCACGGGCGATTCAATTTGCCGGTTGAGATGTTTGATGAGCGCCTCACCACACGATTAGCCAAGGAGGAGGCACGGGACCGGGGCCATAAAGGTGACTACGCCAACCTCCCCGTGGACTCCATCGCTGCGCGTCTGCTCTTGGAGAGCTGGTTTAGCGCTTCCTGACCTACCGCATCCCCACCAGCGTCGCGATTGCCAGCAGCACAAACAATACAAAAGCCGCTTTACGTGCAACCGCCATCGGCAAGCGATCCATCAACCATTTGCCCGCAAAAATCACCGGCACATTCGCCAACAGCATGCCGAGGGTAGTCCCCATAATCACCACCGACGCAGACCATAAATCCACACTGTATTTTGCCGCAAGCACCACGGTGGCAATTTGGGTTTTGTCGCCTATTTCGGCGAGAAAAAATAAAACCAGCGTCGCAACAAAAGGTCCGGATTTGGCGTAGCGGCCCATGTCGCCGTCGTCTTTGTCCGGGATCAACAGCCACAAGGCAAGTGCAAAAAAACTCCCGGCAATCAGCCAGGGAATCCAGTGTTGGGGAATCATCTGCGCCAGCGCCACCCCCACCCAGGCAGACAAACCATGATTCACCAATGTGGCTATCAGAACGCCGAAGCTGATGGTGTAAGGACGGCAATAGCGCGCAGCTAAAAAGAGGGCAAGCAACTGGGTTTTATCGCCAATTTCGGCAATGGCAACCGCCAGGGTCGAGCTGAGAAAAGCTTCCATAGAAGGATCCGGGGCGGGAATAAAAACATGAGATACAACCGCCATCCCGCCCGGGGTAGCAGTGGTATCTCAGGTCTCATCAATCCGCTTAACGCAGGACGCTTTTGCCATGCCCGTGAGGGGCAAGTGTGTTGACAAAAGCACGGGACAAAAAAAGATTTGCCCGCAGATTACTCCCCCGAGAGAGGAGGCGGCAGTTTAAAACCGCCGCGTCCGATTGTCATCCTCCTGAATGCTCAATTCCTTGGCGGCATTATTCAGGTAATCCGCATCGGTTTCGGATTTCAGCTTGATCATCAGGCGCAGGTCATTGGGCGAATCCGCGTGGGCCAGGGCATCTTCATAGGTGATTTCGCCGGCGTCGTAAAGATCGTATAAGGCCTGATCGAAGGTCTGCATGCCCAACTCGGTGGATTTTTTCATCAACTCTTTCAGCTCATGCACATTGCCCTTGCGAATCAGATCTGACGCCAGCGGGGTGTTTAACAAGACTTCCAGACACGCACGGCGGCCGTTACCGTCTGGGGTTGGGATCAGCTGCTGGGCGACAATCGCTTTAAGGTTGAGGGACAGATCCATCCACAACTGCGAATGACGATCCGCCGGAAAGAAGTGGATGATGCGATCCAATGCCTGGTTAGCGTTGTTGGCGTGCAAGGTACAAAGACAGAGGTGACCGGTTTCGGCGAAGGCAATGGCGTGGTCCATGGTCTCACGCGCGCGCACTTCACCGATGAGAATCACATCCGGCGCCTGTCGTAAGGTGTTTTTCAGTGCGATTTCGAAAGAGTCCGTATCAATTCCCACTTCGCGCTGGGTGATCACACAACCCTGGTGCTGGTGGATAAATTCGATGGGATCTTCGATGGAAATAATATGGCCCTTCGAATGGCGGTTGCGGTGGCCGATCATAGCGGCCAGCGATGTAGATTTACCCGTGCCCGTGGCGCCCACGAAAATCACCAAGCCTCGCTTCACCATTGCCAGTTCCTTGATGATTTCCGGCAAACCCAGATCGTCAATTTTGGGAATGTTGGTTTCGATACGTCGCAAGACCATTCCCGCGAGATTGCGCTGGAAAAAGGCGCTGGCCCGGAAGCGTCCGACACCGCGCACGCTGATGGCGTAGTTGAGTTCTTTTTTCTCCGCGAACTCATTGCGCTGTTTGTCGTTCATGGTACTCAGCACGGTTTCGCGGGCTTTTTCCGGCGATAGAGGCGTGGTAGTGACCGGCACTATGCGGCCATGGAGTTTGATCGACGGCGGAATACCCGCTGTGATAAACAGGTCAGAGGCGGATTTCTCCACCATCAGGGACAACAGACGATCAATATCCATAGCAAATTCCTCACAGGGCCAAAGCGCACCCTTATTGCGACATTATTATGAGTTGTACCCGATCATTGGTTTGTACCGACGATGGGTTAATACCACGGCTTCCGTCAGCGAAGCCGGTCTTAAAAATTCTCCGGTATTTTGGCTTTCTCCCGCGCCACATCACGGGAAATCACTCGGCGCTCCAGCAGATCCGCCAAGCACTGGTCCATGGTCTGCATGCCTACAGCGGCACCGGTTTGAATCGCCGAATACATTTGCGCAACCTTGTCTTCACGAATCAGGTTTCGAATGGCGGGAGTACCGCGCATGATTTCATGGGCGGCCACCCGGCCACCGCCGACGCGCTTGAGCAGCGTCTGGGAAACCACCGCCTGCAAAGACTCCGATAACATTGAACGCACCATGGCTTTTTCCGCGGCGGGAAACACGTCCACTACCCGGTCGATGGTTTTGGCGGCTGAGGTGGTGTGCAATGTGCCGAATACCAAGTGGCCGGTTTCCGCGGCTGTCAATGCCAGCCGTATGGTTTCCAGGTCGCGCATTTCACCGACCAGGATAATGTCCGGGTCTTCACGCAAGGCGGAGCGCAGGGCTTCGGCAAAACCGTGGGTGTCACGGTGCACTTCACGCTGGTTCACCAAGCACTTTTTACTTTCGTGAACGAATTCAATGGGATCTTCGATAGTGAGTATGTGGTGGTACTTGTTTTCGTTGATGTAATCCACCATGGCCGCGAGAGTGGTGGATTTGCCGGAACCGGTAGGCCCTGTCACCACCACCAAACCCCGAGGCACAGAGGAAATATCGCGAAAGACCTGGCCCATGCCAAGCTCTTCCATGGTCAGTACCTTGGCGGGAATGGTACGGAATACGGCGCCGGAGCCGCGGTTCTGGTTGAAGGCGTTGACCCTGAAGCGCGCTACGCCGGGCACTTCGAAGGAGAAGTCGGTTTCCAGAAATTCTTCGTAGTCCTTGCGTTGCTTGTCATTCATGATCTCGTAGATCAGACTGTGCACCTGTTTGTGCTCCATGGGCGGCAGGTTGATGCGCCGCACGTCGCCATCCACGCGAATCATCGGCGGCAGGCCGGCCGACAGGTGTAAATCTGACGCACCTTGTTTCGCAGAGAAGGCGAGAAGCTCAGTAATATCCATAGTCAACAAACCTGCTTATTAGAGTTTAGGGGCGTGGGGTGTCAGCCAAGCGCGCGGGAGCCCTATTTAAAACTGATTTTTGATACCGCCACAACATGTGGCTTAAGTATATGCAGAATATCGCGGACAACCTAACCCAAGTACGACGCCTGATTCAACATAGCGCCCAAACAGCCGGGCGAAATCCGAGTGACATCACACTTCTGGCGGTGAGCAAAACCAAGACACCTGCAGATATAGAAGCAGCCTATGCGGCCGGGCAGCGGGATTTTGGTGAGAATTATGCGCAGGAGGCTCTGCCTAAAATCGCCGCCCTGAACCATCCGGATCTGGTGTGGCACTTTATCGGCCCGATCCAAAGCAACAAAACCCGCGACATCGCCGAACATTTCCATTGGGTGCATACGGTGGACCGGTTGAAGATCGCCGAACGCCTTAACCACCAACGGCCAGCGCATCTGCCACCGTTACAGGTATGCATCCAGGTGAATATAGATGCGGACGAGGCGAAATCCGGATGCATTCCAACGGAAACCGCCGTGTTGGGCGAGGCCATCCGGCGTTTGCCCAATCTGCATTTGCGTGGGCTGATGGCTATTCCTCAGGAAAATTCCGGTGCACAGCCCTTTCACGACTTGGCACAGCTCGCTCACAGCTTGCGTCGCGATGGCTTGATGCTGGACGCACTTTCCATGGGCATGTCCGCCGATATGGCGCTGGCCATTGCCGCAGGGTCGACGCTGGTGCGCGTCGGCAGTGCCATTTTTGGCGCGCGGCGCTGATCACCTCGCGTTCACACCGGTGAGCGGACGCTGGTTATAATGGCGCGCCCTTGAGCCCACCCTTCGACGCACAACCCAAACGAGGTCTTTAGTGTTGCACACCAGAATCAGTTTTATCGGCGGCGGCAACATGGCCCGCAGCATTATTGGAGGGTTGATCAGCCAGGGATACAACGCAGGCAACCTCAGCGTTAGCGATCCCAACACAGATGCTCTGGCGGCACTCGCCCGGGATTTTGGTGTGCAGACCACCAGCGACAACACCAAGATCACAGCAGAGGCTCAAGTGGTGGTACTGGCGGTGAAGCCCCAGGTAATGAAGTCCGTATGCCTTGGTTTAGCACCGCACCTCCCCCCCCAATGCCTTGTGATCTCCATTGCGGCCGGCATAGGCTGCGGCAGCTTAAAGCAATGGCTCGGCGCGCAGCGTCATATAGTTCGCGCCATGCCTAATACACCGGCCCTGGTACTGGCCGGTGCCAGCGGACTCTACGCCGCCGAAGGTGTAACCGCTGACGAAAAAGCGCTGGCGGAACAACTGCTCAAAGCTGTGGGAACTGTCGCCTGGGTAGCGGAAGAAGCGCTTATTGACGCCGTCACCGCCGTGTCCGGCAGCGGCCCCGCCTACTTCTTTTTACTGTTGGAAGCCATGGTGGACGCGGGTGAACACCAGGGGCTGGACCGTAAGACAGCACGGCAGTTGGCGGTGCAAACAGCAGTTGGCGCAGCTCGTTTGGCTCAAAGCGACAGTGAGCTGGAACTGGCCGAATTGCGCCGGCGGGTCACCTCGCCGGGTGGCACCACCGAGCGCGCCATACTCACCTTCGAACAAAATCAATTCCGCCAGACGGTGGATATCGCCATGCAGGCTTGCGCCAATCGCGCACGCCAAATGGCTGACGAACTCGGCCGCTAGCAGGATCTCATCATGAATACCGTCATTCAGATTTTATATTTCCTCATCAACCTGTTTGGTTCGCTTTATCTGAGCGCCATACTGCTGCGCTTCCTGCTGCAGGCCGCGCGTGCGGATTTTTATAATCCGATTTCCCAGTTTCTGGTCAAAATCACCAACCCCGTGCTGCTACCGCTGCGGCGAATCATTCCGGGGTTGTGGGGCGTGGATCTGGCATCACTGGTACTCGCTATTCTGTTCCATTGGCTGGTAATGCAGATTTTGATTCTGGTCACTGGCGCAGGGGGTCTGATCGCGCCGCATCTGATGATCGTATGGGCATTGATCGGCATCACCCTGAACATCATCACGCTCTACCTGTTCGCCGGTTTTGTTTTATTTATTACCAGCTTTTTGGCGCCTTACAGTCGCCATCCGGCAATCGTTCTGGTGCACCAGTTGCTCGAGCCGCTGCTGGCGCCTGTGCGACGATTTATTCCCTCTGCCGGCGGCCTGGATTTTTCTCTGTTTTTTGTTGGTATTTTCCTGGTTGTGATGCGGATGATGGTAATAGGCATAGGCAACGGTCTGAAGGTGCCTTTCTCCTATTTGATCGGTTATACCGGCTGATTTTCCCGGCTATACCGGATAGGTCCAGAATCCAATAAGAATCTTCTCTATGGTCAATGCCTTCCCACCCGATTCTGTCGGACTGGTAACACCCCAGACTTTGCATTTTGCCGAACCCCTGCAACTGGCCAATGGGCGTCAGTTTCGGGAGTACGACCTGGTGGTGGAAACCTATGGCACTCTCAATGCTGCCAAAAACAATGCGGTGCTGGTGTGCCACGCTTTGTCCGGTCATCACCACGCAGCCGGGTTTCATTCCCCCGATGATAAAAAGCCCGGCTGGTGGGACCATTACATAGGGCCAGGGAAACCCATAGATACCCGCCTTTTTTTTGTGGTGAGCCTGAATAATCTCGGCGGCTGCCACGGCTCCACCGGTCCACAGAGCATCAACCCCGATACCGGTATTCCCTGGGGGGCGGATTTCCCCAGCCTGCGAGTGCGCGACTGGGTGGCGGCGCAACATCGGCTGATGTTGCGGCTGGGCATTGCACAATGGGCAGCGGTGGTGGGCGGCAGCCTTGGCGGCATGCAGGCGATGCGTTGGTCATTGGAGTTTCCGGATTGCCTGCGACACTGCGTGGTGATCGCCTCGGCCATGAAATTGTCCGCACAAAACATTGCCTTCAATGAAACCGCGCGCCAAGCCATATTGTCGGATCCGGATTATGCGGACGGCCATTACCTCAAGCAGGGCACACAGCCCGTGCGGGGATTATCAGTGGCGCGCATGATCGGCCACATCACTTATTTATCCGATGATGGCATGGGCAAAAAATTTGGCCGGGAATTGCATTCGGGCTCCTTTGTCCAGGGTATTGAGGAGCCCGTGGAATTTCAGATCCAGACGTATCTGCGCCACCAGGGCAACAGTTTTTCCAAAACCTTCGATGCCAACACCTACATATTGATGACCCGCGCCCTGGATTATTTTGATCTGGCGCGGGAATACAACGATGAGCCCGTATTAGCGTTTCGCCAGGCCAAGTGCAAATTCCTGGTGATTTCTTTTACCTCCGACTGGCGCTTTGCACCGGAGCGTTCTCGGGAAATCGTCAACGCTTTGATGCGCTCAGAAAAAGATGTCGTCTACGCGGAAATTGACTCCCCTTTCGGCCATGACGCTTTTCTGGTGCCCAAGCAACCGCGTTATCAGGGAGTGTTTGGTGGTTATATGCGGGGGATTCAGCTTTGATGCGCATCGACCAACGCATTATCGAGCAATGGATCCAACCCAACAGTCGTGTGCTGGATCTCGGCTGCGGTGACGGTACTTTGCTGCGCCACTTGGCGGACCATAAAAATGTGCGGGGTTACGGCCTGGAAATCAGCCCGGAAGGGATAGAAGCCTGCGTCGCAAAAGGCGTCAATGTGATCGAACAAAACCTGGATCAAGGCCTCAAAAATTTCGAGGACAACAGCTTTGATACAGTCATCATGTCGCAAACCCTGCAAGCTATGCGCTATCCCAAAACCACCCTCGCGGAAATGACCCGGGTGGGGCGTGAATGTGTGGTGACCATTCCCAATTTTGGTCACTGGCGCGCGCGTCTGCAGTTGCTTTTTCGCGGGCGTATGCCGGTGTCGGATTTATTGCCCTATGAGTGGTACGACACCCCCAATATCCATTTTTGCACCTTCCTCGATTTCGAAATCCTGTGTCGCGATATGCAGCTGCAAGTGGTGGAAAAAGCGGTGGTGACAGAAAAGTCCCTGGGCAAACGCCTGAGCCAATTACATCCCAATATTTTTGGCGAGACCGGAATTTTCCGGGTGCGCAAATAGGAAGTTTTATGACCATTTTTCTTCGATTGCTGGCACTGCTTCTATCAACAGGAATTGCTGTGTATTCCGCACAAGCGGAAGAGATTAGCAGCAGCAAAAATTTTGGCACTTATACCGTGCATTACAGCACTTTCAACAGTCTGTTTGTGCCGGCGGAAATCGCCCAGATCCATAAGCTGGTGCGCGCGAAGGATCAGACATTGATTAATATCGCCGTGCAAAAAACCGCGGACGGTGAGGCTGTTCCCGCGCGCATTACAGGCTCGGCAAAAAATCTGCTGCAGCAAGTCAAAACAGTTGATTTCAAAACCATCGAAGAACCCGGTGCAATTTATTACCTGGGCGCTCTCCGGCACACCAATGAAGAAGTTTTTCATCTGGATTTCGCTATAGTGCCAGAAGGTGAATCCTCCCCGCTGCAGTTGCGGTTGACGCGCAAACTTTACACGGAGCTTTGATGTCGACTCTGGTACTCGCCAGCGGCAATCGCGGCAAATTACGGGAATTTCAGGATCTGCTGGCCGGCGCCGGTTACGAGGTGCGCGCGCAATCGGAATTTAATATCACCTCAGCGGATGAGACGGGCCTGACATTTGTCGAAAATGCCATTTTAAAAGCGCGCCATGTTTGTGCGCAGACGGGCATGCCAGCGCTGGCGGATGATTCGGGTATAGAAGTGGACGCCCTGCAGGGACAACCAGGAATTTACAGCGCGCGTTTTGCTGGCGAGCAGGCGACGGACGCAGAAAATAACCACAAACTTTTACAGCAGCTTGTTGAAGTGCCAGACAAAGATCGCAGCGCGCGCTATCAGTGTGTATTGGTTTTGATGCGGCACGCGGCAGATCCAGTGCCGCTGATTTGTCAGGCCGCATGGGAGGGCCGAATATTGCGCGACCCCGTTGGCACAGGTGGCTTTGGGTACGACCCGTTGTTTTTCGTACCCACCCATAATTGCAGCGCGGCGCAATTGGAAACGACAGAAAAAAACCGCATCAGTCACCGCGCGCAGGCCATGTTGCAAATGCTGCACACCCTGAAAAATCCGCGCACTCATCTACCATGACATTGCCGCCGCTCAGCCTTTACGTGCACATTCCATGGTGTGTGCGTAAATGCCCTTACTGTGATTTTAATTCCCATGAAGCCGCGCGAATTCCAGAGACGGAATATGTGGCTGCGCTGCTGCAGGATTTGGATCTTGACCTGGCATTTGTCCAGGGACGTCAATTGCATTCGATTTTTTTTGGTGGCGGCACTCCCAGCCTGTTTCATGCCTCCAGCATAGGCGCGATATTAAACGCTGCCGAGCGGCGGATCGGTTTTGCCAATGATGTGGAAATCACATTGGAAACCAATCCCGGTACTGCCGAATACGATAATCTCGCCGGTTACAAAAGCGCGGGCGTCAACCGGATATCATTCGGAGTACAAAGTTTTAATGATGCGCATTTGCACGCGCTGGGGCGCATTCATTCCAGTGGTGAGGTGCTGCGCGCATACGATCAGGCGCGGCGCGCGGGTTTCGGCAATATCAATCTGGATCTGATGCACGGCCTGCCTCAGCAAACCCCGGTTCAAGCGCAAGCGGATTTGCGCCAGGCGTTGGCGCTGTCACCGGAACATATTTCCTGGTATCAGCTGACGATAGAACCGAATACGGTGTTCCACAGCCGCCCACCCCAACTGCCCGCGGACGAGGTGCTGTGGGATATACAGGAGGCGGGGCAGGCGATATTGGAGCAAGGCGGGTTCACGCAATATGAAATATCTGCCTACAGCATTCCAGGCAGACGGGCGCGGCACAACCTCAACTATTGGGAATTCGGCGATTATCTGGCGATCGGCGCTGGCGCTCATGGCAAAATCACCTGGGCGGATGGCACCATCCAGCGCTATTGGAAAACCCGCAAGCCAGCGGACTACCTCGCCCCCGATAAAGCCTTCACTGCAGGGCAAAATGCCGTTGCACGCGAGCAACAGGTGCTGGAGTTCATGATGAATGCCCTGCGCCTGGTAGACGGCGTGCCCCAGGCCTGGTTTGCCGAACGCACCCAGTTGCCGGAATCGGTCCTGGCTAATCCCAAGTCGGAATTGATAGCGCGCGGCTTGATGGTTGATAGCCCGGTGCAGCTGCAAGCCACTTCACTCGGGTTAAGGTTTCTCAACGACACCTTGGCTGCCTTTGACGGGCTCTGATTTCAAAAAGTCGAGGCTGGGTTATAGTGGTGTGCGCTCACATTCCTAAATACCTCAAGGCGTTCGCCGAATTGTCAAAAAACTGGCCTATGCTTTGTGAAAAACTGTTTGAGGTTGATTGATTCAAAACATCGCATGTCCGAACTGCAGGAAAACAAAACCGAAACCACCGACATCAGCCTGGACAACCCCGGCTACTTCATCAATCGCGAGCTCAGCCATCTGTACTTCAATCAGCGCGTGCTGGCGCAGGCGCTCGACGAATCGCATCCACTCCTGGAGCGGTTGAAGTTCCTGGTGATTTTCAGTTCCAACCTGGATGAATTTTTTGAAATCCGAGTCGCCGGCCTGGCGCAGAGTATCCGTTTTGAGCGCGAAGTCACCGGACCGGATGGATTGCAGACACGGGAGTGTCTGAAACTGATTAGCGAAATCTGCCATGAGACCGTTAGGAAACAATACGAAATCCTCAACGATGTCTTGATCCCGGCCCTGGCGGACGCTGGTATCCGTTTTTTGCGACGCAGCCAGTGGAGCGCTGCCCATGCTGCCTGGATCGAGGAATACATCCTCAACGAAGTGCTGCCAGTGGTGAGCCCTATAGGATTGGATTCCGCGCACCCGTTTCCCCGTCTGGTCAATAAAAGTCTGAATTTTATCGTCGCCCTGGAGGGCAAGGACGCCTTCGGCCGCGACCTGGGTCTTGCCATACTGCCGGCTCCGCGCTCCCTCCCACGTATCATTGCTGTTCCCGAGTTGATTGGCGGAAAAACCAATGATTTTGTCTTTCTGTCATCGATGATCCACGCCCACGCAGACAAGCTGTTTCCCGGCATGACAGTGAAGGGTTGCTACCAATTTCGTATCACCCGGAACGCCGATCTGGATGTGGATATCGAAGGCATCGCCGACCTGGCGCGCACCCTGCGCGGAGAGCTGCACTCACGCCGTTTTGGGAATGCGGTTCGCTTGGAGGTGGCGGATAACTGCCCCAAGGAGCTGACGGATTTTTTGTTGAACGAAATCGGACTCAAGGAGGACGATCTCTATCGCGTGAGCGGACCAGTGAATCTCAAACGCCTGATGCGCCTGCCCTCCATGGTTGGGCGCGCCGACCTGCTTTACGCACCTTTCACTCCCAGCCTGCCTAAGGGTTTCAGCCGCAAGGACAACATTTTTGAGGCCATCTCCAAACGCGACTACCTGTTGTTACACCCTTTCGAATCCTTTACTCCCGTGATTCAACTGCTGCGTCAGGCGGCGAAAGACCCGGATGTGGTGGCCATCAAACAAACGCTCTATCGCACGGGGCATGAGTCCTCCATCGTGGATGCCCTGCTGGACGCTGCGCGCAACGGTAAAGAGGTAACCGTGGTGGTGGAACTGCGGGCGCGTTTTGATGAAGAGGAGAATCTGGAACTCGCCAGCCGCCTGCAGGAGGCGGGAGCGGTGGTGGTGTATGGTGTGGTGGGCTACAAAACCCACGCCAAGATGATCTTGATCGTGCGTAGGGAAAACGGCCGATTCAAACGCTATTGCCATATGGGCACAGGCAACTATCACAGCGGTAATGCCCACCTTTACACCGATTATTCGCTGTTATCGGCAGAGCCTGCTATATGCGAAGACGTACATCGCATCTTTCAACAGCTCACCGGCATGGGCAAAACAGAAAAAATGAACAAGCTTTACCATGCTCCTTTTACGCTGAGACGCCAGCTGATACGCCTGATCGACGGCGAGGCCAAAGCCAAAACCGAGGGCAAAGATGCGCGCATTATTTTCAAATGCAATGGCCTCACGGAACCCAAAGTAATCCAGGCGCTCTATAAAGCTTCGCAGGCAGGTGTGAAAATTGATCTGATCATCCGCGGCATGTGTGCACTGAAACCTGGCATTCCTGGAATTTCTGACAATATCCGCGTCTTCTCCATAGTTGGACGTTTTCTGGAACATTCGCGGGCCTATTGTTTTGCCAATGCCGAACATAAAGTCTACTGCGCCAGCGCGGACCTTATGGAGCGCAATCTCAACCGGCGGGTGGAGGTATGTTTTCCGATCGAGCAGCCGGACCTCTCGACACGCGTGCTCAATGAATTGGAGTTGTATTTGCAGGACGGACGGCAGCGTTGGGAGCTGTTGCCGGAAGGCATCTACTCCCAGGTCATCTCGGGCCACCCTGCGGCGCAATTGGAGCTGCTGCGTCAATTCACGGCTCCGACCACACCGAGCCACAATTGGACGCCATCTCTCGGCAATATGCCGTGAACCGCCCGGAATAACCGCGCTTCCTGCGGCGCTTTGTCAACAGGACTTGTTTGTCCGTAGACCAGTCCTTAGAATTGCGCGTTGCGCTGAATTCAAGTCCTTCCCGGAGAAACAACCCATGAGCAAGATCCTGAACGTCACCGACGAAACCTTTGAACAGGAAGTACTGAATGCCGACCAACCAGTGTTGGTGGATTTCTGGGCCCCCTGGTGTGGCCCTTGCAAAATGATTGCACCGGTACTGGAAGAACTGAGTGGCGTATACGAAGGCAAAATAAAGATTTGCAAAGTGGATGTGGACGTCAACAAGAACACACCGGCAAAATTTAATGTGCGTGGTATTCCGACGCTGATTATCTTCAAAGGCGGTAACGCTGAAAACACTAAAGTGGGCGCCCTGTCACGCGCGCAACTCACAGCATTTATTGACTCCACCCTCTAACAGGTATAGATTTCGCGCACTGCGGGCCGAATTGAGCGGCCCGCCCCGGCGAAGTGCATTTAGGCCTCATAAACAGAAATAAACCCAACCCGTTTTGCACTTCCCCAGTAGAGTGACTATACTCAGCTGGCTAGTCGACCAAATCGTTCGCACATCCCCTCCCAGCTAATATCCCTTGGATTTTTATCAGTTCGGTGTGCGGAACTCATAGTCAAACCTTGTCAGTGCTCCACTTGCATTTCCCCGATTTGTTTCTTATGACTATTCATGACGTCTAGCAAAAAATCGATGGCAGTTTATCAACAGGCTTTCACAATATTTTTAATAACCTACGCCCGGCCCACCTGTCTCAAAGGCCCCGCTAACTCCGCAAACAACCACTACACATGACACACATGAATCTTACCGATCTGAAAACAAAACCCATCGAAGAACTTATCGACATGGCCACCGCCATGGGTCTCGAAAGTCTGGCGCGATCCCGCAAACAGGATGTGATCTTCAATCTGCTCAAGCGTCATGCCAAAAGCGGTGAGGATATATACGGTGACGGAGTATTGGAGATATTGCAGGACGGTTTTGGATTCTTACGCTCCGCCGGCTCCTCATACTTGGCCGGTCCCGACGATATTTATGTTTCACCAAGCCAGATAAGACGGTTCAATCTGCGCACGGGCGATTACATCAGCGGCAAAATCCGCCCACCCAAGGAAGGCGAGCGTTACTTTGCGCTCCTGAAGGTCAACGAAATCAATTTTGATAAACCAGAAAGCTCCCGTAACAAAATTCTTTTCGAAAACCTTACCCCTTTATTTCCCCAAGAGCGCATGGTGCTGGAAACCGGCAATGGCTCCACAGAAGATCTCACCGGGCGGATCATTGATCTGATCTCTCCTATCGGTAAAGGTCAACGCGGCCTGATCGTGGCACCGCCCAAAGCCGGTAAAACCATCATGATGCAGCACATCGCCCAGGCGATCGCGCGCAATAATCCTGAGACCTATCTGATTGTATTGCTGATCGATGAGCGTCCCGAAGAAGTAACCGAAATGCAGCGTTCTGTGCGCGGCGAGGTTGTCGCGTCCACTTTCGACGAACCCCCGTCACGCCACGTGCAAGTGGCCGACATGGTCATCGAACGGGCCAAGCGATTGGTGGAACACAAAAAGGATGTGGTAATTCTGCTGGATTCCATCACGCGTCTCGCACGCGCCTACAACACCGTGATTCCCTCCTCCGGCAAAGTATTGACCGGTGGTGTGGACGCGCATGCATTGGAACGACCGAAGCGATTTTTCGGTGCCGCGCGCAATATCGAGGAAGGCGGCAGTCTATCGATCGTAGCTACAGCCTTGATCGATACGGGCTCAAAAATGGATGAAGTTATTTACGAAGAATTTAAAGGCACCGGCAATCTGGAATTGCACCTGGACCGAAAAATTGCTGAAAAACGCATTTATCCCGCCATCAATATCCGTCGCTCCGGTACGCGTCGCGAAGAGCTGCTGATGGGTGAAACGGAATTGTCGCGGGTATGGATTCTGCGCAAACTGCTCAACGATATGGAAGACGTAAATGCCACGGAATTCCTGGCAGACAAGCTTAAGGGATTCAAGACCAACGATGAATTTTTCCTGTCGATGAAGAGCAAATAAGTCCACTGGGTGCGGCGCAAGCGCCGCACTTATTCCACCCAGGCATGACTCTCTAATCACTTCTCCTATCATGAAAGATCTGCGCGATTTTATTCAATTACTAGAGAAGCGCGGACAACTCAAACGGATTACCCATCCGGTTTCCCCCAATCTTGAAATGACCGAAATCTGCGACCGCACATTACGTGCGGGCGGGCCTGCGTTGTTATTCGAAAATCCCGTGGGTTATGACATCCCCGTTCTCGCCAATTTATTCGGTACTCCCGAGCGGGTGGCGTTGGGCATGGGACAGGATTCTGTGGCTGCGTTAAAAGATGTGGGCGAGTTATTAGCTTTTTTAAAAGAACCGGAACCACCCAAAGGCCTGCGCGATGCTTGGGAAAAACTGCCGATTTTTAAACAAGTGCTGCATATGGCCCCCAAGCTGGTGAACAGACCGGCGTGCCAGGAAGTGGTGTATCGCAGTGAGCAAATTGACCTGACCCGTCTGCCCATTCAAACCTGTTGGCCGGGCGACGTAGCTCCCTTGGTGACTTGGCCGCTGGTGATTACGCGCGGTCCCCACAAAGAACGCCAGAACCTCGGCATCTACCGCATGCAGTTGCTCGGTAAAAACAAATTGATTATGCGCTGGTTGAGTCACAGGGGCGGCGCCCTGGATTTTCGCGACTGGCAACTGGCCTATCCCGGTGAAAAATTTCCCGTTTCCATTGCCCTGGGCGCAGACCCCGCCACGATTTTGGGCGCTGTCACCCCGGTGCCAGATACTTTAAGCGAATATGCATTTGCCGGTTTGTTGCGCGGTGCAAAAACCGAAGTCAGCCGCAGTCTCGACAATAATCTCCAAGTGCCTGCTAACGCGGAATTTATCCTGGAGGGTTTTATCGAGCCGGGCGAAACTGCAAAGGAAGGACCCTACGGCGACCACACAGGTTATTACAACGAAGTGGAAACTTTTCCGGTTTTCACGGTTACCACTTTGACACACCGGCATGCACCTATTTATCACAGCACTTATACCGGCAGACCGCCGGATGAACCTGCGGTTCTGGGCGTCGCACTTAATGAAGTGTTTGTGCCGATTCTGAAAAAACAATTTCCGGAAATTGTGGATTTTTACCTGCCGCCGGAAGGCTGCTCGTATCGCATGGCGATAGTGACCATGAAAAAGCAGTATCCAGGGCACGCCAAACGGGTGATGTTCGGCGTCTGGTCTTTTCTGCGGCAATTCATGTACACCAAATTTGTAATAGTGACAGACGACGATATCAATGCGCGCGACTGGCAGGATGTCATCTGGGCGATCACCACTCGTATGGATCCGGCAAGGGACACGACGATTGTGGAGAACACCCCTATCGACTATTTGGATTTCGCTTCACCCGTGGCTGGCCTGGGTTCAAAAATGGGCCTGGACGCCACCCATAAATGGCCTGGGGAAACCCAAAGGGAGTGGGGCAGGCCAATTGTGATGAGCCCGGAGGTCAAACAAAAAATCGACGGGATCTGGGCTGAATTAGGTATCGACTAATAAAGTCGTCAACAAAAATTTAAAACCCATACTGCATATCAAAATAAAATTTGCCGCGATCTTCCAGGTCCTGCAGATTATCCACCGTCAGTGGTCCCTGGTCATTTTTGTACGAGGTCGCGTGGGCGTAACTGAGATTGGCGCGGAATCGGGAATGGTACGTGAACCTCAACCCCAAACCCACATCAGACATCGCGGCCCAGGTACCGGGTTGTTCCAGTGATCCACGGGCATTGGTTTTGGTGGCGAGCAAACCGCTGTCTTTGGTATCCCCATATCCGCCCTCCACAAATACGTAGGGCTGCACTATGCTGCTGAAACTCTCACCACCCACCTTGAAATCCAGAAATTTTGGACCATTGAAAATCCACTCAGCCGCCAGATAAGCGCCTACATCCGCGTTGTATTGATTGATATTGAAGGCTCGCATTTTAGTGGGCCCGGCCAGAGAAAACTGGCTCGTGCTGGGCAGGGAGGTTTCGGCATATTGTCCGGCGAATTTCAGCTGTACGCGGCTGTTGGTTGCTGTAAAGGGCACGCGGACAAACTGGATGAAAGAATAATTGAACGAAAGACTCAGCGGATTTTCATCCTGGAATATACCGCGCCCTTTTGCAAAATCCCCATAGGTGAGCCGCAAGCCGCCCTGGTGCATGGCTCGCCATTTTTCCAGCAATACATCGAAGTTGAATACCAGATCGAGGTTGCGCACTCTATCGTCGAGTTCGTCCTGAGCCAGGGGTAAGGCCCCGGACGTTTCCTCTATATCAGATTCCACATCCGCAAAGCGGATTTCCGTCGAATAATTTTTTACCCGACTGCGGGTAATAATGTAATTCAGCGTAGCGTCATACACGACTGACGTACCCGTTAGAGTGACGCCGGTGAGCGAGTCGGATACAAAATCATTGGTGGAACCGCCGAAAGTAAATTTGGCGCGCGGACTAAACAATGGCAAACCGTAATGCAGCGAGCCGTAAAGTGAATTGGTGGGATCGAAGGTACCCAACATACCTATGTGCAACTGGTCGCCAAAACCCGCAGGGTTATGCCAGTATCCGTCCAGATAAAGACGGTATTCCCCAGTGCTCGAAGAGCCATGATTATCCAGCCGCGCATTGCCGGCAAAACTTTTTTCCTGCACCACATTAATATTGAGCCGCGTGTCACCCACTTGAGCGCCCGCCTCAAAATATGCCTGGGCGGAAAGCCCAGGCATATCGTTGACGAAATACAAACGTTCTTCGATATTTTTGGCCGTAACCGGATTGCCGATCACCGGATCAAAAATATCCTTCAGGGTGTTTTCATCGTATTTTTTGTTATTCAGTACCGCCACTTCACCAAGGTTGCCCAACAGCAGCGTCAAAGTCACCACGCCATCGCGCACGCGCTGTTCCGGAATATAGGCTTTGGCCAGAATAAATCCGCGCTCGCGGTAATAGCGTGTAATGGTCTCAGCCACGCTTTCGATCATGCCGACGGTGACACCGCGGCGGCGACGCTGATCACGGATTAAAAAAACCAGGCGCTGCACTTCCGTCGGCCCTACGTGCTGATCTTTGGTTTCCTCTTCGATCTCGGCCACCAAGTCGGAAATTTCGCCCATTTCGTTCAGGGTGTAACCGGAATCGAGCATTGCTCCTTCGCCCATCAATTCAAACCGTATTCCCTCGACGAGTTTATTCAGGGATTCACGGGTGATGCCCAACTCCGGATATTCCACCACGCCTTGCACACGAAACTCCGTAATATTCAAACGTGGGCCGGCATTCGGGTCGGGATCACGCTCGCGCACGCTGGGAATATCCAGATCTTTCAGCATCGACTCCCTTTCCATTTCCGGAACTTCCGTGGTATCGGGCATTTCTAGAAATCCTGCGCTGGCGGACACTGCACAGAAAATCAAGAACAGCGAGAAAAAGCTCTGCGCCAATGGCTGAATAAAATAAAACGGTTTCATAACAAACAAGTGTCCTTCTCAGGCGACCGCCAAAAAATCGCGACGGGATTTATGCAAAAGCAGTGATTTACGCGAAGTGCCAATAAAGCCTTGGGGAAAGGCTGCGGGGCGGCCCGCAACCTCGGCTCCAACTATTCCTCTGTTTCTTCCTCTTCCTCATCGAAACGCTGATCGGAAGGCATCAACAATGAAATGTCGTTGTAGAAATAAGTGCGCACGTTGCTGAAGATGGCCGGGTCTATATCGTCGAGGGGTTCCACGGATAACAACTGATCCTCGAATTTGAAACTCCCCGAGAAATATTCGATTTTGTCGGCGCCGGGATTCACGAAAATCTCACCGCCGCGGACGAGGGCCGTTACCCGCACCACATCGGCAAACACTCTCAGACCACCTTCGCCCACCGAGCCTTCAGGCGCGTTGATCAATACAGTGCCGCCCGTGATGGCCGGCTCCGAGTTGGATCCCGATTGTTTGACACTGCCGAGACTCACGTCCAGGTTGACATCCCCACCCGCATCGCCGTTGCTGGCGCTGACGGCACCCGCCGCCAAATCCACGTTGCCCTCGTTGGTGACTGCAATACTGCCGCCGTCCGTGCGTATGGATTCCACCTTGACATCCCCTTTGTTGCTGATTCCCACGTTGCCGGTGCTGGTGGTGATATCGATGCTGCCGACCTGGGTTTCCAACGAATCCTCACTGCCGAAACCCGTGTTAGAGGAGCTTTGCAGAGTACCGGCAACCACATTGGTGGTACCCCCATTGCCGTCGGTGATATTGCCACTGCCTGCGTTAATGGTCACATTGCCCGTGCTGACCACCTCGGCCACCACCACGCTTTCAGCCGCTTCAATATTCACATTGCCGCCGTTGGCTGCTATGCGGGTGTCAGCGCCCATATTCACATTGCCGTTGCCGGCGCTGATGTTCACGCTGCCTCCGTTGGAGACGATTCGCGCATCGTCTCCCAGATTCACCTCACCATTCCCGGCAGATACGACCACAGAGCCATTGCCCGTGGTGATACTGCCATTTTGATTGATGGAGCCGGAACCGGAGGTAACATCCACTCCGGTGCCACCGGCCACGCTGTCATTCAGGTCGATATGGTTGGCGCTGCGCACCACCACCGTGCCACTGGCATTGATATCCAACAGCTGCAGGCTATTTTGATCCACCAGTGTGAGATTCCAGGCGTTGGTGACGCGCACACGGTTGAAATCATTACTGGCGAAATCCAGCCGTACGTCCCCTTGGGCGTCAATCTCCGTCAAGCCGCTCACCACCAGCGGACCGTCTCCTTCTATACCGCGCTGAATGCGCAGTATCAGGTCTTCCGCCGTAACACCCACAAGCGTGATGGTACTGGCGTTTTGCAATTCCACACGGCGGCCGGCCAGGGCCACGTCGTCGCGCAATTGGTTATCCCCGAGCAGGGTGATATCGCCATTATTGGCACTCACCCGGAACACATCGTTGGCGGAAAGAGGTGCCGAGCTGGTGAGGTCGCCGTTGAGCAGCAGCAGGTCAAACACCCCATTAGCGTTGAATTCGGCCAGATTCAGGCCGTTCTGCTCCTGCAGGTAAGTGTCCCCAGCGCTGCCGCGCAGGGAGAGCTCATCGACGCTGGTGCGCAGCCGGGCACTGGCCAGACCCACGTCCCGCGTCGCGTCCAGCACCAGGTGCGCCGTGGTGATGGAGTTGTTGGCGGGATCATTGGCGATCACAGTGCCGTTGGCCAAGGTGAGGGTATCGGCCACCACTAGGTGGTCCGTTATTTCAATGGTGTCGTTGATGCCGGAGCGCACGGCGATTCGGGTTTTGTTGGTGTGCTCTATCGCATCGCCACCATTGACCCGGAAGCTGCCGTTGGCGAGACCGATGATATCCGCCTGGCTGGAGCCGCGGATTTCCAGCGTCTGCGCGCGGGAGTTGTCCCGGATGGTTTCCACCGCCTGGTGGCTGATACTGAAGTGGGTATCGGCAAGGCTGTAATCGAACTCACCGCCATTGTCGGTGGCGGTGTAGGTCATCAGACCGGACACATCCCCACCATTGAGGGTCAGGCTGTCCAGGCCGAGGCCGCCATCAATCAGCGTGCCCGTATTCGCGCCCACCAGCGCCACATCGAATACGTCATCCCCAGCACCGCCGTTAAGGGTGCCGAGCAGCACACCGCCGTCCAGTTCGAAGCGATCCACCCCAGCCCCACCTGTAAGCTGGTTGAAATCCAGGAACTGGATGGTTTGACCAGCACTGGTCACTTGGCCGTCATTCACGCCGTCCGCCAAGGTGGAACCATTGGCACCGATCGTCCAGAAATTCTCCCCATCCGCCCCTACCAGTTCTGCAGTGTGTATGGAATCCGGGCCGGCATTGTTGCCGCGTATACCCTCCACTCCAGTGAGAACGCCGTTTTGGCCGGACAAAGCGGTCGCCAAGTTGATGCGCAGATTGCCGTTGACCTGAGAATAATCCACCAAGTCCGCGCTCACCGCCGCACCACCATCAAGCGACAACAGCGGTGCCGCAACGGTAACCTGGAAAATGTCGTCGTGAGCACCGCCGACGATGGCGGAAAGATTTTCGAAAGCCAGGAGCTGATTATCAGCATCCACCAGAGTGGCGGTGACCTGTCCGGAACGCGATCCGTTGATGTTCCAGGTGTAACTCTGATCACTGGCGCCGTATAACCAGGTGCGGCCATTGCCCAGCAGTTGCTCCACACCGTTCAATCTCAACCCCGGAACGCCGGCTGGTAGCGACACGCCGGCAGCGGTGGCCACATGCATATCGGTCGTCATTGCCTGCAGGCTCACCCCATCATTACCGGCACCGGCATCGATTGCACCGCTCACGGAGGCGCCCACTTGCAGAGTGAACTGGTCGTCTGCGGCACCGCCTACCAAATTGCCGAAACCGTCAAACGCCACGTTGATCACGTCGCCGCCGGTGCTGATCAGGTATCGAATACTGCCCGATTCGGCGCTATCCAAGGTCCAGCTGTTGCTGGCATCGGCAGCAATCAGCGTGCTGCCGATATTGCCTGCTATCAATCTCTCGACAGCGCTGAACTGCAAACCACCGGCCGTGCCATTCTTCAGATCAGCCTCAACCAGACCCCCGTGCTGGAAATTCAAAGTGTCGGTACCGCCAGCACCATCCACACGCGCCACGTCCAGGGTTTCACTCAACACATTGAAAGTGTCCTCTCCGGCACTGCCTATCAACGTCTCGATATTTTCGAAGAGGGCAATGCCCGTAACCGCATTGCCCGCCTCGCCACCCAACGCCCAGGTACTGGTTTGGGTTGAAGCTATGGCGAGTTGATCGTCACCCAAGCCACCGTCCACGCCCCCGGCGATGGCACCTGCTGCCTGCACGCTGAAAATATCCCGATTACTACCACCGACCAGATACGCGATGTTGGTGAATACATTGCCGGTGGCATTGCTGTCATTGATCACGCGGCCGCTGCTGGCGCCGTCAATCAGCCACTGATTGATCAGACTCTGGGCGCTGAGATCCAGTGTATTCTCACCGGCGCCGACGCCACCGTCGATAATCGTGGTTATGGCTGCGGTGTCATCGGCAAAAATGAACACGTCCTCGCCACTGCCGCCCAGCAGACTGTGCACACCGCTGAATTCGTAAACGCCCGCATTGGCGCCATCGCGAATTTCCAGACGTCCTTGGTTTGCGCCCGTGATGTACCAAAAATTGGACGCGTCGCCACCGGAATAAACGCCCTGATTATTAGGCTGATCAATACGCTCGAAATTACGGAAAGCAAAGCCGAGCAACGCTTCCAGGTCGGTGGCGGCGGTGAGTACCGTATATTTATTGAGATTCAGATAATCGCCGGCATCTTCTCCACCGCTGCCGCCATCCAGAGCACCACTCAAAACCAGGCCGAGGTCCACATCAAAGCTGTCATCGCCCGCATCGCCAAAAAAATTATCGGCAGTCACATCGCGGCCTATCACAAAATTGTCATTGCCCGCGCCGCCGTATATTTCTGAAACGCTCGTGCCCGCGGCGAGAGTAAAGGTATCCGCACCCGCGCCTCCGTCAATGGAACCGGAAATCGCACCACCGGTAACTATGTCAAAAATGTCACTGCCGGAGCCGCCGATCAGGCTGCTAATTCCCTGGAAAAGGGTGGAATTAAACGAGCCGCTATTCACTCCATCAATTAACCAATTATTGTCGGCATTGCCTGCCGCCAACAATTGGTTGCTGCCGAGACCACCATCGACAGCGATCACATCAATCAGATCCGTGGAAAAATCGTCAGCATCCGCGCCTCCAATTAATCGCTCCATGCCGCTGAACAGCAGCGACTCATTCAGAGCATTTGTTGCGGCATCGACATTGTTCCAGCGATTATCGCCGCCCATCGCTTGCAGCACGTCCTCGCCGCTGCCTCCCTGAAGCTGATTAAAGCCAGCGAAACGGATGTTGTTGACCCTACCCGAATCCGGTCTGGTTAAAGTCCAGGCATTCGTTTCATCCAGACCAATAATGGTGTTATTGAAAGAGGCATCCGCAACGAAGTTTTGAATACTTTTAAACTCGACATCATTGGACTCGACACAACCGCAAAGGTTGATAACCACCTCGTCCGCACTCCAATTGAGCGTGTTATCTCCGCCATTACCTTCGATTTTCCGAACATCGGAAACCGATGTGAATACAAAAACATCATTGTTGGCATTTCCCACCAAATTCTCGATGCCGCGAAATTGGTTGACGAGAGCCAGGGAATTTTCCAAACCCAATTGCCAATTATTGACGGCTGCCGCATCACTAATTTGCAAAGTGTCCGTCCCTGCACCACCGTCGATGAAGCCGGTAATGGAACCACCAGCTGCGATGTCAAACAAATCACTACCGGCCCCGCCAATCAGACTTGCAATACCTTCAAACGACAGAGTCGTATTATTTTCCTGCACCGCTAACTGACCCGCGTTACCGCCACTGATAGTCCAGGTATTAGTGGTATCACTCGCCTGGAGAGAATCATCACCACTGCCAAATACGCCTCCTGATATGACGCCGCCCAGTAGCAGAATGAACTCGTCCGCACCGGCCCCACCTTCGAGGCGGGTCACAGCAGTAAACCGGTTATTGACGCTTGCACCACCGGTATCCGTTGCTGTCACAGAAATAGAGCCATCACCGTCAATAATCCACTCGGCATCGTATCCGTCCACTGCTACCACGGTGGTACTGCCGCCGGTAGAAGTTTCAGTTTCTATATTCGCTACGGTATAAATCGCATCGCCACCGATAACCTCATTGAGATAGGTGTAAATGGAATTTAAACCGTCGCGATTGAGCGTATCCTGGCCTTCACCGCCGTCTAAAAGCCCAGTGGTTATGTTGTTGGCTAGAATAAAGGTATCGTCGCCAGCGCCGGCGTTGATGTTGCCTATGCTGCTGTTGGGGGAGAAGGTGAAGGTGTCGTCGCCGGCGTTGCCAGAGATATTTTGAATATCCTGGAAAATGACCTGGGTATTGAGCGCGCCGCTGCTTATACCATCAATTGCCCAGATGTTGTTGACCAAGGGAGCTTGGACGCCGAGCAAGCTATTGTTACCGCCGCCACCTACAATATTGACCGCCACTTCAGCATTAACACTAAATATGTCAACGCCATTACTGCCAACAAGATCATTGATATTGTTGAAAATCAGATCGGTATTAAGAGCACTATCGACCGCGTTAATTTCCCAGACATTATCCTGTTCAAAACTGGTAAGGCTATTAGCGCCGCCTGCACCGTCAATGCGGGCCGCCTGTACGGTTGTATCAAGCAATACAAATTCGTCAACATCACTGCCACCATTAAGATTTTCAATATTAGTAAAATTAATATTGTTAATGGTGCCACCAGTTTCAGTAAGCTCCCAAATATTAGGACTATTAGCAGTGTTGATGATGTCAAGTCCAACACCGCCAATAATCGTATCAACAGCGGCTCCATCACCAATATAAAAGATAGCCCCACGAGAATCTGTAGCTAAAGAATGGATCTGAGCGCCATCGGCAACGATAAAATTTGAACGTAGCTCTGAATAGTTCGGTAGATTAAGGTATTCATTACTTTTGAGGTGTTCAATATTGGTAAAAAAAACTCCTTCGTTTAGCCGCCCACTAAAGTCATCCATGATTCGCCAAATAAGATCCTCCGCAACTCCATAGTTAAACCCTAGCAGGAAGTCTTCTCCATTCGCGCCATCAATTATGGGGTCAAAAGCATCTGAGGCTCCATAAATTGCGCTGTCCCCTAACACAAAGAACGCATCGCTGCCGCTGCTGCCCACAAAGGACTTAATTCCTGTCAAACTAAATACACCCGCAGACGATGCAGACAATACGTCCTGAACCTCTTCTCGAGACAAATCCACTAAGTCGGCATTAACGATCCCATCTAAGTAGACCAAAGTTGGATTAGTGCTGAAATACCAAGTAGCATTTGCCTCTATGTCAATACGGAAACTATCATCACCATTACCCACGATACTGCTTTGGCGGCTGTCAGATACCCACACTTTGTCATTGGTCCATAATCCTCGAACGATAAATTCATCAAGCCCTAGGCCCCCTTCAAAAGCTGTAAAATTGTTGAAAGTTATAATCCGCTCGATATTAGTTGCATCTGTATACGTGACAGATCCTTCCTGATTTAAAATCCAAATAGAATCAAAGTCTGTCCCCTGAATAGTCCCACCATTAGAAATGTAATGGTCCATTGAAGCCACAGAAAACTCATTTGCAGTAGAATTTAGAAGATCAAGATTCCCTGTTCCAGAAAAGACGATGGTATCTAAGTTGGCATTGCCAGCAAGAATTTGCGTTTCGGAAAAATCAACGGAGAAAATTTCACCAAGGGCATTCTCGGAGACAAGTGTATTCACATCGCCCAATGTCCAAGTATTGGTGAAGTCAACATTGCTTACGCGTAAAGTATCAGTACTGCCAACAGCGACCGATCCGGCGCTACCGCTGACACTTCCGATAAATGAGCCACCCGTAACAATATCGAAAGTATCACTTCCGCCACCGCCGACCAGATTGGAAATCTTTTCAAAGAAGAGCGTAGAATCGCCATCAGTTGAGGATAGCTCGCCGGAGTTAATACCGTTGATAATCCACTGATTATTTAGATTATTATTCCCTCGCAAGCTATCAAGACCACCTTGACCACCCAGGATTTTTTCGCTCAAGCGACCGCCCGTCAGAAGAATAAAATTATCGTCACCGGTGCCGCCCTCCAAACGAGTAACTCCATTAAACGAATTAGTTGTCGCGGTGCCATTGTTTGCGGTAACGGTTACAGTGCTATCGCCATCAATTCGCCATTCAGCATTATAACCATCCACTCCAACAATTGCTTTTCCGCCATTATGTTCTGCCTCAAAATTTGCCGTGGTAAAAACAGCATCACCCCCGATCAATTCATTCAAATAGGTATAAATAGAATTTAAACCACCACGATTAAGCGTATCCTCACCGCCGCCGCCATCAAGAAGCCCAGTGGTTATGTTATTCGCTAATATGAATGTGTCGTCGCCAGCACCGGCATTAATACTACCTATGCTACTGTTGGGGGAGAAAGTGAAGGTGTCGTTGCCATCATTACCATTCAGATTCAGAATCGACAGACTTTCGGCAAGCAGAGTGAAGGCATCATTGCCAGCCCCGGCTTCGATATTAAAGGGGGTATCCGCTGCAAAATGGATGATGTCATCACCATCACCCAAAGAAATCAGGGAGTTATCAGAATCAAATCCAGAAAAGTTTGCTCCTTCATTTATATTCAGTTCTGCACCGGTTTCTGCATTTACAAAAGCAGACAAGCGGCTTGGAGTTGCACCCGCTCCGGAAAGAGCACCAGAAAAACTCAGACTTTCGTCAGCAGTGAGCGTAAGCACGCCGCCTTCCATCTGAATACTGCTGTCCGATTCACCCAAGTGAATATTGTCAGCCGAAATGGACATTATTCCACCCGCTGCCAAATTAATCTGTGACCCCGCCTTCTGTGAAACCAGCGCGCCTCCACCCTGGGAGATGATCTGAATATTGCTGCTGGCGGTGATATTGTTCAACAGAAGATCATTGCCGTCGGTTACGCGGCTACCACTGGTTGAACTGCTATTGATGGTGATCTCATTAAAATCATTCGCCGCATTCTCTAAGGTCAGACCAGCCAAACCGGACAGATTAAATAGGCTTTCGCCACTGACATTGATAGCCCCGGTTTGGGTGACATTCCCGGGCGTATCTAAACGCAAATTCTGTGCGTTTATGCTGGTTATATTCAGGTCTGTACGGTTAGCTAATACGACATTCTGAGCATTAAGAATTTCGATAGATGAAATTCCGTTATTTGGAGATTCTAGTAATAGATCGCCAGAAACATCAAACCTAATATGAAGGGGTGCTTCTCCGGTTTCCGAGGAATCTATAATTGTTGCGGAGAATATGACATCCTTCCCAGCTATAAACTGGGAGTCGCCTGCCATGGCGATTGAAACATCAGGTGGCGCTTCGAAGATAACCGAACCAAGTTCAGATATAAGATAAACGTCTCCGCCCGACCAAATTGTAGGAAGATTAAGATCGTTATCAGCTGCAAGATACATAGGACCTTCAACTTCCAAGAAGATTGAGTCCAAGCTAGCGCCCAAAAAGGAAAAATTTGCTGCTCTAGCAACAAAACTACCCTCTGTTATTTTAACTCCATCGGAAATTACAATATCTCCTAGACCGTTTTGGTCAGCATCAGCATCCCAAACGACATTGGCCTTTATATTATTAACCGTCGAATCAATATTTCCTGCAGCCCGCAACAAAATCTCGGCAGTTTTTTCGAATAACGAAGTTTTAGAGATCGTCAACTCGGGGGAATAGAGCAAAACATCCCCTTTGAAACTTTCTATATTGATATTTCCATCAAGAATAGAAATTTCCGGTCTATAACCCATGATATTATCTTCAGCGGACACAATAAAATCCCCGCTATTAACTTGCACCACAACAGATTGCGTGGTTCCATTAAATGTAACCGCAGAACCTGATTCCGATGTCTTCAATCGGAGTGCAGGAAGAATATATTCTGTTGGTCCCAATGGAACTGTTCTGGCCCCCGAGGAATGCACGGTGTTATCTCCGGCATGTATTTCAGTGTTTCCATTTCGAGATATCAAACGACTTGTATTTCCGGGCAACGAAGACAAATTAATTTCACTACCGGATCTCAGCTCCAAGGTGCTTCCGGAAAGGTCACCTAACAGCTGGATTCCGTCTGCCGCTCGTAGAACGAGATCACCTAATGCGGAAATGCCACCTTCCGGATCCCCGAAGCCCATCGGAGGCGCCCCTTCAAAAGCACCAACCGCTATGAGTATCGCCCCACTTCCGTCTTGATCGCATAAAGCGCCGCCGCACTCTGCTACACCCGCATTAAATACAATATCCCCGCCCACATTCAAAAAAGAATTGTGCTGCATCTGAATATTGCCACCCGCATTTATTATCAAAGATGCAATATTTTCTGAATCGTCAACTAATACATCAATTACGCTTCCACTCTCAAAAAGGATATCACCCGAAGCTTCAAGGATCGTGTTTCCGTTTAAGAGCGAGTCACGCAGAGCTGTTGCACTGATATTTGAGTTAACTGGAACTGTGTCCGTAAATAGAATTTCGCTTTCAGCAATGAGCACTGCGTCAACATCGGTGTCTCCATTATTTCCCGGTACTATTGTTATAGTTTCTGGATCAAGAAGTAAGAATCCACTCTTCCCCTCAACCGCCGTCCTATCCACACGCCCATCAAACGTCAAATTCTCTTTCCCCGAAACCTCCACAAATCCACCGTCGCCACCTTCACTTCCACCGCGAACACTAATCTTCCCCGTAAAAGCAGTGGCCTGATCCGCCCAAACAATTACCTCTCCGCCGTCGCCATTTTGCAAAGCATCGGCATTTATTTCCGTGTCTTTGCCGACCACGGTTCGGGAGGCGTTGCGGAGGTTGAAATTTTTTCCTTGGAAGCCACCGCCTATTAGGATGTCCCCGCCGCCTTGAGTGCCGGATGCATTTATTTGGGATTTATCAAGTACACCTACGCGGTCGCCGAGTATTTTTATGGTGCCACCATTACCTTGGAGCGCGGTGGCGCTCATGGTGCTTTGCTGGGTGAGCAGGGTGGTGATTTTTGCGTGGAGTTCTATGTCGCCGGATTTTCCGGTAGTTTGGTTGTTGGCCAATATTGCGCCGCTGTGTTGAATATTTTCGCCGATCACGACAATTTGACCGGCGTCACCGGAGTCGGCACTGGCATTCAGGGTGCCGGTGTTGACCACGTCCGCACCAGCGCCCAAGGTAAAACTGCCATCGTCATGCATCACCACGCTGGTTTTAGCATTCAAACCTTCGCTGTTGACTGCGCTGCTGAAAATATCCTGGCTGACACTGCCAGTGAGCAGTATGCGGCCGCCCTCGGCGTTAATTTCACCGCTATTGGTGACGGCGGATTCCACACCCAGTTCGTGTTGCAGAATTTCTTTGGAAACGCGAACGCCGATCAGTCCCTGATTATCAAAGGTGAGCACCGATTCTTTACCCGCGGCCAGGGTGACCGAGCCGAGTTTGGCGGAGATCAATCCCTGGTTTTCAACTTTCCGGCCGACCAAAACGATGTTGCCGCCGGTGGCGGCGTTGATAATGCCCTGATTGATAACCGCTCCGTCCATGCCTTCCACAGCGCTGAGGGCAAAATCTCCGTTCATAAAGTCGTCGGGATTGATGGCGAGGCCGGAGGCCACGAGGCCGCCCACATTGACCGTTGCACTTTCGCCAAATAGAACGCCGTTGGGGTTCATCAAAATCACATGGCCATTGGCGTCCAGTCGGCCAAAAATCTGCGAGGCTTCGCTTCCCAGAATGCGATTGAGAGCGACGGATGATTCGCCGGGCTGGATGAATTGGACTCGCTCATCCGCCTGGATATTAAAACTGGCCCAGTCGATTGCCATGCGATCGCTGGTCTGTGTGATGGTGGTATCCAGTCCTGATTGGTCGATCTGGCCATCACCGGCAACAACGACCCCACCCGTGGGGTTGGCGTGAGCTCCCGCGGCAATCAACATCTGCGCGGCAATCGCCAAATAGAGTTTGCGGCGGGCAATGGGGAAGGTGGGGGCTGTCGACGTGGTGTTTTTCATAGCTCAGTCCTGGATAACATCGCTGTTAAAAATCGGGTTTATAGAAACCTGTGTCCTGGTGGTTCTGATGGGTGAAAGGTGTTTCATGTTCTATTTGGCGGTTTGCGCCCGTTAAATAGGGTGCGGATCCTACATTAAGCAATCACTGACTTCATCCAACTGATGATTAAAAAGTGATCACATCGGCAATCTGGGTAAGCCAATTCTTTTCTCTCTAGCGCAGTTGTATCGGATATCCCGACGCACGAAATGAACACCGGAAAATAGCCGGCAAGGCGGGAGTTGAACGATTAATTGAATTTGCACGCGGATATTCCTATCCATCATCACTCCCTGTCTGACGCGGGTTCTAGACCTTTGCCATATGTCGCGGGCGTTGATTGCCCTTTGATTGCTGGATGCGCGGCGGCGGGGAAAGCAGATGCCGCTCGGCGGGGCCGATTATCACATAGGCGGGGACCGCCCGAAAGCATCCGTTCACATCCCGAACGTCGATCCCACACTCAATACGGCAGAAATTCTATAGGGTAATTCACCGTGATCCTGTCCACTTCCCTCGCGCCGAACTGGAAATTGCGGATGCGCGCCAACAGGCTGTCGACAAGCGCTTGGTCCTTCAGCTCGCTGCTCACCACTTTTACGCTGCTCACCGAACCATCGGGTTCTATGGTCACCGCCAACACCAGTTTGCCCTTTAAGGCGAGATTGCTGCGCCGCGCCCGGTTGTAAATGCTCTGTAATTGACCCTTATGGCGATCGAATACCAGCGTGACTTCCTCTTCGGAACGCGTCCGTGGATTGGCATCCCTGGTGTCCGCGTCCGTTTTGACGAAGGCTTCAGCGCTGGCATTGAGCGCTGCCTGGGCAGAGGCGATTTCGGCGGCACTCAGGGTGGCGCTGCCGGCGTGGGTTGCATACTGGCCGGCGTCCACTCCGCCGCTGCCACGCGTGGTGTTATTGGTGAGGACGCGGGCATCGTGGCCCACCGCTTGCGCACCCTCGGCATTTCGAAGGTTGCTTTTCACCTGGGCGCTCACGTCGGGCACGTCGATGAGATCCTGCAACTCATTCATATGCGCCAATAATCCGGTGCGCTGGGCTTTATCCCTGGCCTGCTGCTGTTGCTCCGTCAACGGCTGTTGCGGCCGGGGACGTTCGCGCTCTACCCGCACAGGTGCCGGGGATGTTTCGGGTTTTGGTTCGACCGGTTTTGACTCTGGTGGCCGGGGCTTGGGTTCCGGCGGTGGTGGAGGTGGTGGTTTGGGCAGTTGTTGTTGGCGAATGAACTGGGCAACCCGTTCCGGTACAGCGGCTTTTTCAAGCTGTGTTTTTTGGGGTACATCGATACTCGACATCAACGCACCCAGCAACAACGCCAACAGCAGGGCAATGGTGGCTGAAATGGCAAAAACACGGTCGCCGGTCCGGCTCGGCTGCCACTGCAAGGCCAATTGTTCGTAGCTGACCGGGACTGGCTGTTTTCTGTTGGGAGTTGCTTCCACTGTGCGACTCAATTCCGCGCTTCAGGCGCTTAAGGGTTGGGTTTTGCCAGCTGATGGGCGGCGAAGGCGATTTCCGTGTAATTGGCCTGCTGGCAGGTGGCCAGTATTTTATGCAGCAGGGCGTAGGAAATATTCTCGTCGCCCAGAATGGTGATGGCATCGCCGGTCTGCTCCGCCGAATCGCGGCGCAATAACTGGCGGCTGGCCCGCTGTGCTTCCAAAGCCCGCTGCAATGGGGCGATCAATTCATCACTGGAGTCCTGCACTTCCAGGACACGCGCTATCTCCCGCCCTTGTAACAGAATGCTTGATGGGGTGATCGCCAGCACCGGGGTCTCTGCCGGTACCTTTTTGGCGGTGGATTTAGGCAGTATCAGATCCTTCTGGCTGGGCAGCTGCGGTGCGTTGGACGAGTTCACCAGCAGGAAAAACACCAGAATGGTGAATATGTCCATCAGAGATACCAGGTTCAAAGGTGCTCCCTTGGCTAAGCGGTGGTGGCGCGCCATACGGCGCACCCGGCGCGAGGCTTTTTTCATGGCGCCACCTCGGAATCTGTTTCCAGAGAAGTGTCATTCCCCAAAGGGGGCGCCTGGCCGATGGCGACGGCGGGAAACAACTCCACTTCCTCCAAGCTGGTGACATTCACGATTTCCATACTGCGCACATGGTCCATGACCTCGATCAGCTTTTTATAGGGCACGGCCGGGTCGAGCAGTAGAGTCACCGACGTCTCCTCCGGAAATCGCTGCTTGACTGCCAGCAGCACATCCCGCACCCGGGGCCAATCGATCGTGCCGTTTTCCAAGGTGAACTGTTGGATGCGACCGAGGGTGGTGTCGCGGACTTCAAGCCTGTT
>Ga0164241_10000917_pt1 | contig 42400 bp, 34 predicted proteins | sample OricomyardsoilBY_FD_108780 | JGI IMG/M metagenome (GOLD analysis project Ga0164241, IMG submission 108780) | Backyard soil microbial communities from Emeryville, California, USA - Original compost - Back yard soil (BY) | ecosystem: Environmental > Terrestrial > Soil > Unclassified | place: USA... | reverse complement strand
GGCACTGCCGGAGCTGGCACTGCCGGAGCTGGCACTGCGGGTGGCGGCTCGACGGCCGCGGCGTCCTTCGCCACCGTCAAGACCATGATCAACATGTCGTGTTTCGGCGGTGGTTGCCACGGCGAGGCTGGCAACCCGCTGCAAATGGAGATCGACGACAAGCTCTACACCACGCTGATGAACCACACCACGGGCCACTGCGGTAAGTTGATCAACGTTGCAAGCCCTGCGGACAGCGCGTTCGTCAAGCTGCTGCTGGCCGATTGCGGTGGCACTCCGCGCATGCCGTATCACTCGTGCTGGGACGGCGACAAGCCGGAGGACAACCCGACCTGTGTCCCGACCGAGACGGTCGACGCGATCAAGGCGTGGATCGCCAAGGGCGCCCCACAGCAATAGAGAGCTCAGCGCACTGCTTTCGAGGGCGCGCTCTGCATTGATGAGCGCGCCCCTCGAAAATCGTTACCTGCGCGGTCAGTGCCCCAACATCTTCTTGGCGACCGCTGCTCGTGACACTGCGCCAGGTGCGGTCGAAGCGCCGCCGGGTGCCGCCGAAACGCCGCCAGGGTCACACATGGCCTTCATGTTGGCTGCGTAGTTGTCGGCCATGCGCGTGAAGGGCATCACTTCGTGCATCAACTCGAGTGCGAGTTGGTCGGCTTCCTTCACGTCATCGAACGTGCGCGCGAGTGATTGCGCGACCTCTTCCAGCTGAGCGCCGTTCCCGCTTTTGACGGCCGAATCGAGCTGACTCGCCCCCCAGGAAAGCTTGGCGTTCATTCTGCCGATGCCCTCGTCAGCCGCGTAGAACTTGCTGCGTGTCTCGCCGAATTCAGGCAGATCCGTGGGCAGTGGATCGAACTGCTTGTGGAGGGCGTCGAACTTCGCGTTGAGCGCCGTCATCAGCGGCTTGAGCTCTTCCAAAGATTTCGTCGCCGAGTCAGCGAGCTTCTTCATCTCCTCAGGGCTCTTCTTGACCACCACGGGTTCGGGCTTCGGCGGCGGTGGTGCGGTCTTCTTCTGGCACGCTACGAACGAGCCGCCCGCGATCAGAATCATCAACCCTCGCGCGATGCGTAGACGAGATGCAGAAAGCACTATTCCTCCTTTGATTTCACAATCGGCCATTCGTTAGCTCACGATCCGCCTAACGGATAGGCGTCAAAGCCGACCCCGGCGTTACTGATGATGTTTGTTTCGAAATTCCAACTAGCGCCCGGTGCGACGTCGAGCACGGCGCTGCCGTAGGCTACTCCAAGCGGGCGACCGACGTCATTGAGCGGATAGATCGCGACCGTGGGGTTGGACAGCGCCTGGTCGAGGTGGTTGACGAGCGCTCCTGTGTACGCAACGCCGTCAGCTTTGCTCACGGCTGTGACGTCATCGAGCGTTACTCCGTCGATCGCGACGAGCCCCTGCAGGAACCAATACTGGGACGAGTAGACGACCTTGCGCACGTCTTCGATCGGCGTGTCGCCCATGTCCAAGTTGGCGATGGCGACCATGGTCACGTCGCCGGGGGACACGCAGCCGGCGAGCGAGGTCGAGCCATCATCGTTCATGCGCTGGTAGAAGCGACGCACCATCAAGCCACTGATGCCGGCGCCGACGGTCTGCTCGTCTTTGTCGTAGAGCGAGACCGAGAACGACACATTGCAGCCGGGACCATCGCCCACGTTTTTGACGGCGGCGTACAGCTGAGGTCCGCTCGCGGTTTGGCTCAAAGTCAGCGCGACCACGCTGAAAATGCTGTTGTTCCCGACGTTGGCGCTTACCTCCAGGCCTTGGGGGAAGATCGTCGTGTTCGCGCTGGAGCTACCTCCGCCGTTCGATACTCCGCCGGCACCGGCCTCACCGTTCGGCATTCCGGCGGCGTTCGCGCCAGCGATGGTACTCGACTCGCCCGAGGTGCCCGCAGCGGTGTTCGCAGAGCCGCCAGTTCCCGCAGCGGAGTTCGCAGAGCCTCCGCTTCCCGCAACGTGAGACGCGTCAGACGGGGTGGCGCTACCCGAGCAACCGACGACGGACAACGCAACGACGATGAGAAGAGCCTTACCGAACATGAGCGGACTACAGCGGCGCGATGGAAATCGGCGATAGATTGAGCGCGAACTGCTCTGCGAGCTTAGCGCACAAAAGCGAAAAGACCCCTCCGAGGAGGGGTCTTTGTCGCGATCATCAACTCAAGCGATCAAGCCTTGAGCTGCGTGTATCCACCTGGATCGTGGATCGTGTGGCTCGCCACCGCGTCGAGGCCGCCCGAGAAGTCCTCGGTCTTGTCCGAGTAGCCGTAGTGCGTGACTTCACTGCCCGGGCCGTTCTTCGCAGGGAAGCCGTTGGCGTCGGCTTTCATGCCGACGGCGGTCATCACGTTGCAGAAGAACTTGTTGATCGGCTGGTTTCCAAACTTGGGATCCGTACCCGTGCCCTGGCTCACGCCGTCGGACATCTCGTTCGCCGAGGCACCGGTGCACTGCGAGAGGCTGCGACCGAGGAAGTCCTTGGCCGTTCCGCCCGAAGCCGCATCGAGGTTGACGATCTTGCCTTGCTTGAAGTAGCCACCCGCGCTGCCGGCCGCGATGAGGGGCGTGTTGTTCATGTTGTGCGCGTTGCCGTCCGACAGCTCGTTCAGCCAGAAAGCGACGCTGTTGTCGAGCACCGTGCCTTGACCTTCCGGAACCATGTCGAGGTACTTCACGAGGCTCGCGAACTTCTTGGCGTAGTAGGTGTCGATCGTCTTCAGGTTGGCGATCGCGTCCGCCACACACGGCCCTTGCATGTTGGCGTTGCTCAGGCGGTGGCTCTGGTTGTGCGAATCCGCGTTGATGCCGAGGCCGCTGTACGTGAAGTTGTTCGGGAAGCGGAGCAGGATGACCGGGTTGGCGTTGCACGCGGCAGAGAGCGCTGCGATCGCCATGTACAGGTCAGCGTTGTCCATGCCGTCGACGACCTTGCGGGTCACGACGTCACCGCCGCTGGCACCGAGCTTGTTCGACGCGCCGAGCTTGGTCGCCAAGTCCTGGTTGCAACCAGCAGCGACGGCCGTGGTGACGTCACTGAGCAGCTGCAGCCAGGCATCGAGCTTGTCCTTGTCGGCCTTGCTCATGTCCTTGCTCTTCAGCCGATCCAGATCGCCCTTCACGATGTCGTGGATCTTCTTGCCCTTCTGGATTTCCCAGGTGTCGGCGTTCATGGGCTGCCCAGTCTGGAACAGCTTCGTCAGCTGGCTGTACGCCTGAGTCGCGTTCACCGCGCTGAAGATGGTGTCCTTGGCCTTGTACGAGATGGCAGCCTGCGCGCCAGTCTTCGACTGACCCGACACGTCCATGTACAGGGGCGTGGCATCCGGGCTGAGCTGCGCGGCCATCACGTGGTCGAGCGAGGCAGAGACCGGCATGGCGTTGAACTTGGTCGCCATGTTGAAGCTGAACGGGTCGTTGCTGTTCGGCGTGACCGGTTGCAGCGTCAGGGCGGTACCGGCACATTGCGTGTGCGAGTCATTGCCCTGGCCACGGCCCTTGCCGGCACCCTTGTTGTTCGCCGTCCACTCGTTCATGGTCCGCATGCCGCGGGGCATGAGGAGCTTCTTGGTGTAATCCGAGAGCGGCTCGAGGCTGGTGCCCTTGAGATCTTCCGGCAACAGATCGCCCTCGAGCTTCTGGGGGAACCAGTTGTTGGTGATGCACCCGTAGTAGGTGAACATGATGATCGCGCGCTTGACGGCGGCGCCATTGCCGGCCGCTTGCGCACGCGCTTCGCGCTCCCACATCGAGGTGAGGATCGGGGCCGCAATCGCGGCACCGCCAAGGCCTTTGAGGAGGATTCGTCGGTTCATATAGTTATTCATGTTCGGAAATTCCTCAGGTTTTCAGAGCGATCCACGAACTCGTAAACGGAAGGAATCCGCTTGGGTGAGATCACCGAGTAGAGAAAGGATGGAGTAGCCGTCCGCGGTGAGCTTGGTCGAGAGTGAGTCGACCGTGCACTGATCGTTCGCGTTTGGCTGGCGGCCAGTGGCGAAGGCAACCCACGCTTGAGCGTAGAGCTTCTTGGCGTTGGCGTTCGCGGCGATTTCGGTCATCAGCTGCACGGGGGAAGAGATCGTCTTCGCACCGGTGCCGAGGTTGACCGTGGCGGTGGTGATGTCCGAGGTGATGGCGCCACCACGCGGGTCGGTGGTCTGCCACTTGCCGATGCCGTCGTAGTTCTCGAGCACGTAACCGAGCCCGTTGAACACCGAGTGGCAGCCCTTGCAATCCGTGCCGTCCGCCTCGGTCAACGCCGTGACGTAAGCGCGCTGGGTCGGGAAGGTACCCGAGACCGTCTTCTTGGTGTTTTCCGGATTGGGCGCGGGAACGTTGATGCTGAGCATCCAGATCGCCATGAAGGAACCGCGCAAGATCGGGCTGGTCGAGTCGTAGTCCGCGTACGAACCCAAGAAGCCAGCGCGCGTCAGGAAGCCCGGGCGTGGGTTGGTGGCCGAGTCCAGCGTGACCTTCTTCAAGTCGGTGCCGTACGCCGACGGGTCGAGCCCGTAGACGGCGGCGTTGTCCTTGTTGACGAAGGCAACGTTGCTGAGGAGCAAGTCCTTGAAGGAGCCGTTCGAGTACGCCACTTCTTCGAAGAACGCGCCCATCTCTGCCTGGTTCGCGGTGCGGCCGGCGTCGGTGTAGAGCGGGTACTTGCCGGTGTCGTGCTGGCCCTTGTACCAGTGCGCGCTGCCGTTGTTCACCTGCGCCCAGTCGTTGTGGAACGCCGAGATGAAGCCGCCGGTCTTCCCGCGATCCTGAATCATGCGCGTGGCTTGGGTCAGAATCTGAGCCGAGCTCGAGAGCTGGTTGGCGTCAGCAGCCGCGTTGAGCGCGTCGTCCGGGACCGAGCCCCAGAGCAAGAAAGAGAGGCGGGTCGCCACTTCTTGCTGCGAGAGCTTGATCGCGCCCGGGGTGGGGGCGTTGGCTTCGACCTCGGTGTTGAGCTCGGGGATCAACAAGAACGAGGGCGAGACGAGGAAGGCGTTGAGGATGGCTTCAGCCACCTGCGCTGGCGTGCCGGCCGGGGTCGCGCTGTTGAGCGTCATGAAGCTCGCAACTTCGTCGTCCGTGAGCGGGCGACGGAAGGCCTTGCGACCGAAGCTCGAAACGGTGGTCTTCAAGCAGTCGGCCGCCGCCGGATCGCAGCTCATGTACATGGCCTTCTTGACGGGGTCGGCCATGACCTGCGCGGCGATCTTGGCGCCGATGTCTTGGTAGATCGCCCAAGCGGGGGCGGTCATTGGACCGGTGAAGTCACCGATCAGCGCGTCAGCAACCGGGCCGTTGTCGACCTGGGTGACGCCGAGGAGGTCACGAACCACACTCGCGTACTGGCGGTTCAGCAGCTTCGGGATCTGCGTCGTTACCGGAATACCGGGCATACAGACAGAGGGGGGCGGCGGATTGGTGCCACCACCGGCAGTGCCGTCTGGCGTAGTACCAGCTCCGCCTGTTCCGTTGGGCGTGCTGCCAGCACCACCCACACCGGGCGATGCGCCGGTGCCGGGATTATTATCATTCGGCTTGTCATTCGTGGCAGAGCCGCACGCGACAAGCGCTAGGGGAAGCACCCCCATAGCAACTAACGACCGCAACCGTTTTTCTTTCATGACGACCACCTAATTACGGGTTTGATTTTCCGCCGGCTGGAAACCCACTCGATTTTCGCGCAGCACTACCTACCCAGAACCTAGCGGACCCACTTCAACCCCGTGAGATGAGTTTTTTCGCATGCTTCGCCGAACTTCTTTCGGCTGGCTTGAAAACAGAAGCCCATAAAAGCACCTCTGTTGTAAAAAAAATCCCACGCTGGAATTCTCGAGACTCATCTCACGTCAGCCGAGTTTGGGCCCCGATGTGGGTGCCTGAGCGCAACAGCAACCATGTCACGCTCAGTGCCACTCGCCAGCTGTTTCTGCGACAGCGAAAGTTGAAGTGCGCGCTCAACGCAGACTCACATGCACTCGATTGCGAGAGCTCGAGATGCACAGCGACACCAAGCGCTTTCCGAGTGTCACCGTGCGCGTCAGCACGTCATTCGCGAGCGCCGCGAAGACTCGCTATCTCGATTTTACTCGCACGCGCTACACGAGCCACATGCGCCGCGCTGCTTCGTACGGATTTTATTTTTGATGGTCACGCGAGGCGTCATCTGTCGTCACAGCCTTCGGCGTCGCGTTACGGCGCGCCGACAGTGACGTCGAAGCGCTTCACCCAAGTCGTGCCGGAGCCGCCCATCACTTCATTTCCGAACTCGACGCTGCCCAGGTAGTCGTTCGCGTTCACGAGGTTACGATCGCTCAAATGCTTGAGCAACGTGCGGATTTCGAGCGCGCCTTTGCGACGAACCTGAGTGCTTTTGAACGAGATCAGCAGCCAACCTTTCCCGTTGGCATCCTTACCGATGCTATCGGCTTTCCAGAGCTCGTACTCGACGCCGTCGATGGTCGGCTTTTCGATCACTTCGCCCGCGGGTCGCGCACCCGCTGCGTAGTCCATCCAGAACATCACCTCGGTGGTGATGCTCTGCGGATTGGCGGCCGTGAAAGGTCCAGGGCCATTCATCAACCAAACTTCGGGCGCCAAATCGTAGCTCCCATCGGCGATCGTTTCGACTTCGTAGTCGAGCGTTAGACGCGGTAAATCAGCCACTTTCATCGGGAAGCGCGGGTCGGTGCTTTTACCGCCACTCCACGGTTTCCAACCAAATTCGATCTCTGGATATGCAAACACCGAGGCATCGAAGCCGGGCCAGTTCCAAGTCCAACCGCGCTCGGTGTGTCCGTCGATTTCGCGAGTGATCAGACACTGCTCGTAGGTGCCCTTCGCTTTGTCGTGCCCCCATTGGTTGTTGTTGTAGCGATACGGTCCGATCATCTCCGTCGACTCGGGCGTGCAGTTCGCGAGCACCCCTGTCCCCGTCTTTCCCGGTGCACCTCCTGGGTTCGCCGCCGAGCTGGTTCCGTTTGCTTGACTGCTATCAGCAGCGACGGTCGGAGTCGCTGCGCAACCCCCGAACACAACGCCGAATACGACGGCGATAGCGGTACTGATAGTGGTTTCCGAAAATGAATGGCGCATGCGAGCTAGATGGGAACACGGCTCACCGCTGATCGGATTTTCTAGACGCAGAAGTCGGCCTACGTTTGGACCCGAAGCGGCACAGACCGATCGTCGAGCTAGCGCCCTTCGCAGAAGCGACGCCAAGCCTCGCGGTAGGCGGACTCGAGATCTCGCGCAAAGCGCGCGCCGTCCATGAGCGGGGATTGGCTCATTCGCTCGCGCAGCATGCTGCGAGTTTTCGCCAAATGCTCGAGATCTTCGGCGAGCCCGCTGGCGACGCGCACGAATTCTTCGGGAGTCCTCGCGACCAACTCGGGCAAACCCACGTTCATCGCTTGGCAGAGACCGGCGCGGCCGACGACGGTATCGCCGACCAACGTGACCGTCGGAACTCCCATCCATAGCGCGTCGAGTGAAGTCGTGTGCCCATTGTACGGAAAGGTGTCGAGACAAATGTCGATCTCTCGGTACTTGCGCAAGTAGTCGAGTCGCCCAGAGCGCTCGACGAACTCGATTCGTCCGAGCTCGACGCCGCATTCGCCGAAGATCGAGCGCACCCGGCTCCGCGCGCTCTCCGCGGGTACCAACAGCAGCAGCCGCGACTGCGGCACGGCCGTGAGCACCTTGGCCCAGAGTCGCAGCACCCACTCGTTGATTTTTCGGAAGTGATTCAGACAGCCGAAGGTGATCGTGCGCTCGACCAGCGCAGGCAGTGCGTTTACCTCGACCTCGTCGGTGAGTGGGTCGTAGCACCAGAATGAATTGGGGAGCCGGAGGGTCGTCTCCGAGTACACGTCGACACTCGCGTCTGCCGGATCGAGGAACGGATCCGATAGGCGATAGTCCATCGTTTCGAGCCCAGTCGTCCCGGGGTAGGCGAGCCAGCAAATTTGAACCGGCGCCGGCCTGCGCGCAAACGTCAGTACTCGGCGGCCGACCATGTGCATCGTCAGATCGACCAAGATATCGATTTGATCGCGGCGAATGACTTCGGCGAGCGCGGCGTCATCGAGCCCCGTGACTTCACGCCAAACATCGGCGTAGCCGCGAATTCGCTCGGTCAGTGGCGTCGGCTTTTCGACGCTCGAGTAGCAAAAGATCTCGAGCTGCGAGTGGTCATGATGCTGTAGCACCGGCACGGTGAACAGCGATTGAACGTGCGTGTGGAAGTCGGGAGATACATAGCCAACGCGCAGTCTTCGCTCGGGTGAGCGATCGTTCGTAAAGGGGACCGCCTGTGCGGCCAATGGTCGTGCGTGCCGCGCGTTCCAAACCTTTGCTTCGGCCAAGATTTCGTGCGCCGATACGTTCGGCCAAAACGGCATGTTGAACAGCAGCACGCTGTGAGCTGCCGGATCACCGGGACAGCGCGCGACGACCTCGCGATACGTTGCCTGTGCCTCCTCGAGCCGTCCAGTCTCGTCGAGTGCTGTCGCGAGATAACCGCGAGCCAAGTGGAAGCTCTCGTCGATCTCCAGCGCCTGGCGAAAACACACGATCGCGTCGTCGAAGCGACTGGCATCTGCGTGAATCGCTCCGAGCGCCGTCAGCGCATTCGCCAGCTGCGGATCGAGCTCGAGTGCAGCGCGGTACCAAGGTACAGCCGCCGCTGGTCGACCTGCGAGTCGCAGTGTTTCACCCAAAGCGGTGAAGAGCTCGGCTGGGCGCGGCCCGGAGTCGGAGCTGGCCGCCGACGCAGGACTGCGCCCGGCGGCGAGCGCGTCCCTCTTTGCGCGCACGTTGGCAAGGCGTTCGGCGGCGTGACTCGACTTGGAATCGAGTGCCTGTGCGCGCTCGTAGCATTGCGCGGCTGCGTCCAAATCTCCACCGCCTTCGAAGGTGCGAGCCAGAGTCAGCACGGCTTCTGCGAGGTCCGGCTTTCGAGCGATGGCCATGAGCAGCACGCCGATCGCGTCGCGCCTTCGCCCGAGGCAGCGATACACGTCGCCCAGGTGCGAAAAGTAGAAGGCGTTGTTCGGATCGACACGGACGGCTCGCTCGAGCAACGCGGCTGCCTGCTCGAGCTCGCCTGAATCGACGGCGAGTACGCTGAGCAGGAACATTGCGTCGCAGTGTTCCGGTGTTTGTTCGAGCACACGGCGATAGAGGTGCTCGGCTCGAGCAATTTGTCCGGCACGGTGGCATTGCACCGCAACTTCGAAGAGAGACGCGTCAGTCACGAAAAAATTCCTGTCGGAGGAACGCTCGCTTGTCAAATTCGCGCGTCCCCATACGATAGGCTTGGGGGCGCTGATCATCGGGGGTGCGGCCCGATCACGAATTCTCCAGGCGCGTCATTTTTTCCGATCGGACTGGGCAAACGCGTCCATCTAGGGGGTGTGGCAGCTACCCTCCCCAGTCTCGCTTGCCCGGGCATCGAGCCCCTGACAGGAAAGCCGTCGCTGGAAGCGCTGCAGATCGTCGCGCCCGCGGCCAAGCGCGAGTCTGCCGCACACGCGCGCTTGCGTGCCGCGGTCGGCGATCACCTCGGTTTGGTTTGGCGCGTGTTGCGGCGCACGGGCCTGGGCGCGGCCGACGCCGAGGACGCCTCGCAAGATGTGTTTTGGGTCTTGGCTCAGCGTCTCGCCGACGTGCCAGAGCGAGCGCAGCGATCGTTCTTGGTCTCCACCGCGTTGCGCGTGGCCTCGGATCGCAGGCATTCCAAGTGGCACCGTTCGGTAAGTGCGGGGTTGGATGTCGAGGCACGCATGAGTGAAGCTCCGTTGCCGGATGAAGCCGTGGATATTCGACGTGCGGGCGCGCTACTCGACGAAGCTCTGGCGGCGCTCGATGAGCTCGAAAGATCCGTCTTCGTACTCGCCGAACTGGAGCAGATGACTCGCGTCGAGGTAGCCGAAGTGCTCGCCATTCCCGAGGGCACGGTAGCCTCGCGCTTGAAGCGTGCGCGTGACGCGCTGGAGACGGCGGTTCGCCGCTTGCGCTCACGTCCGCGGAGCGGCCGATGACGACCTCCGAAAACGACGAGCAACACGCATTCGAACGCTTGCTCGATGCTGCTCGCGAAGAGGCCCCGCCTCCACAGTTGGGCGAACGCATCTTGGATCGGCTCGCCTATCGCAGTCGACTCGAGCACATCGCGGTCCGCTCGCCGCGGCCACGCAGCTATCGCGCGGCTGCGGGAGCCGTGGCGCTATTGGCCGCGGGAGTGCTGCTCGTGCTGTTCGCGCTGGAGCCCGCGCCTGACGTACCGATTGCAGCTGAACACGCCACCGCGGCGAGCAGGCCCGCCGCTCTTCCCGCGGCTGCCCCGCTGACGTCCGTTCAGCCTCACCCAGCAGTCGATTCGTGCGTTGCGCTCGCGCCCGCCGCCGGTCGACAACCCTTGATTGACGACTTCGAAGATGGCGACGATGCGATTCGTCCTGCGGAGGGACGAATCGGATTTTGGCGCTGGCCGCGTGAGATCGACGCGCCGGGCACTGCTCCTGCGCTGATGCCCGTGCTGCGTCCGGATGCATCGCGAGGTAACCGCATGGCGCAGCACGTCAAGGGCGGGCAGCTCTTGGATTGGGGAGCGACCATCGAGTTCGACTTTCGGCCTGCCTGCTATGATGCATCCACGTACGCGGGTGTTTCCTTCCAAGCGCGTGGTCCAGGGCGCATCTACTTTGCCGCGCGTGAGCGTTCGGTCATTCCAGTTGCCGAAGGCGGAAGCTGTCAAGCCGATTGCCACAATCCGCACGTCGCCAAGATCGAACTCGAGTCGGGGTTTCGCACCTATCAAGTGCGCTTTCGCGAGCTGCGTCAGCGCGGGATTGGCAAGCCGGCTTTGGATGCGCGCCGCTTGCACAGCCTCGCGTTCCTGATTCGCCCCGAGGACACGCCCTACGACGTGTGGGTGGACGACCTACGCTTTTTGCAGCACTGACGGGAATTTGCCGGCCTTCCGGAGTGCGTCGTTCGCTGGCAAGCTAGGCGGGCGCGCGCCCCTTGTTGGAAGAGCATGAAAGCTGCGGTTGTGTTGGTCGTCCTGTGTGCCGCTTCGCGAGCCGAAGCGGCGGAGTATTACGTTTCTCCTACAGGGAGCGACTCGAACGCGGGCTCACAGGCGGCCCCGTTCGCGACGCTGCAAAAAGGAAATGATGTTGCCGTCGCCGGCGACACGGTTTGGTTGCGCGGCGGGACCTACTCGAACAGCAAACAGATCAAGCTCAACAAGAGCGGCAAATCCGACACCAATCGGATCAAGTTTTGGGCCTATCCGGGTGAAGTCCCCGTGCTCGACTTCTCGAAGTACGTGTCGACCAACACCGCGGTGGACTCGCCGACCATCCTGATCAGCGGCAGCTTTTTGCATTTGAAGGGGCTCGAGGTTGCGAACGGCGCCGTAGGCGCCAGCGGCTCACATTCGAACGATGCAATTCGCAGCGAGGGCGCCAGCAACAACCTCTTCGAGCTGCTGAACATCCATCACAACTTCGGTCCAGGGCTCTTCATTTCTAAAGGGAATGGCGGACACTTGATCCTGAATTGTGATTCGCACGACAACTACGACAAAGACGGCAGTCAGGGTGATGGGCAGAACGCCGACGGCTTCGGCGTGCACTATCAAATGAGCGGGCCGAGCACGACCATTCGCGGCTGTCGAGCCTGGCTCGATTCGGACGACGGCTACGATCTGATCCAGCAAGAGGTCCCGGTCTTGATCGAGGACAGTTGGGCCATCAGCAACGGCTACAGTGACGGTGGTGCGGGCAAGCCTTCTTCAGGCAATGGCAACGGGTTCAAAGCCGGCAGTAGTGACACCGGGATTCGTCACGTGCTTCAGCGCAACGTTGCGTGGAAGAATCGCGCGGCTGGGTTCTACGCCAATCACTCTTCGGGCGGGAATACTTGGCTGAACAACACTTCGTACATGAACGCGGTTCAGTACAACTTACTCGCGAGTCCCGCGGGTGATCCTGATACCACGATCGTGTTGAGCGGCGCGCTCGCGCACAAGATGCGCAACAACGTCGGTTTTCCCAACAAGAACACGAATATGTCGGGCGTCGACACGATGTTCAACACTTGGGATTTGAACATCTCGGAGGCGAGCGGCGATTTCGTGAGCACTTCGGACGCCGGCTTCATGGGTCCGCGCCAAGCAGACGGCAGCTTGCCGAATTTGGACTTTCTGAAGTTGAAAGCGCAAAGTCCCCTGATCGACAAAGGGACTGACGTGGGTTTGTCATACGTCGGCAGCGCGCCGGATCTCGGCGCGTATGAATACGGGGCAGTCGCGAACAGCGCCGGCGCGGGCGGGGCGTCCAACGCATCCGGTGGAAGCACCGGGACTGGCGGCAAAACCAACGGCGCGTCCGGCGCGCCCGCCACGTCCGGGGGAACATCACCCGTAAGCGTTGGGGGTACCGTTGGCGCTGGCGCTGCTCCCGGTAACGCCGGCAGCAACGACTCGGGTGGCCGCGATGCCGCCGGCGGGAGCAACACCGTCGGCGGCACTGCGACCGGCAGTGCCGGACGAATCACCGAACCCACTTCTGCCGGTGGCGGACAGGCCACGCAGCCCGGCGACGACTCCGGCTGTGCCTGCACGCAGGCATCGAGTTCAAAGCACGCAGCCACTTCAGCATGGCTGTTGCTCATCGCGGCCTTTGCAGGCGCTCGCTTTCGTCGGCGTACTTGGGACTCGAGCCCCAAGTAAAGGCTTTTTCTGCGCGCGAGCCGTGCTAATTCACCCATCAGGGTAATTGATGCGAATCGCGACGCGGTGGGTTGGACTGTGCTGCATGCTCTCGTCAACGTACGTCGGTGCATGCGGAAGCAGCGCGACCAGCTCGAACGGCGCGTCCGCTGGCAGCAGCGTGGGCGGCAGCGACAGCGGCGGAACGTCGAACGGCGAATCTGGAGCGAGCGGCGCTGGAACGAGTTCAGCTGGAGCAAGCGGCGCTGGAACGAGCAACACGGCCGGGAGCACGAGCGCCGCGGGCAATTCGCCAAGTGAAGGTGGCGCGAGCGGCAGCGCCGCGGGCGGCACGTCCAGCGATGCGGGCGCCGCAGGCGTGTCAGGAGGCGGCGCGAGCAATCTGGCCGGCGCATCTCATGGGGGCGCTGGTGGCACTCAGGGCGGCGGAAGCTGCAGCGGCGCGCAAGTCCTGTTCTTGATGCAGCGCTCCGGCGCACTGTTCGAACAACCTCCGCAAGACTCCAGCGTGCCTTTGTCGCTCGAGGCGAGCTACTTCGGCTTCTTGCAAGCTGCGCTCGTCGGTGACGGAAGCGCTGCCAAGCCGTTCGACGGAAAATTGTCGATTGGCGCCTCTTTCTTGTTCGCAGCTCGGGATCTGCAAGTCTCGCCGACTCCCGCCATGTGTCCGCAACTGGCCGCGACCGCGCCAAGTCTGCAGTTCGACGGCACGCTGGCCGCGGCCTTTTCTCAGAGCGCGGCCGCTCACACGGCGCTCGTGACCGCCAAACAGAAGGTAGAGGCGCCAGTCCCAGAGGGCATTACGAGCGCAGTCGCGGCGTGGTCCGGCGCGACCGGTGCTCGTCACTTGGTTTTGGTCACCACGGCCATGCCTGACACCTGCACCAAGTTCGACGGACCGTGCGGCATCGACGCCACGGTGAAAGCGCTGCAAGAGGCGAGGGCCGCAGGCGTAACGACGCACGTGATCGGCCTCGGTGACGACAGCACGTTCAACTACGCTTCGTCGGACCCCGACCCCGTACTCGTCGAGGGTTACGAGGAGTACCTGCAGCAGCTCGCGAACGCCGGCAGCGGAAAACCCGTGGGCCCGGCCAGCATGGAGCACAGTCTCCAAGACTTCGTGTGCAACGGCACGGTCGTCGCAACGCTCACCGCGAGCTACTCCGACGCCGCGGGCGACGCGAAGTACTATCAGGTCAAGTCGGCGATGGACGCGAAGGCCGCCATCGCCGACATTTTGGCGGGCATTTGCCCTTAGCCGCGCATTGCTTCGATGGGCGAGGTGCGCGCGGCTTTGAGAGCGGGCAATAGACCGCCCAGAATCCCCATCCCCGCTCCTGCCACCAGTGAGCCGAACAAGAGCGGAGCTGTGGGCGCAAACGAGAACGACACTTCCTGCCAGGTCGCGAAGTTCATCATCCAGATGCGCGTGAAGCTGCGCAGCAGCGACGCCGCCAGCCCCACGAGCCCGCCGACCACGGCCAGGAACGTGGACTCCACGACGAACGAAAACAGAATCGAGAACTTGGAGAAGCCGAGCGCGCGCAGCGTGCCGACTTCACGTTTTCGTTGCGCGACCGCGGCGAACATGGTGTTCATTGCACCGAGCATCGCGCCGAACGCGCAGAACACCGACACCACCCAACCCATACCCGCGATGAACAGGGCGGTGTTTTGGGACTGGTCTTCGTAGTAGGTCGTCTCGCGCTTGGTTTCGAGTTGGAGCTGCTTGTCGGTGCTGACGGTGGCCTTGAAACCGTCGAGTTTTGCCGGCGATTCAAGGCGAACGGTGACCGACGAAACCAAGCCCTCACGCCCGAAAGACGTGCGCGCGGTCTCGAGGTTCGCCCACACTTCGGATTCGAAGGAAGAGCCGCCCGCTTCGAAGATGCCGACCACTTCCACGGGGCGGTTCTTTTTCAGGTCGAACTTACCGCCGAGGGTCATGCCTTGGAAGTTGCCGGCGATGCCCTTGCCGACCAAGCACTCGTCCGTGCCCGGTTTGGGCGCGCGGCCAGCGACCAAATGCACCTCGGGCCGTACCTTGAACACGTTCTCGGTCACGCCGCGCACCAGGATGTTCGAGACTTGTCCCGGCTCCGCGCTGAGCTTTTGCTGCGCGATCACCACGACCACTTCACCCGTGCCCAGCGGTGCGCCGGTTTCGTCCTTTTTCACGCCTGGCGCGGCCAGGATCAGGCTCACCGTCGCGTTCTCGATGCTGCTCGAGAGCTCGTTACCGCTGCCTTTGCGCAGCACGATCGCGTTGTCGTCGCGTCCGCCCGCGACGAGCGTTTTTTTCACGCCTGAGGACAACATCAACGCGGCTGCAAGCACGAACACGACCAGCGCGATGCCACCCGCCGTAGCGAACGTCGTGGTCTTGCGCACCATCAGGCTGCGCACGTTGTACGAGATGGGGATCATGTCTCAGCTCCTCAACCGACCCGCCGGAGCGCGTCGACGACCTTCAATGATGCCGCTTTGCGCGCGGGCAGAATGGCTGCAGCTACGGCCAGCACGACCGCGAGTCCGAGCCCCAGCGCGGCGATTCCGGGCTGCACCCTGAACTGTGGGAACATGTTGCCCATGTTCTCTTCCAGTGCTCGACCGACGAGCCCATTGACCAACGGATAGCCGAAGAGCACCCCAATCAAACCACCGAAGAGCCCGATTGCAGCGGCTTCACCCATCACGAACTGCGCGATGTGCTTCGGCAAGAATCCGATTGCCCGTAGCACGCCGTATTCGTTCGTGCGCTCGCGCACGCCCATGGCGATCGTGTTGCCGACGATCAAACCCATGATCGCGATCATCACGATCGACACGATGTCGATGGCCTTCAAAATCGCGGAAAACATGCCCAAGAACGACTGATTCAGGGCCGCTTCGCTCATCGTGACCGTTTGCAAATCGCGATTGTCGAACTTGGCGTCGATCTCCTTGGAAATGCGACCCGAGGCTCCGGGATCGCTGATGTTCGCCAAGATCCAGCCGACCTGATCCTTGCGCGCGCCCGTCAAGGACTCGTTCATGTAGTCCCAGTGGAAGTACAGCGTGGAGCGATCCACGTTGGTCGTGGTCGTGGTGTAGATCCCGGAGATGAAAAACTCCCAATCGCCCGGATAGATGCTGCCCGTGAGCGTGATCTTGTCGCCGATCTTCCAGCCTTCTTTCTTGGCCAAAGCGTCGCCGATCAGCGCACCGCGACGGTTCTCGATCCACGCCTGCTTCTGCTCCGGCGGGGTCTGAATCTCGTGGTAAACGTCCAGCAACGCTTTTGGATCGGTGGCGATGGTGCCGAAGAAGTCGTTTTCGTCCTTGGGGTTCTTGGCTCCGAACCAATTGGCGTAAACGACCGCCTTTACGCCAGGAATTTGCGAAATTTCCTCGGCGTAGCGCTTGGGCAAGGTCATCACGAAGCTGACCTTGTGGCGAGTCGCGATGCGATCCTTGGCCGCGAACTCGGAGGCGGAGGTCCACGACCACACCACGGTACGCAGCAAGATGAAGAACAGCGTCGCGATGGCCACGACCGCCAAAGTGAGCGCCGTGCGCAGCTTGCTGCGGTTGATGTTGCGCACGGCGACGCTGAGCAGCGTCATAGCGCCAGGGCTCCCTTGTCCAAGCGGTGGCAAATGGACGCACGTTCGGCCGCTGCGGGATCGTGGGTGACCATCACGATCGTCTTGTTGAACTCGGTGTTGAGCTTGCCGAGCAAATTGAGAATATCGTTCGCTGCCACGCGGTCCAAATCACCGGTGGGCTCGTCCGCGACGATGATCTTGGGATCGCTGACGATCGCGCGCGCGATGGTCACGCGTTGCTCTTGACCACCGGAGAGCTGCCTCGGGTAGTGATTCATGCGCTCTTCCAAGCCCACCACGCGCAGCGCCGTTTGCGCGCGCGCGCGCCGCTCAGCGGCCGGCAATTTGGCCAAAAGCAGCGGCAATTCCACGTTTTCGACCGCCGTGAGCACTGGCAACAAGTTGTACGTCTGGAACACGAAGCCGATATTGGCGGCGCGGAAGCCCGCGCGATCGCTCTCGGACATCTGACTCAGCTCGACGCCCGCCACTTTGAGCGAACCGGAAGTGGGCACGTCCAAACCGGCGATCAAGTTGAGCAGCGTCGACTTGCCGGAGCCGGACGGCCCCATCAGCGCTTCGAACGAACCCTCCTTCATCGTCAGATCGAGTTCCTGCAACACATCCAAGCGCTCCTTGCCGCGCCAGAAACTCTTGCCCACCTTGCGCAGGGCAATGATATCGCTCTTGCCGCTGCCGTTATTGCCTTCGCTCATCGCGCGTTCCTTTCCTTGATCCGCTGCCCGTCCGCCAGCCCCTGCGGCGGGTTACTCACGACACGCGTGCCGCTGCTCACGCCGCTCACGACTTCGAAACCGCTGCCGACCGCGGGGCCCAAGGTTACCGTGGTGAGCCGCACCACGCCGCCTTCCACGCGGTACACGACTTTGCTGCCTTGCACTTCCGCGACCGCAGAGCCCGGCACCACGGTCTTGGGCGGCGCCTTCATGGCTTCTTTGTCGAGCTCACCCGCGAGAAAGCTGACGCGCGCGGCCATGTCCGGCAGCACGCCGTCGTTCTCGTCTACGAAGGCTACCTTGACGGTGACCGTCGCTTTGACGCGATTCACCTTGGGCGTCACTTCCACCGCTTTGCCGCGGTAGCGCTTGGTCGGAAACGCATCCATCACGATTTCGGCTGGCCCGCCCATCTTGACCTGCGACAAGCGTTGCTCGGGCACGTCAGTCTCGACCATCAACGTCGAGAAGTCCGCGATGGTCACGCCGCCCATGTCGATGGCGATGCCAGCGGGCTGCGGCCCGATGAATTCGCCGACCTGTGGCGGCTTGTTCACGACCGTGCCGGGGATCGGCGAGACCAACGTGTAGTTCGCCAAGTTCACGCGCAGCTGCGCGGCGAGCGCAGCCTGGGCTTTGACGTCGGCTTCCGCCGCGGTGACTTGAGCTTTCAACGACGCACTTCGTGCAACGAGATCCTCAGCCGTCCCTTTGGGGCCAATTCCGGCGTCAGACAAGGACTGCGCGCGGCGCGTCTGCTGTTCGACGTCCAGCAGGTTCGCTTTCGCGGTTGCTACACGCGCGCGCGCTGCGGCTGATTGACTATCGGCAGAAGCAATCGCCGCTTGCTGATCCGCCGGATCGATCTCGATCAACAGGTCACCCGCTTTGACCTTGGCGCCTTGCTTCACGGCTTGCACCTTGACCTTGCCAGCCACCTTGGGCGCGACGGAAGACGACACCTGCGCCACCACGTAACCCGTCGAAGTGAGTTCGACCGACGCTTGCGCGGGAGAAACCGTGATCACTTCCGTTATTTCGACCTCGGTCTTGAAGACCGCTGCTTCGAGTAACGGCAGCCCGTATTGATACGCCGCGCCTGCGGCGCCGAGCGCGATCAGTACTCCGACGATCGTCCCGACTGGGCTCTTCCCCTTTGGTCGAACGGTGCGGTCGATCTTCAGCGAAGCCAGGTCCGAAGAGAGCTGATCAGGCATAGCTGCGCCCCCGGATAGCACAGCTTCGATCCCGTGTCGCAGGCTCGGCGCATCACCCCTCGCGGATCATCGATCGTCGCCGCGCGTCACGCCGTTGCCCTTGGCGGTCCGCGCCGGTTCTTCGCCATCGACTGCATTTTCCTTCCGAAAAAGCCGGAAGAATTTGGTTGATGGTCAAACTTAGAGTCGCGCCGCGTCTCAGCCTTCGGCGTCGCGCTGCGGTTTGTGAAGAAGTGTGCTCTCTGCCCGGAACCGGGGCGTCACTTGGCTTCGGTCGGCAGCTTTACGAAGGCCAGCAGCCCGCCGAAGATCGCCAGTGCGGCCACGTAGTGTGCGGGCGCGAGCTTGTCGCCCTTGAGCCACAGCGTGAGCACGACCGGCGTCAGCCCACCGAAGATCGCATACGCGACGTTGTACGAAAACGACAAGCCAGAGAAACGGATCTTGGGCGGGAACGCGCGCACCAAGACGTACGGTACGACTCCAATGCTACCGACGCAAAAGCCGGTGATCGCGTAGGCGGCGAACAACGCAGGGCCCTCTAGCGGCAGCGCATGATAAAAATAGGAGCTCGTGCCGAGCAAAGCCAAGCTGCCGAGCGAGAGCGCCCACTTGCTGCCGATGCGATCGGCGAGAAACCCAAACAACACGCAACCGGCAGTCAGCCCGACGATCGCCACGCTGTTGGCCTGGAGCGAGAGCTTCGGCGCAACCTTGAACACCGTTTGGAGGTACGTCGGCGTAAACAAGATCACGACTACGATCGCCGCCGAGAGCACCCAAGTCAGCGCCATCGCCAACAGCACCGCGGGCAAATGACCGCGCACGATTGATTTGAGCGGCAGCTCCTCACTCAGCGTTCGGGCGGCGTGCATTTCTTGGAACACTGGCGTTTCTTGCAAAAAGCGGCGCAGATACACGGCGAGCAGCCCGAATCCGCCGCCGATCAAGAAGGGAATTCGCCAACCGAACGCGATTACTTCATCCGGCGTGAACGCCGTATTCACGCTGGTCGCCACGAGCGAACCGAGCAGAATACCTGCCGTGAGTCCGGCGGTGAGCGTGCCCACGGCAAAACCCGTGTGCCGCTCCGGCACGTGCTCGGCGACGAACACCCAAGCTCCCGGCACCTCGCCACCGATGGCTGCGCCCTGCAGAATGCGCAACGACAAGAGCAGAATCGGGGCCAGCGCCCCGACGCTCGCATATCGCGGCAATAGTCCCATCGCGAGCGTCGGCACTGCCATCAGCATGATGCTGAGCGTGAACATCTTCTTCCGGCCCAGTAGATCGCCGAAATGCGCAATGATGATGCCGCCCACGGGGCGAGCCAAATAGCCTGCCGCAAAGATGCCGAAGGTCTGCAATTGTCGCAGCCACTCCGCCATCTGCGGGGGAAAGAACACCGCGCCCAACGCCTTCGTGAAAAACACGAACACTACGAAGTCGTAAAACTCCAGCGCGCCGCCCAACGCCGCCAAAGCTAGCGTGCGATAGTCGTTACTGCTCAGTTGCCGAGTCGCGGACGAAGTCGAAGAAGCCATGCTTGCGCAGGACGATTCGCCGGTTTCGCGGCGGAGCGCAAGCGCTGACAGGGGCAGAGCTCACTCTGCCCCTGAGTGCGGTCACGGAAATTCAGTAACGCACACCGTCCTTCTGCGGCACGAACGGCGAGATCGGGCCAGATCGACCGTTGATCGTGGTTCCCCCGTAGGCGAAACCCGGGATGATGCCCATGAAATCCGCAGGGAAATTCAGGGTCGGCTTCGAAAGCTCATCCAGCTTTTGAACGTGTGCAGCCTTCAGCACCAGATCGGCTGCTGCGAGATTGTCGTCGAGTTGCTTCGTGCTGCGAGCGCCGAGGATGATCGAGCTGACGCCCGGCTTCTGCGCGAGCCAGGCCAAGGCGACGCGGGCTGGGGTGGAGTCCACCTCTTTGGCGATCGCAATCAACGCGTCGATGATGCCATACGTCTTCTCCGTCAAGTTCGCCTCGGCCCAAGGCCCGCGATCTGCTTTCTGTTCGCCGTGATTCGCGCGCGTGTATTTGCCGGACAAGATACCGCTCTTGAGCGGCGACCAGGGGGTAATGCCCAGACCGAGTTCACGAGCCATGGGTACCAGATCACCTTCGACGGTTCGCTCCAGTAGCGAGTACTCGATTTGCAAAGCAACTAGCGGTGTCCAACCGCGCAAGCGCGCGATCGTCTGTGCCTCGGCGCACTTCCACGCAGGGGTGTCGGAAAAGCCAATGTAACGCACCTTTCCGCTGGCGACGATGTCGTCGAGCGTACGCATCGTTTCTTCGATTGGGGTGGTCTCGTCCCAAGTGTGCATCCAGTACAGATCGATGTAGTCGGTTTGGAGGCGCCGCAGCGAGTTCTCCAATGAGGTGATGATCGCCTTGCGATTGGCGCCGCCGCTGTTCGGATCACCGGGAAACATGCCGCCGAAAAACTTGGTTGCGAGCACGACGCGGTCGCGGCGCGCGCGATCCTTGGTCAGATGGTCACCGATGATTTTCTCGGAGTGCCCGTGCGTGTAAATGTTCGCGGTGTCGATGAAGTTGCCGCCGCGCCCCAAATAGTCGTCGATGATCGCATTGGACGCTTCGACGCTGCTGCCCCAACCGAGGTCTTCGCCGAATGTCATGGCACCTAGGCACAGCGGCGAAACGCGCAATCCGGACCGGCCGAGCGTCACGTAGTGATCGAGAGGCATTTTCTGGCTCCTATTGAATCGAGCGAACCAAAGCGGTGGCTCGGTGCTGCTAGATGGAGCCGATGAGAAGCCTTGTCTAGCGGGAACCGGCCGTGACAATCGTGCAACGCGCGTTGTGTGCCCAGACCGAGCAAAATCCCCGTGTGGTACGCGATCAGCGTCGCCCTGGTCGCGTGCGTGCGGCGAGCTCCGCCTTGGCCTCGCGCGCACCCTGTGCGGCAAGTTCGTCAGCGCGCTCATTTCCCGGGTTGCCGTTGTGCGCGCGTAGCCACTGAAAGCGCACGGCGAGCCTACCTTCGTCGATACGCGCCGCGATGTTGCGGGCGTCATCGACGATCTGCGGATCGACATTGACGAAGCCGCTACGGATCCAATTGCCGAGTTGTTTGCTCAAGTTCTCGACCAGAGATTGATTGTCGCAAAACACCACCGCCTTCGCACCAGCCGGCAAGGCAGCGAGCGCTTCTGCCACGGCTCGGTACTCCATCACTTTCGCAATCGTGCCGTGCGCTTTGCCGTATCGCTCGACGGGAACAACCCCTGCTCGCTTGATCACGAACCCCCAGCCTCCCGGCTCGCCGTCAGCTGCCTTGCACGAGCCGTCGGTGTAGCAGAGGTACTCTCCCGGGGTCGCCATCGCCGCGTCTCGAAATAATAGACTTTGTTTCGAAACATAGCTCGACTGTTTTTAGAAGGGGCGATCGTGGTCCAGCAACGCACCTCACAGCGCGTACTGTTCAACGCTTTCTGTCGATCGCTGGCGCTTGCCCGGATCGGCCAATCCTTGTACTTGGCAGAGCGATGCGCATCGGCACCCCCCTGTCACCCTCGGCGACCCGCGTGATGCTGCTTGGTAGCGGCGAGCTGGGCAAGGAAGTCATCATCGCCCTGCAGCGTCTCGGCGTGGAGGTAGTCGCCGTCGATCGCTACCCAAACGCGCCCGGACACCAAGTCGCCCATCGCGCCCACGTCATCACGATGACGGATGGCGCGGCGCTGCGCGAGCTGATCGAGCGTGAACGCCCGCACTTCGTGGTCCCAGAAATTGAAGCCATCGCCACCGACGCCCTATGCGAGATCGAGGCGGCGGGGCTGACAACCGTAATCCCGATGGCGCGCGCGACGCGACTCACTATGAACCGAGAAGGGATCCGACGGCTGGCAGCGGAGACACTCGGTTTGCCGACGTCGAGTTATCGCTTCGCCGAGAGTCTCGACGAACTGCGCGCCGCGATCGAAAGTGGGATCGGCTATCCGTGCTTCGTCAAGCCGGTGATGTCTTCTTCCGGCAAAGGCCAATCCTTGCTCAAAGGCCCCGCAGACATCGCTCCCGCGTGGGAATACGCAAACCAAGGCGGGCGCGTCAATCAAGGCAAAGTCATCGTCGAAGGCTCGATCGCTTTCGACTACGAAATCACCTTGCTCACCGTCCGCGCGCTCGGAGAAACCGGCGAAGTCGAGACGTTTTTCTGCGAACCGATCGGGCATGTTCAGGTCAAGGGCGACTACGTCGAAAGCTGGCAGCCGCACGCGATGTCGCCGCTGGCGCTCGAACGTTCGCGCGCGATCGCCCGCGCGGTGACCGACGACTTGGGCGGTCGCGGGATCTTCGGCGTCGAGTTGTTCGTGCGCGGCGACGAGGTGTGGTTCTCAGAGGTGAGCCCGCGGCCCCACGACACGGGCCTCGTCACTCTCTGCTCACAGCGCTTGTCAGAGTTCGAGCTCCACGCGCGCGCGATCCTTGGCTTGCCGGTCGACGTTCGCTTGCGCCGGCCGGGGGCGAGCGCGGTCATCTACGGCGGGCGTGATGAAGCGGCGATCGCGTTCGAAGGGGTCGACCACGCGCTGCGCGTGCCGGAAAGCGATCTACGCCTATTCGGCAAACCATCGGCTTTCGCCCGCCGGCGCATGGGCGTCGCAATCGCCAACGCCGACGACGTGGCCGAAGCGCGCATCCGCGCGAAAGAGTGTGCTTCGCGGGTGAAGCCGGTGAGCGCCTAGCGGGCCTTCGCGGCCGCTCCTTCGCCTTCCCAGCGGCGCCGATTGGCGTCGACCTGTTCGGCAGAAGGGTGCTGCAGGAGGCGCTCCTTGGGCACATGGAAATCCGGGGGCTGGTCCGTTGCCAGCGCGTTGAGCGCGATATCCTCGTGGAATGCCTCGGGAACGTCGACATCAGGGAAGATGGCCTCCCAGGGACATTCCGGGGCACACATCGCGCAATCGATGCAATTCGCCGGATTGATGAAGAGTTGCCGCGGGAGGTGCGACTCGCCTTGTGCCGGTCGGTGCTCGAGGATGCAATCAGTCGGGCAGACATCGACGCAAGCGCCGTCGACGCAGTCGCGGCATAGGCGAGTGATCACGAAGGTCATCCGTTAGTTCTCCTCCGCGTTGGCGCCGAGCCGGCTACCGGATTTGGCGAGCGTGCCGCGGAGCAACACTTCCGTCCCGCGAACGAGAGCAAAGCTCAAGCCGCGCGGCGCCCGACGCAGCTCGACGCCCGTCGCCGCGCTTTTGCGTCCCAGGTCGACGATGCTCTTGAGCTGCAAAGCGACGTCACGTGTCAGAGGCGCGAGCGCGGCATCACGAAAGTTCGAGACTTTGAGCTGTCGAAGCGAAACCCGACCCGTACCCCCGCAGGTTGGGCACTCATCACGCAGGGCTTCGCGCAGCGCCTGTTCGACGAATTGAGTCTGATTCGGGAGTGTTCGTAGGGCCGCCGCGAGATCTTCGGCAACCCGAAAAGTGACGCGCGTCTTCATGTACAGCAATATGCTGTACAGCTCATCGTGGCGCAACTCTTGATAATTTAGTGAGTAATATTGATAGTTTGTGCGGATGCCGGCGCCGGCTAACGTGCGCAAGCATGAAGACCGCGTGGATCGCTGGTGCGTCCGGACTCGTCGGGTCGCACTTGTTGGCTTTGTTGCTCGACGACGCACAGTTCGGGGCGGTGGTCTCGGTGGGGCGCAAGGAGCTCGAGGTTCTGCACCCGAAGCTCGCTCAGCGAGTCGTTGATTTCACGGCCCTCGATGTGTCGGGACTCGCGCCGCCAGACGTGGCGTTCTGTACACTCGGAACCACGATCGGAAAGGCCGGGAGTCAGCAGGCGTTTCGCGCGGTCGATCACGACGCGGTGCTCGAATATGCCAAAGCTGCGTTGGCAGAGGGCGCGCGTTGCTTCGCGATCGTGAGCGCATTGGGAGCCGACCCACGATCACGTATCTTTTACAATCGCGTCAAAGGCGAGACAGAGGCAGACCTGCGCAAGCTCGGCTTCGAATCGCTGATCATCGCGCAGCCGTCTTTGCTGCTGGGCGAGCGCGCCGAGTCGCGACCCACCGAGCGCGCGCTCATCGTTGCTTCGCGGTTTTTGGGTGCCGCGTTGAAACCTTTTGCAGCTCGGCCCATCGAAGCGCGAGTGGTGGCCAGCGCGGTACTCTCGATTGCGCACGATTCGGAGCCCGGGGCGCGGTCCTTTTCGTCCGCCGAGCTGCAACGATTGGGTGGCGGGTGAGCGTCCAACGCCCGTTTTGAAGCGGCGCTGAATTTGGAGCTGAGACTCCACTCAAAAGCGGATCCAAAGTCAGTCTTTGGACTCACTTTTGGGGCTCCCTGGTGGGTTACGCGATTCCGCTGTTTTGGGTCAGCTACTTCGGTCAAGCGCTGTTCGAATTGATGAAGGCAACCCCGCCTAGCGTTTGGCTCGCGCTTGTGGCCGGCGTGACGTTGGTCGCGCTCACTGTTTGGGCGATTCGGCGTCGGCGCAACTTTGCCCGAGGGGCGATAGCTCGAGCGTGCGATCCACGCCGATGAACGCCAAAAATTCGCGATCGTGACTGGCCACCACCAATCCTCCTGGCCAAGCACGCAGCGCTGCAGCGAGCGCGCGTTGACCTAGGAGATCCAAGCTATAGGTGGGCTCGTCCAGGATCAGCAGTTCCGGCGCGGGGCTACGCGCGAATAGGCTGATTAGCGCCGCCCGCGCGCGCTCTCCAGGACTGAGCGAACGCAGAGGTCGTTGTCCGAGTGCGAGCGGAAATTTGTGCGCGATCAGTAGCTGGGCAGCGCTCTCGCGCGTTGCCCCAAACTGCGCCAACTGCTGGAGCAAGGAGTCATCGAGTTGCCAGTTGGCTCCGCCTTGTGCGATGTAACCGATCTTCGATATCGCGCGCTGCACCGTGCCAGTGCGCGGGTGACGTTGCCCGAGCATGACTTCGAGCAGAGTCGTCTTGCCGGCTCCGTTCGGACCCACCACTGCGACCCGCTCTCGACCGAAACTGAGGTCGAGCGACTCGAATAGGCACCGAGCGTCGTTGCTGACCGAAACTCCGGACAGCGTCAGCAAGCGTTCGTCCGCTACTGCTGGTAGTGATGGCACCGGGAGCTCGAGCGACAGGCTGACGCTCAACGCGCGTCGGCTCGCCCGCGTAAAGCTGCGCACGGAGGCGAGACGCGCTTCGCGCGATTGCGCAAGTTTTCCGTGGCTGACCTGGGCGTGGTCCCGCTTTTGATTCAGTCGGATCCGCGGCGTGCCTCGGTCGAGCTCGTTCACGCGACCATGGCGCTTTTTCCGTGCTCTTCGGCGCGCAATGTGGAGCGTGTGCTCTTCTTCGGCGGCCAATCGCTGTAGGTTCCGCAGGTATCGTTGCTCGTTTTCTTGGTGTTCGCGTGCGAGTTCGGCGTCGAGCTCGTCGAGGCTGCCGCCGAAGTAGCGACAGCCAGACTCGCTGACGACGAAGAAGTGTCGAAAGTCGGCCAAGAAGCGGCGGTCATGCGTGGCGACCAGAAGGCAGCCGTGAAAGTCATTGAGCCATGCGCGCAGCCAGCTCACTGCGCGCTCGTCCAAGTGTTCACTGGGTTCATCGAGGAGCAGTATCTCCGCGCCTGAGTCGCGCGCTTCGCGGAGCGCTGCGCGCCTTTGCTCACCGAGGCTCAGCGGGGCGGTCCGATGGTCGGCTTGCGCGACGAAATGGCGGCGCCCGCGAGCGATCACGCGGCCCGTGTACGCGTCGTTGAGGCCCGCGAGCACGGCGAGCAACGTCGACTTACCGGCGCCGTTGCGGCCGACCAAAGCCACGTGCTCGTGCTCGATGCGCAAGTTCAAGTCATCGAACAAGGTCCGCCCGCCCGGCGCACGGACCGAGACTGCTGAGAGTTCGAGCAGAGCCGTCATTGCTTCACCTTTCCTAGTTCTTTGCGCACGCGAGCCATGATCGCTTCCGGTCCACGGATGCGGAGCTGGAGTCCGGTCTCCGTCGCTTCGCTCGCCATGACTCGGCATTGGCCGTAGATCAGCTTGAGTACTGGTGCGGCCGCGTAAGGCACGACGGCAGTGAGCTCGTGCTCTTCGCGTCGGACCGCCTGAATCAATGCCGCTTCGAGCTTGCTCACCGCGTCAGCATCGCGCGTGCTGAGCACGGCCCAGGGCTGTCCGCCGCTCCAACGCGCGAGCTCGTCTGAATTGGGGAATGAGTCGAGTCGGTCGAGTTTGTTGAACACGTAGAACCGCGGGATCGATTGCGCGCCCATTCGTTCGACGAGCTGCAGTGTCGTTCCGAGCTGTAGTTCGCGTTCGTGGTCGGATGCGTCCACTACGATTACGAGCAGCGACGCTTCACCGATTTCCGAGAGCGTGGACTCGAAGCTTGCCAAGAGCCGCTCCGGCAAGCGCCGGATGAATCCGACCGTGTCGCTGAGCACGATGTCACCACCGTGTCGCGTGAGGCAGCGCGACGTCGTGTCGAGCGTTTCGAATGGCATGTCGCGCGCGGACAGCTCGGCCGAGGTCAACGCGTTCATCAGCGAGGTCTTGCCGGCGTTGGTATAGCCCACGAGCACGATTCGTTGGCAGCTGGCGCGCTGTTGACGTTGGATGTCGCCCGAGGTTTTCAGCTTGTGCAGCCCCTTCCGCAATTCTGCTAGTCGTCCGTCTAGCTTGCGTGCCATTAGCTCGGAGGCGGTTTCGCCCGGCCCGCGCGCATTCTTGTTGCCGCCGGTCTGCTGATCCATGTCGAGGCCGACACCGCGAATGCGTGGCCTCAAGTACTCGAGTTGGGCAATTTCGACTTGGATTTTCGCGCGCCGCGTGCGCGCGTGGCGCAAGAACACGTTCAGAATGATCGCCTCGCGGTCGCAGATGGCGATGCCAGCCGCATCTTCCAAGTTTCGAGCCTGTGACGCGGAGAGCTCTGCATCCAAGACGAGCATGGTGGCACCCGCGGCGCGTGCGCGATCCGCCAATGCGCGCGCTGTACCGGTTCCGAGCAGCGTGCGCGGGTTCGGCTCGGCGAGGTGACAGATCTCCTGCCCGACGACTTGTCCGCCTTGGTGCTGTACCAAGGCAACGATCTCCGTCAGCTGAGCCGCGCGAACTTGCGGATCGCGCTCCGCCCCCACCGAAGCGACGTAGCAAGAACTTGGTTGCTCGCCGGGTGCGTTGCTCGCCTGGCTTCGCTGTGTCCACGCATCGACGAGGCGTTCGAACTGACCGTCGTCGGCGAGCGGGACCTCTGAATGTTCTGAAATGGCTTTGGAGTTGAATTCGAGCATGCCGTGATCCGTTGTCTGAAATCGATATCTCTCTGGTCCGTTGGACGATGCGCGGACGCAGCTGTGCCTCCGGCCGAAAAAGCTTTTCGACCGCGGACACGAATGCGCCGGCGCTGCACGCGCGCCGCGTTCAGCGTTCGGATTGCAGCGCGTCAGTCCCAGTCCGACGCAAATGTGCACCAAACGCCAAGCGCGAGCGTGTTGCTCCGTGGCATCGAGCTTCGCCGAGACTCAACGAGCACAAACACGGCTATGCGTCGCTATGACGCGACACAGCTGCCCCGTATGGCTCGAAAGAGGCGTCTCAGGCGAAGTGGAACGTGCTCACAGTGCGTAGATGTCTAACACACCCTGCGTGCTCGTCAAGGAACTCAATTTGAATGTATACGGATTCCCACACTCACGCCTCGCCGGTCGGGGTGGGGATAACGCTGCGCCACGGAGGCTAACCGAAAGTAGTTCGGTCGACGTCTTACTTCGCGCCCGGGAGCTTGCCCTCGACGCCCTTCACGTAGAAGTTGATGCTGAGCAGCAACTTGTCTTCAGCCTTCTCGTCGGCTTTGAGGACCTCTTTTCCGGACTGGTCCTTGATGGGCCCTTTCCAGATCGTAAATGAGCCGTCTTTGAGGCCCCTCTTGATGTCCTCGATCTTCGTCTTCGTGGCCTCCGGTACTTTGTCGGAGAGGTTGATCAGATCGATCGCTCCGTCTTTCACGCCCCACCAGACTTGGCTCGTCTTCCAAGTGCCGTCGAGCGCATCCTGAATCGCCTTTTTGTAATATGGGGACCAATTGATGACGGCCGACGCGAGGTGCGCGTGGGGACCGAATTTGGTCATGTCCGAATCCCAGCCGAATGCGAACTTGCCGGCTTTTTCGGCGGTTTGTAGCACCGCGGAGGAGTCGGTATTTTGCATCAGCACATCGGCGCCTTGATCGAGCAAGGCTTGCGCGGCTTCACCTTCCTTCGGCGGGTCGAACCATTTGCCGACCCAAACGACCTTTGTTTTCACGTCCGGGCTCATGCTCTGAGCGCCGAGCGTGAACGAATCGATGTTGCGGATCACCTCCGGAATGGGGATGGAACCCACCACACCGAGCGTCTTCGACTTGGTCATCGAGCCCGCGAGCACGCCGGCCAAGTATGCTCCTTCATACGTGCGTGAGTCGTAGGTGCGAAGATTGGCGGCCGTCTTGTAGCCCGTAGCGTGCTCGAAGTGCACTTTCGGGTCGTCGCTCGCGACTTTGAGCATCGGTTCCATGTAGCCGAAGGTCGTGCCGAAAATGAGCGTGTTTCCTTGAGCGACCATGTCGCGGATCACGCGCTCGGCGTCCGCAGCCTCCGGCACGTTCTCGACGAAGCTCGTTTTGACCTTGCCGGCGAACGCCGCTTCGGCTTCCTTGCGCGCCTTGTCGTGTGCAAACGTCCAACCGGCATCGCCGACGGGACCGACGTAGGCGAAGGCGACCTTCAGCGGTCCGGCCGCGGCGGGCTCCGCGGCTTTCACTTCTGCGGAGGGCGCGGCGGGCGTGCTCGACGGGGTTGCTTCAGTGCTCGACCTCTTACCGCACCCTGGCAACGAGCAGACTGCGAGCGCTAGGAGCGATGCAGAGAGCGCGGGAACGCGGTCGCGAAAGCGAGTATCGGCGAGCGAGGGACTGGCGAGGTCGAGCAATCGAAGCATGATTCAAGCTCCCGGGTAGAAGGGTTTTCCCAGTGAAGTCGGCATGTTTGCCGCAATCCAACGCGGATTGCGCGAGATCAGCACGAGCACGAAGATGGTCGCGAGGTACGGCAATGCGGTGAGGAGTTCGACGGGCAGGTTCACGCCGCGACCCTGAAGATGGAGCTGCAGCATCGTCACGCCGCCGAATAGATACGCGCCGAGCAGGGCGCGCCCCGGACGCCAAGTGGCGAAGGGGGTGAGCGCGAGCGCAATCCAACCCTTTCCGGCGATCATGCCTTCGACCCACAGCGGCGTGGACACGACTGAAACGAACGCGCCGGCCAAGCCGACCAGAGCGCCGCCGGTGACGACCGCTGCCAAGCGAATCGAGAGCACAGGATAGCCGAGAGCTTGCGCCGACTCGGGCGACTCTCCGACCGCGCGCAGCACGAGGCCCGCCTTGGCATGGAACAAGAACCAAGATAGCCCGATCGTGAACAGCACGGTTAGGTACACGAGGTAGTGATGCGAGAGAATGACGTGATGGCTCGTTGCGGGCAGGCTCTCCTGGGTATAGCTCGTTCCGACGAACGCCGAAAAACCGCTGCCGAAGAGCGATAGCGCGAGGCCGGTCGCGTACTGGTTGGCATTCAGCCAGATCACCAAGAAGCCAAAGAATGCAGCGAACAGCGCGGCTGCCGTCGCGCCCGCCAAGAGCGCGACGGCATCGTTTTCCGTGGCCCGCGCGGTGGCGAAGCCGGCGACGGCGGCGATCAGCATCAAGCCTTCTGCGCCCAAATTGATCACGCCGGAACGCTCGTTGATGATCAGACCGAGAGCTGCCAGCAAGAGCGGAGTGCCAGAATCGATAGACGAACCCAAGAGCAGCAACAGTTCTTTCACTTTGCGGCCGCCTTGCTCGAGGGCGAGAGCGCGATGCGCAGCTTGTTCTTCACCAAGGTGTCGCAGGTCAGCAGTGAGAACAAGAGCAGGCCCTGAAAGACCCCGCTGATTGATTTGGGCAATCCCAGACGTGATTGTGATAGTTCGCCGCCGATGTAGAACATGCTCATCAGCACAGAAGACAACACGACGCCGATCGGCTCGAGTCGGCCGACGAAGGCCACGATGATCGCCGCGAAGCCATAGCCGAGCGGAACATGCGTCGTGAGCTGCCCATCAGGGCCCGCGACCTCCAACGCGCCGGCCAAGCCGGCCAACGCGCCCGAAACCAGCAGTGGGAGCCAGAGCGCACTCCGCTCCGAAAAGCCTGCATAACGCGCGGCGGGTGGCGACAGCCCGGCCACGTCGAGCCGGTAACCGGCGTAACTCTTGTGTATGAAGAGCCAACAGGCAGGCGCGCTGACGAGTGCCAAAGGGAGCCCGATGTTGGCGCGCGAGCCTTCGACCAAGCGGGGAATGCGCGCGCTTTCGAGGAACGAAATGGTCTGCGGGAAGTTGTAGCCGTTCGGGTCTTTCCACGGGCCGTTGACGAGATAGCCGAGCAGTTGTTCGGCGACATACACGAGCATCAGACTGACCAAGATCTCGCTGGCGTTGAATCGGTCGCGAAGCGCGGCGGCGAGGCCCGCCCACAACGCGCCTCCGATTGCACCCGCAATCAGTAAGGCAATCAGCAAGCCAATGCCGCTGTCGGGGGTGGCGCGGAGCGCGACTCCAGTAGCGAATATGCTGCCCAAAATGAATTGCCCTTCGGCGCCGATGTTCCACACGTTCGAGCGGAAGCACAGCGAAAGGCCGAGCCCGATCAGTAAGAGAGGTGTCACCTTGATCGACAGTTCAGCGAGCGCGCGCCCATCCTTGATCGGTTCGACGAAGAACATCTGCAGACAGCTGAGCGCATCTTTGCCGAGCAGCACGAACATCAAGAGACCGAGGGTAACTGTCGCGAGCAACGCCAACAGCGGTGAGGCGACCGCTAGCCAACGCGACGGCTCGGCGCGTGGCTCGAGTGTGATCAAGGGAGCGCTCCTTGCGTCTGCGCTGCGAAACTTCCGGGCCAAAGGCCACTCATCCATTCGCCAATCAGCGTGCGGCTTGCATTGGCCGCTGCGATCGGCGGTGAAAGACGGCCGCCGGCCATCACGCGCAGGGTGTCACTCAACTCGAGCAGCTCGTCGAGTTCTTCGCTGACTAGCAGCACGGCTGCCCCGCCGTCGCGAAGTTTCAGGATCTCCGCGCGAATTTGGGCGGCGGCGCCTACGTCGATCCCCCAGGTTGGTTGAGCCATGAGCAACACACGCGGCGCGGCGTCAATTTCACGGCCGACCACGTACTTCTGAAGATTGCCACCCGACAGGCTCCGTGCAGCCGCGTTTGGCCCCGACGCCTTGATCGAGAACCGCTCGATCAAATGCCGAGCCAATGCGCGCAGCGGTTTGTCCTGCAGAAGAAGGCTCGTGGGCAGACTGGCTTTCCGCGTCAGCAGCGCGTTGCCAGCGAGCGAATGACTGGGCACTGTCGCCCGACCGAGTCGCTCTTCGGGCACGAAGTGAAGGCCGAGCTTTCGTCGCCGTGCGGGGCCGAGGCGCGTGACGTCCACACCGTTGACCGTCATGGTTCCGCGGCCGCGCTGCGGCTGTTCGCCCGCGAGCGCCGCGAGCAGTTCGGCTTGGCCGTTTCCCGAAACGCCAGCGAGCCCCAAGATTTCACCGCTGCGTACGCTGAAGCTGATGCCTGCGAGGGTCGTGCCGTACTCGGTTGGCTTTTCGCGGGTCAGGTCTTCGACCCTGAGTCGCACCTCGCCGGGCTCGAAAGGGCGATGCTCGAGCTTCGGAGGTTCGCTCCCGATCATCAACTTCGACAGACTGGCGTTGCTCTCATTTCCCAGACTCTTCAGCTCGCCCGTCACCTTGCCGGCGCGCAGCACGGTGCAGGCGTCACACAGGGTTCGGATCTCGTCGAGCTTGTGACTGATGTACAAGATCGAGCAGCCGTCCTTGGCCAGCTGGCGCAGGGTGGCGAACAGATCAGCGACGGCTTGCGGCGTCAGCACGCTGGTGGGCTCATCCAAGATCAGCAGCTTGGGCTGGCTGAGCAAGGCGCGAATGATCTCGACGCGTTGACGCTCGCCGACCGAGAGCGTGTACACTGGACGCTCCGGTTCGACGTCGAGTCCGTACGTCTTGGCGAGCGCGCGGATGCGCATGGCGACTTGGTCGCGCGACTTTTCGCGCAAGCCGAGCCAAACATTTTCGGTCACCGTCAGCGACTCGAACAGCGAGAAGTGTTGAAAGACCATCGAGATACCGAGCCGCCGCGCGTGCTCGGGGCTGGTTAAGCGTACTGGCTCGCCGTGCCACAGCATGCGGCCCGCGTCGGGCTGGACCGTGCCGTAGATGATCTTCATCAGCGTGGACTTGCCCGCGCCGTTCTCGCCGAGCACGGCGTGGATTTCTCCCTCCGCCACCTTCAAACAAACGCCGTCGTTCGCCCGAACCCCGGGGTACGCCTTACTGATCGCCTGCAGCTCGAGCCTCAATGCGCGCATAGTGGCGTGTGGGCCGTGTCCGGCCGGTTTCGTGCTCGCTCGAGCCTATTGCTTTTGGAACACGCGCAGGTAGTCGATTTCGTAGCGCTTGGGAAAGCTGGTTTTGGACGGGTCGCCGCCGTTTTGGCCCCCGATCGCCAGGTTCACGATCATGTAGGCTTTCTGCTTGAACGGGCTCTTGCCGTCCGAGTTGAGCATGCTCGAAAGTGCGCTCGTGTTCAGTTGCGTCCCGTCGACCGAGAGCACGATGTTTTGGTCGTCCCAGTCCATCGTCCAGACGTGAAACTGGGAGGTCCAGTTCGCACCCAGTGAGGAGAGTGACTTGGTCGTCGAGTCCCACTTCGCTTGCCAGCGCGTCGAAGTGCCGCAAGCGACGTTCGCCAGCAGCTTCGATTGGTAGAACTCCATGATGTCGATCTCGCCGTTCGACGGCCACTCCCCGCTCGCGCCGAGCGTCCACCATGCGGGCCACATGCCGGCATCCGTGGGGATGCGGGCGCGCATTTCGAAGTGACCGTACTGAAAGCTCTGGTGCCCGCTCGTGCTGAGGCTCGACGAGGTGTACTCGGCGGTCTTACGCGTGGTCTTCCAATCCCCACTGCCGGAGTAGTTCGGATTTTGAACGGTCTCCTTGCGCGCTTCAATCACGAGTAGGCCGCCCTGCACCGTGGCGTTCCCGCTCTGGTACCACTGCGCTTCCTCGTTGCGCACGAAGCCCTTTTCGAAGCCATATACGGCCGGATCGGGAGCGCCGTCGACATCGAACTCGTCGTGCCAGACCAGTTTGTAACCCGCGGGGGTGACGATTGCGCCGCTTCCGCCGGAACCGACGGCTCCGCCGGTGCCCGCGCCTGCCGTGCTCGAGCCACCGTTGCTCGAGCCCGCGCTGTGGGCGCCACCGGAACCGACGGCCCCGCCGGCGCTGGTGCCGCCGCTGTGCGTTCCGCCCGTGCTGGCGCCTGCGCTGTGCGCGCCGCCGTTGCTCACGGCTCCCGTGCTGGCGCCTGCGCTGTCGATTGCAGGGGCACCGCCGGTGCTCGCGCCTGCCTGCGCAGCGCCGTCAGCGCCAGCGCTGCTGTGTGCGCCGCCAACCGCAGGCCCGGTTGATGCTCCACCGCTTGCATCGGGCGCTGTCGAGGAACTTCCGCAACCGGTGGCGCCGACACAGACGATCAGAGTGAGGAGCGGGTGTTTCATCTTCTTCCTTGCCACCAAGTATCGGGAAAACGGCTGGGCCAGGCCAGCTGAATACTAGTCGATGGCTCGAAAATGCGGGCTGAACGAGCCGCGACGGCGGAAGGTTCCATTCGCGGTGCCTCCTGGGGCGCGCGGCTCCGGCTTGTTGCGACGAGGCAGCGAAGAGACCGCGGTGCTTTGGCGAAGTCTCGATTCGTGGAGAGCAGCATGACCAGAAGGCGCGCCGTCGACACTACGACGGCTCCAGTTCGAGTCAGTCGGACCGCTAGCTACGCGCCGAGCAGCGCGCGGACTCGCCCGCTAACCCAAATAAAAATTCTGATTGATGTTCGTTTGCGATGAACGCGTCGAGCGAGTCTTCGTGTCAATGCGCCTCACACCGCATTTCGTCGGCGGAACATCGACGCTCAGATTCGCCACAAGCGTCGAATGCAATTCGAGCTTCACTGTCGTGCGCGTAGCGAGACGCTTTTGCTCGCGTTGTTTGCGATAATTGCGGCTTGAAAAGGCACGTCGATCGACGATACGGTCTCAATCGACGAGTCGATTGCGCTCGTTCGAAATCACTCCGCGTGCGTCGTGCGGAGTGAGATTAACACCACTGATCCAGGAGCTTTCGTATGCCTAGTCGTGCCGCGGTCGCAGCTTGTTCTCTGACGATCGCCTTGGTTTCGGCCTGTGGAGCTTCTACGCCGAGTGATCCGAGCGCGAGCACGGCGGAGGCTGCGACGCCGCTCGGCGAGCTGAACGTGCTCACTCGCGCCTATGACAATCGACGAAGCAACACGAACTTGGCTGAGTCGGTGCTCACGCCCGATAACGTGAATTCCGGGCAATTCGGGCTCTTGTTTCAAGCCACTGTGGATGACGAGCTGTATGCCTCGTTGTTGTACGCCTCAGGGGTGACTATCGACGGCGCCCCACACAACGTGCTCTACGCGGCGACGGTGAACAACACGCTGTACGCGATCGACGCGGACCAAGGAACGACGCTTTGGTCGCGGAGCTATAGCGGTTCCGGTCGCGCCACGAGGCGACAGGACACGGCCGCCTTCGACGATTGTTACAACGTCACCAGTAGCACCGGAATTACCGGCACCCCGGTGATCGATGGTGCGACGCAGACTCTCTACCTCGTGTCGCACACGCTAACGAACGGCGCACAAAAGCACATCCTTCACGCGGTGGATCTCAGAACGGGCGCCGAAAAGTCGGGTGGTCCCGTGACAATCACAGCGAGCGGCTTCGATTCCGTTTACGCGAACCAGCGCCCGGCGCTCGCGCTCTCGAATGGCGTGGTCTACGTGGCATTTGCGTCGTACTGCGACCGGGGGCCGTACCATGGTTGGATCATGGCTTATGACGCGACGACACTCGCCCGCACAGCCGCACTGAACGTGACCCCCAACGGCGAAGCGGGTGGCATTTGGCAGGGCGGCGCAGGGCCCGCTTTCGATGCTGACGGCAACATGTTCATAGCGACCGGCAACGGCAGCTTCGACGGCAATCGGCAGTTTGGCATGAGCTTGCTCAAGCTCGCTCCTCGTTCACTGACTCAGCTCGACTATTTTACGCCGAGCAACTACGCCACGTTGAACGATCGCGATCTAGATCTCGGCTCGGCCGGGCCGAGCTTCGTTCCGGATCAGAATTTGGTCGTTAGCGGAGGCAAGGGGGGCTCTGTGTACCTGTTGCGAACCGGAGGGCTCGGGCATCGCGCAGATGGTGATGCGCAAATTCCGCAGCGGTTCGCGGCTGTCAGCACTGCACCGCACCCGACGGGGACGCACCACATTCACAACGGCGTCGTGATGTGGAAGAGCCCTGCGGGGACGAACATGTACGTTTGGGGAGAGAACGACTACTTGCGCGCCTATCGTTTCAACGAGAGCAACGGCAAGTTCGATACGCCGGCGATCGCGGTGGGCCCGGTACTGCCGCCGGAAGGCATGCCCGGCGGCATGATGTCGCTCTCCGCAAACGGTTCACAACCGGGCACGGCCATTCTTTGGGCCACGACTCAAGCCGTGGGCGACGCGAACAATTTCACCGTTCCGGGCACGCTCCACGCATTCGACGCCACGAACTTGCGTTTGCTGTGGCAGAGCCGAGCCGTGGGCGACGACATGCTGTCGCTCGCTAAGTACAACGCGCCGCTGATCGCCAACGGCAAGGTGTACGTCGCGTCGTTCTCGAACACGATCTCGGTCTACGGCTTGCGCGGAGGACCGCCGCCACCGATTCGCAACGCGACGTATCAGCTTCGATTGGGCACGGCTGACGGCTTGTGCGTGGATGTCGAAGGTGGCTCGGACAAGGACGCAGCGCTCGTACAGCAATACACGTGTAACGGCAGCCCCGCCCAGCGTTGGGCACTGCGCAACGTCACGGACAACGTGTACGAGCTCGTGTCGAGTGCGAGTGGCAAGTGCTTGGACGTACAGGGCGGCTCACCGGACAATGGCGCGGCGCTTCAGCAATACACGTGCAACGGTACGGCCGCGCAACGTTGGGTGGTGGCTGATCTCGGGGGCGGCAGCTATCGTTTGATTTCGCAGACCGGCAGCGAAAAGTGCCTCGACGTGCGGGGAGGCTCCACGCAGAACGCGACCAAACTCCAGCAGTACTCGTGCAATGGAACGGCCGCGCAGACGCTCACACTTTCGCTCGACAACGACGGAAGCGCGCCGATCCCGGACGGCACGTTCCGCATTCGTACGGGCACGCGCGCGGGGCAATGCCTAGACGCCAAGCGAGCGCTCGGCGCGGTGGGGGAGTTGCGACAAATCGCCTGCAATGACTCTGCCGGGCAGCGCTTTCGCTTTCGACGGCTTGGGGACGATCTATACGAAATTCGCGCCGCCATCAGCGAGCGCTGCCTCGATGTCGAAGGTGGGTCGGATGCCAACGCGGCGGCGGTGCAGGGTTACATCTGCAATTCGAGCCTCGCCCAACGTTGGCAGGCGCGAGCGCGCGGCGGAGCCACGTACGAGTTGCTGCCGCAAACGGGCGCCGAGCGCTGCCTCGATGTCGAAGGCGCTTCGGGCGAAGACGGAGCGCGCATCCAGCAATACACTTGTAACGGTACGGCGGCCCAAGGCTTCAGTGTGATCGCGCCATGAGCGAGTCGCGTCGCGCGGCGGGCCTGTTGGCAATGGTACTGCTTGGTTGGTCGAGCGGTGCGTGTCGCTCCGCCGCTGCGGACGAACATCCGCGTCAAGCTGAAAGAGTCGCTTCGGTGGAACCCTCGACTGCCGTCGCTAGCGCCTCTGGTGCTGCGGACTCGATACCCAAGCGCGTGATTGCGGCGTCGCTTTCCGTCGCAGACACCGTGCCACCCACCGACGCGCGCCGCGAAACCTGTGGCTCGTTGAGTCGGTTGCTCGCGGCGGGCTCGGGTCAACAGCGACCCGGCGATGACGACCGCGTGCTGCTCCAGTACACCACCTTTAGTCGCACCGGAAACGCGCTCGATAGTTCGGCGACGCACGGCGAACCAGTAGCGGAGAGCGTGCGGAATCTCGCCCCCGGACTGTCGTGCATCGTCAAACGCATGCGGGTGGGCGAAGCACGCCGTGTTTGGGTTCCAGCGGCGCTCCGCCCCGCGAGTGACGAGGGCGAGCGGAGCGTTCCGGCCGCGGATCTCATTCTCGACGTCACGCTTCGCGACCTCACTCGCGCGCCGCAGCGCCCGGTCGACTACGCCGCCCCACCTGCAAGCGCCCAGCGCACCGCGACCGGACTACGCTTCCAAACCTTACGCCGAGGTTCGGGCAATCAGCGCCCCGTCGCCAATAGTCGCGTAACGATTTATCACTCTGGGTGGACGAACCAGGGAGTGTTGTTCGCGAGCTCGGTGCTCGCTGGAGAACCAGCGAGCTATCTCGCCTATGAGCTGCCGACGGGGCTCAGTGAGGGGGTTCAACTGATGCGTGTCGGCGACAAGATCCGCTTTTGGTTGCCCGAGCGCTTGGCCTATGCGACCGCGTCGCGAAATGCACCCAAGGGCCCAGTCGTGTTCGACGTGGAGTTGCTGGCGATTGATTAGTCCAAGCGATCCTGCCGCTAGTACGGTCTCGACCCTGCGCAGGCATGGGCGGTGGCGGAAGGTTGCCCTCTGCATCGGCCTGTTGTCGATCAGTGCTTGCCGATCTCCGGACGTCTCGGGCGTAGGCACTGTACGACAGGCGAGCACGCCGCCAGTGGCTCGGAAGTACAGCGCACTCGTGTATCGGGGGTTGGACGCGTTCCGCGTGAATCCGGACGGACGACAGCAAGTAGCTGCCGATAACAATGGCCCGTTTGGTCGGAGCTGGACGAAGTCGACGAACCTAGGCCTGGATTTACTCACGCAATTGGTAGCTGAGCGGGCTGAATTGGTGAGCTCGACGACTTGCGCCGAGCACGTTTCGGGCGTGCTCGGCACCCTCGAAGGCTTGCGCACCTTCCACGGCTTGTTTCCCGAATTCATCAAGCTCGAAGGAACCCCACACGCCGAAGTCAAAGATGGTGTGATTCGGTATTCGACCATCGATTCCGCGTGGGTCACGGTTGCTTTGAGTCTGGTAGAAGTGCGCTATCGCTCGGAGCGCTCGGCGCTTGCCCGGAGGGCCCGAGCGTTGATCGAGCGCCAGGACTATTCCGCGTTCGTGAGCTCCGGACTACTCTCCGGCGGCAGCTCGATCGACGCCGCGAGCGGCAATGTCGTCCACTCCGAACGCTTCTCGTACGGGGACCGAAACAGTGAAGCTCGACCGCTGGTGCTGGCATTGTTGGGGCTAGAGCTATTGCCGACCAGCGTGTGGGACAAGATGTCTTACGACTGGGCAGACAAGGCAGGCCTTTCGCTCGCCGCGAGCTACCGCGCGAGCGCGTTCGTCGAACTCTCGGGTCAGCTGTTTTTCGACGAAATGACGCTCGCCCCGCGCTCGTTGGGCTTTAGTCATCGCAACTATGTGGATGCCACCGCGCGCGTCGCGCGCACGAAAGGGCACACCATCTGGGGTTATGCACCGAGCTGTGAACCACCGGATGGCTACGGCGAATTTGGCCTCGATCGTCCCGATGTCGTGACGCCATATGCGGCAGCCGAGCTGTCGACGACCGGCTTGCCGCTCGCGGAGCAGAACCTGAGTCGCGTGCTCGAAGCGCTCGATTGGAGCGGTGCGCCAGTTGCAGATGCGCTCGATCCCGTTACCCGTCGCTCTGTTTGTACGGTAGAGCGAATGCTCGATCAATCGCTGCTTTTTCTCGCGCTCCAGGTGAACGAGTTACGGAGCTTGGCGCGCGCAGCCAGCTGGTATGCATCCGCCGAGGCGCGCCTGAGAGACATGGATCGAACGCATCGTCCGCCACGAGAGCCAGCTCGATTCGCCTCCGATCGAGACGTGCACTGGGGCGGAGGATGAGAGCCCGTCTCGCACTCTCGATGCTGGCCGCGGCCGCATCGTTCGTCGGTTGCGGCTCGAAGGATGCCCCGGCTGTCTGCACGCTCGAAAATGCCTTCGATACGCGCCAACGAGAGCTACTCGCAGTTGCGGAAACGGCAAATGAGCCTCCCAGTATCGAAGCTTGTCCGGAGCTCGATGCACCGTCGGATGGCCAAACGAACTCGGTCGGGTTGACCGACGGTGAATACGCTGCCTTGCTGCGCGGCGCCAACGGCAACTTCTTCGACGATCACGTTTGGTGGTTGAAGGCTAGACCGCGCGGGGAGGCGCACACCGTGCCAATGCAGATCACCGCAGAGCATTGCGACGCGGTGACATTTGCGAAATTCGGTTACGAATACCGGTTTGCTACCCCACCACTCACCATGGCGCCGGAATGCGGGCGTTATTTGACTGGCGTCGCCGTCGGCCACCAACTGGGGGATTCTTGGCCGCAGGTCTTCAGCGTCGACGGTGCGGGGCTGATCCAGGTTGCGCCTCTTTCGACTAGTTCCGATTTTGGCGCCTTCTTACGCACGCCGCGCGGCAGGTTTGCCGTGCCGGGGCGCGACGTCTCGGTCGATCACCTCGACGTAGTGCGGCACGACGGAGATTCGTTGGAGTTGGTAGCCGTTGGAAATGGCGCGACATTCACCAGCGCCTCGCGTCTCGTGTTCAAGGTCGGCGACTTCTCCAGGTTGAGTGTGCAGGTCGAGCTCGAGCCGCGAGCTGCAGCGACGGATGACCCGTGGATTGCCGTGGCAGCCCTGAGTGGCTGGTTTTCTGCAATAGAAGGGCAACAATTCGACCGCATTCGAGCAACATTCACCGACGGTTCCGTGTCCGAAGTTGCTCTTGCGGACCCGAATCTCGACTGGGGGAATGGCGAGTGGACGACCGTTCCCATCTCGAAGCACGGCGCCGCGCTCGACTCGCTGGCCTTCCTTCAGGATCGCACCCGAGCTGACGGCAATTGGCGGCCGAACGTGGTCCTCTCCAGTTTACAGTCGAATCTGCCGTTGTCGCTCGAGATCTCGATCACGAAGAGCTCTGTGATTGGCGGAAACGTCACCGGCAACTTGCTGGTCGACAGCTCGATGGCCGGCCGGGCAGATACGCGAATTTCGCTCGGCTACCTGTTGACTGCCTCGGTTCCCTGACTCCAAAGGTCAGATCGACGAAGCGGTGAGGACGTAGCTGACGTCGATTGGCTGCATCGTGCCGTCCGTCTCGGCAATCAAATTCAGCACCAGGTTGTCGATATACTCGCTGTTGGCGTTGGCGATCGAGAGCTCCGCACTGAGCGGCACGTTGGATTGCAGATGGCTCGCGCTCATGGTCGGGCGGTCCGCGTAGTGCGCCGAGGGATAGGCGAGATACTGACGAGCGTCCCGCTCGATTTGCTCCAGGGCGACCGTCTCCAGAGCACCGACGTACTGAGTGCGCGCCCACGGATCGCTTGCTGCTAACGATTCGAGCGGCGGGTTTTCTATGGTCACGAGCGTATCCGAGCCATCGGCCATGCGCACGTACAGGTGATCGGTATCGTGCGCCTGGTCGTTCCCGATGTCAGGAGTATCCGCAGCGCCTTTCCAGAACATCGAGCTCATGCCGAGCACGCCCAGTCGGACATTCGGGTTGGCTCCGACGCGCGGATAGAGCCGGAGCTTGATTCGCAAACTCGTTGCCGCAGCCGGAATGAGTTCAGCCTGCATGACGCCTTCGAACGTGGCTCCCCTCAGGCGCGCGACGAAGCTCAGCTCGTCGGGACGCGGCTCCGCAATTGCGAGCTTGGTGAGTGCCGGAAATTGCTCGCCTTCATGCGCCGCGTCTTCGGTGGTGAAGCGTAGAGATGTGCCGAAGGAAGGGTTCAGCTGCAAACCAACCAGACGCGCATAGGCGGTAGCCTCGACTTGAAATAACTGCGGGCTGCTTTGGAAGAACGTATGGCCGACCTCGAGCGCCGAAAGGTAGCGACCACATTCAGGAACCGGATCTACCGCCGGAGTAGTCGCCGAATAGTGATAGCTGAACCGGTCGTAGTCCATTTTGGAGCACTCGTCATACACCTCCAGCGTTTGCACATGCAGCTCGCCGCGGGGGAGCGCCTTCACCCACCAACCATCGCGGTCCAGGAAGTTGCCCGCGGAGCCCGAGGTCAAGGCGGCGTATTCTTCGAACACGACGCCTTCGGCGGCCTTGTTGCCATCCGGCGGGCGATCGAGCAGCGGGCAGGGAACGGGAACTTCTTGGGTGTAAGGCTGTCGCGCCGCAGACTCCGCTTCTTGCGCGTAGCGCTCGAAGGTGGGCGAAGCGTTGCACGGATTTTCGACTTCTTTGGCGAGACACCCGCTCGCTGCGGTCGCGCCAAATGTGAGCAGACCCGCGCCCCAGAGACGACTTCGAGGCTTCATCGATTCTCCTTCGTTACTTCGAGCAGCCCTGCAGCTTCCAAGATGGCGCCGCGCACGAGGACTTCGGCGCGACGCGCTTCGAACAGCGACGTGCGGGCCGCCGAGACGTCGTCGACCGTGGCATGATCTTGCGCCGCCCGCAGCCGGCGATCGAGCTCGGCGAGGGCACGCTCCGCGGCCGTCGTCCGAGCGGCGGCGCTGGCTTGCTGCTTTTGCAGCGCGGCGAATCGCGATCGCAAGCGGAGGCGTCGACGTTTCGCTGCCCGCGCTGCTGCGTGGAACTGGTCGTCGCTTTCTCTTGCCTGTGCGGACGCGACGGACAACGCGCCGATCTCCTTGGGTTTGAGCGGAACGATCAACGAAAATACCCACAAGAGTTCGTGTCCCGCACTCGACTCGCGGGCCTCCTCCGTTCCTGTCGTCGTCTGAAAGCGAGCAGGTCGAGCTTCGGCTAGCGCGGTGACGGGTGAAACCACGCGCAACGCGCTGGCCGTGTTCGCTGCCGCCGCTGCCGCGCGGCGTTCTTCGGCCGCGAGCTGTGAGGCATCAGCGTCCGACGCGGCGGTCGCTTGCTTGAGAGCGGCGTCTTGGGTTACCCAAGTCGACG
>Ga0164241_10000916_pt1 | contig 42412 bp, 32 predicted proteins | sample OricomyardsoilBY_FD_108780 | JGI IMG/M metagenome (GOLD analysis project Ga0164241, IMG submission 108780) | Backyard soil microbial communities from Emeryville, California, USA - Original compost - Back yard soil (BY) | ecosystem: Environmental > Terrestrial > Soil > Unclassified | place: USA... | reverse complement strand
TTGGACGTCGAGCGTGATTTTAGCCACGTGCTCTCGCTCGGAGAGCAGCAGCTGCTGGCGGTGGCGCGCGTCGCGCTCGCGGCGCCGGCGTTCGCTGTATTTCAAAGCCTCGATACCACCCTCGCCCCCGAACAGCTGGCGCGCGCTTTTGCCGTGCTCACCGCAGCGTCGGTCACCTACCTGGCGTTCGGCGGAGCCGGCGCGCCGCCCGGTGCCTACGACGCCGTGCTCGAGCTGCACGCGGGCGGCACCTGGAGCATCGCGCACGCTCGCGAAGCGCCGAAATCGACGCCCTCGAGCGCGCCGAACTGGCAAGCACGGCGGCCAACGAACCCACCCGTCTGAAACGAGCGAGCCTCGCATCAGTCGACTCGCTGGTCGTAGTCAGTCTACTCACGAGCATGCTCAATTGCAGATTCTTCGACGGATCTGCGCGCCACGCGTCACACCGAACAACGGCTCGGCGGCGGCGGAAATCGCCAACGTGAGCGGAAGCGTTTGCTTTCATCCGCCGGGATTCACGAGCTCATAGCTCGCGGGCAGTCCAAACTCGAGCTACGTTGTCGAGCGTTCCTGTGCCGCGCTCAGGACGATATGCCGGCGCGCCGTCGTCGCGGACGCCGATACACCTCGAGGTTCACGTACATGACCCGCTATCGGAATCATCTTCTCACGCTCGCTTCTGTCTCGCTCGGAGCGCTGTTCGCCGCGCCCGCGCACGCCGCTTCGTTGGTCAAGGTCGACCGTGGCACGTGGGGCGCGAGCGGCGTGCCGGACTACGTCACCATGTACATCTACGTGCCCGACACGCTGGCGGCCAAGCCGCCGATCGTCGTCGCGCACCATTCTTGCGGGACCGCCGTCTCCGGCTACATCAACAGCATCAAGGGCATCCAGGCCGGCGCCGACAAGACCGGTTTCGTGTTGATTTTGCCGGAAGCCACCGGTCGCAATTGTTGGGACGTCGGCACGACCAAGTCGCTGACCCACGACGGCGGAGGCGACACTCAAGCCATCGCGCAGATGGTGAAATATGCGCTCACGAAGTACAACGGCGACCCGAGCCGCGTGTACGCGATGGGCGGCTCCTCGGGCGCGATGATGACGCAAGCGCTGATGGCGGTGTATCCCGACGTCTTTCGGGCCGGCTCGGCCCGCGCCGGTGTCGCCGCCGGTTGCTGGGCGGACGGCTTCGATGGCGGTCAACAGTGGAGCAACAGCTGCGCCGCCGGAACCACGACCAAGTCCGCGATGCAGTGGGGCGACATCGCTCGCGCCATGTTCCCCGGCTTCACCGGCCATCGCCCGCGCCTACAGCTGTTCCACGGCGACGCCGACCAGACGATCCACTTTCCGAATCTAGCCGAGTCGATCAAGGAGTGGACGAACGTGCTCGGCTTGAGCGCGACGCCGACCTCGACCGACATGGTGACGACCCCGATCTCCAACTATAGCCGCCAATTTTGGAAGAACGCGTGCGGGTTCACGGTGTTCGAGACGTGGACCGCGCCGGGCAAGGGCCATTCGATGAACTACGAGGAAGACGCGATCCTCAAGTTCTTCGGCCTCGACACCGCCGGCGGGGCCGATCCAGAAACCGAGTGTCCGCCCGGAGGTATGGGCGGAGCGGGGGGAGCAGGCGTGGGCGGCGTGGGCGGCGTGGGCGGCGCTGGCAGCGCCGGCGCCAGCCCGACCACGGGCGGCACGGGCGGCGTTCCGAGCGCGGGCGGTTCTGGACCTGCGGCGGGCAGCGGCGGCGTGCTGAGCGCTGGCGGCAGCACCACCACCCCAGGTGTGGCCGGTAGCGGCGGCGGCGCCCCGAGCGGCAGCGGCGGAACGAGCGGCGGCGGCGGCGCGAGCGCCTCCACGGCGGCCGGCACGCAAAGCACGGTGCCCACCAACCCCGGCGCACCTTCGGAAACCGACGGCTCGAGTGGCTGCTCGATCGGTGCGCCACGAGCTGGCTCGAGCTTCGCAGCCGCTCTCGCGGCGATAGGGCTCGCCTTGCTCGGCGCGAGCCGCCGACGCCGAACCCCCTGAGCGCGCCTCGCCTCCAGCAGAGCTGGGCTGCGTTGCGATCCCCGTTTAGCCGTAGCGGCCGGCGAGGTTAGCGATGACGAGCACCAGCTCTTGGGGCTCGATCGGCTTGGCGGCGTGGTTCTGAAATCCGGCTGCCAGCGCGCGTCGGCGATCCTCGGCGCGCGCGTAAGCGGTCAACGCGACGGCGGGGATGCGGCCGCCCTGCTCGCGCGGTAGGGCGCGGAGGTCTCGAATGAACGCGTAGCCGTCCTCGTCGGGCATGCCGATGTCGCTGATGATGACGTCGGGGTGGTGCTCCTGAATCGACTTGAGCGCCTCCGAAGCGCTCGACACCAGCGTCACGCTCGCCCCCCCTTGCTCGAGCACGACCTGCACGATTTCGCGCGCGTCAGGCTCGTCGTCGATCACCAGGATCTTCAGTCCGCGTAGCTCGGGTGGGAAACTGACGTCCTCGGCCGGCGCGGCGGACGCCCGCGTATCGACCTGCGTCGTGCGCACGGGCGCGAGCGGAATTCGGACGATGAAGGTGCTGCCGGCTCCCTCACCGGCGCTGTCCGCCTCGACCGTGCCTCCGTGGAGCTCGACGAGGTGCTTGACGATCGCGAGGCCCAGCCCGAGCCCGCCAGTGCGGCGCGAGTTGCCCGACTCTTCTTGGCTGAACCGCTCGAAGATGTGGCCGATGAACTCGGGCGCGATGCCCTTGCCGGTATCGGCGACCACGATCTGAATCGTCGAAGCTTCACGGCGTAGCGTCACGTGGACGCTGCCCGCCTTGGGCGTGAACTTGACGGCGTTGTTGAGCAGATTCCAGAGCACTTGCTGCAATCGCCCCGAGTCGCCCTTGATCTGCCCGGCGTCGGGATCGAGCAGGGCGCGCAGGACGACCCCCTTCGCGTCGGCCGCCGGTCGCACCACGTCGACGGCAGCGCTGACGATCTGATTGATGTCGAGCACCTCGATGTCCAGGCGCAGCTGCCCGGCGACGATCCGGCTCACGTCGAGCAGGTCATCGATGATCTGATTCTGGGCGATCGCATTTCGGAAAATCGACTCGAGCGCCTTGCTTCCCTTCTCCGGTTCGAGGCTGCCGGCGCGCAGCATGCGGCTCCAACCCAGGATCGCGTTCAGCGGCGTACGAAGCTCGTGGCTGACGGTGGCCAAAAACTCGTCTTTGAGCCGCGTCGCCTCCTCCGCCTTGTCGCGAGCCTGGCGCAGGCTCTCGGCGAGGGCTTGAGTGCGGACCTGGTTCTCCTCGGCGATTCGACGTCCTTCCTCGGCCCGAGCCAGGTTGAGCCGCTCTTCTTCGTGCTGCTTCCGCTCCGAGAGATCGCGAGTCACCTTCGCGAAGCCGCGCAGGGTGCCGTCGGGGTCGACGATCGGCGTTATCACGACGTTGGCCCAGAAGCGCGTCCCGTCTCGGCGAATACGCCAGCCTTCGTCCTCGAAGCGGCCGTCGCGCGCGGCGACGTCGAGCTCCAGGTCGCACTTGCCGGCGCGCACGTCGGCTTCCGGATAAAATCGCGAAAAGTGCTGACCGACGATTTGCTCGGCCGTGTAGCCCTTGAGCCGCTCGGCGCCGGTATTCCACGTCGAGACATGGCCGGTGGGATCGAGCACGAAGATGGCGTAGTCCTTGACCGACGTGATCAGCAGTCTCAACCGCTCTTCGCTGCGCTTGAGCTCCTCGCTCGCTCGCTGCCGCTCCGTCAGATCACGGGTGACCTTGCCGAAGCCGAGCAGAGCGCCACCGGCATCATGGATCGCGGAGGTGACGGCGCTCGCCCAAAACAGCGAGCCGTCGCGGCGCACCCGCCAGCCCTCCTCTTCGAAGCACCCGTCGCGCTGAGCGTGCTCGAGCTCTTGCTCGCACCGACCGCCGACGACGTCCTCCGGGCGATAGAAGAGCGCGAAGTGCTGGCCGATGACTTCCGCTGCCGCATAGCCGTGCAGGCGCTCGGCGCCAGTGCTCCAGCTCGTGACCCGCCCGTCCCGATCGAGCATGAAAATCGCGGAATCGACGAGGCTTTCAACGAGCAGGCGATAGCGGCCGTCCGTTGCGGCGTCGGAGCGGACGGAATCGCGTTCGGCGGCGGTCACAACGCAGGTTACCCCAGCAGGTCGACCGGTCAGCAAGGTTTGGGCCGCTGCCGCGAGGGTCGCGGCGCGAGGCCGTCAAATTTCCGGAAAAGTCAAGGCAAAACGGAATACCTCCATGCCTTTCTCTTGGCGCCAAGCCTTGAATCACGTGGCAATGCCCCTCTATTCTCCCGCCGCCCAGCGGACCCGCAAAAGGCCTGGGAGTCAGAGACAATGAATACACGCCTTCTGTTGGTCGTCGCCTCCTTCGTTCTCAGCGTCGCCATTGGCCTCGTCATTTCACGCGGCGGGCATGAAGCAAGCGCCACCAAGCGCGACAAGGTGCTGGTCGGCCTCAGCCTCGACACGCTCAAAGAAGCGCGCTGGCAGGCCGACCGCGACATGTTCGTCAAGCGCGTTAAAGAACTGGGGGGCGACGTGATCGATCTGTCGGCCAACAGCGACGACGCCGCGCAGATTGGCGACGTCGAGAAGCTGATCACGAACAAGGTGGACGTGCTGATGATCGTGCCCCACGACGGCAAGGCGATGGCCAAGGCGGTGGGCATGGCCCACCAAGCCGGCATCCCCGTCATCGCGTACGACCGCATGATCACCGACAGCGATCTCGATCTGTACGTCAGCTTCGACAACGTCAAGGTCGGCGAGATGCAGGCCAAGTACCTGGTCGACCACCTGCCGACCCCAGGCAAGGGCAAGATCGTCAGGATCTACGGCTCCAAGACCGACAACAACGCGTTCTTGTTCAAGCAGGGCCAGGACAACGTCCTCAAGCCCTACATCGAGCGCGGCGACATTCAGGTCGTGCACGAAGACTGGGCCGACGACTGGAAGCCCGAGAACGCCAAGCGCATCATCAACGCCGCGATCACGGCCAAGGGTAGCGACTTCGACGCCGTGCTCGCCAGCAACGACGGCACCGCCGGCGGCGTCGTCCAGGCCCTCAGCGAAGAAGGCCTGGCCGGCAAGAAGCTGGTGACGGGCCAAGACGCGGAGCTCGTTGCCTGCCAGCGCATCGTGAACGGCACGCAAGCGATGACGATCTACAAGCCGCTCAAGAGCCTGGCCACGAGCGCGGCCGAGCTCGCGGTCAAGGTCGCCAAGAAGCAGGTGGTCGCCGTCAACAGCAGCGTCGACAACGGCAAGATCAAGGTGCCCGCGTTGCTGAACGAGGTGGTGGTGGTCAACAAGGACAACATGATGCAAACCGTCATCAAAGACGGCTTCCACCCCTACGAAGAAGTGTACCGCGGCGTCCCGGAAGCCCAGCGTCCGCCCAAGCCGTAAGGCCCCGTCATGAGCGAGCAACCACGGCTCACGACCCGCGCGCTACACAAGCGCTTCGGCGGGGTTATCGCGCTCAAAGGCGTCGACTTCGAGCTCGCGCCGGGCGAGGTCCACGCGCTGTGCGGCGAGAACGGCGCCGGCAAGAGCACGCTGATCAAGCTGCTCGGCGGCATCCACCCGTTCGGTGGCTACGAGGGCGAGATCACGGTCGAGGGTAAGCGCGCCGAGTTCAAGACCCCCGGCGACGCGGACGCGGCCGGCATCGCCGTCATCTTCCAAGAGCTGGCGCTGATCCCGGAAATGACGGTGGCCGAGAACCTGCTGCTCGCCCACGCGCCGATCCGTGGCGGCCTGATCGACTGGAACGCGGTCTACCAGCGCGCGCGCGAGATCTTGAACGAGGCCGAGATCGACCTGGATCCGACCGCCACCGTCGAGAGCCTCGGCATCGGACAGCGCCAGCTGGTCGAGATCGCCAAGGCGATCGGCAAAAAGAGCAAGGTGCTGATCCTGGACGAGCCGACGGCCGCGCTCACCGATCAGGAGGTCAAGGCGCTGCTCGCGCTCGTCAAGCGTTACAAGGCGGCGGGCATCTCCTGCATCTACATCTCGCACAAGCTCGACGAGGTGTTCGCCGTCTCCGATCGCATCACCGTGCTGCGCGATGGCAGCAGCATCATCACCCTCGACGCCAGCAAGACGCGCGAGAGCGAAGTCATCAAGCACATGGTCGGCCGCGACATCGAGGACCTGTTCCCGCGCCGTAAATCCGAGCCTGGCAAGCCATTGCTTCGCGTCAAGGACCTGTACGTGGCGAAGAAGAGCGGCGAGCAGCCGTTCTTGCAGAACATCGACTTCGAGGTGCGAGCCGGCGAAGTGCTCGGCATCGGCGGCTTGATGGGCGCGGGGCGCACCGAGCTATTGATGCACATGTTCGGCGTGTGGGGGGTGCGCCACTCCGGCAGCGTGGAGCTCGACGGAGAGCAGGTGAAGGGCCAAACCCCGCAGCAGCTGCTCGACAAGGGCATGGCGCTCGTGTCCGAAGATCGCAAGCGCCATGGCCTCATCCTGAGCGCGAGCATCGGCTTTCATCTCACGCTGTCGAAGCTGGCGAGCGTCACCCAGAGCAACGGGCTCATCAACGACGCGCTCGAGCACAACATCGAGGAGAAGCTGTTCAAGAGCTTGCGGATCAAGGCCCGCGACCTGGAGACGGTCGTCGGCACGCTCTCCGGCGGAAACCAGCAGAAGGTGGTGCTGGGCAAGGCCCTCCACACCGGCCCCAAGGTGCTGCTGCTCGACGAGCCGACGCGCGGCATCGACGTGGGCGCAAAGATCGAGGTCTACGAGCTCATCAACCGCATGACCGCGGAGGGTAAGGCCGTGATCTTGGTGTCGAGCGAGCTCCCCGAGCTACTCGGCATGAGCGACCGCATTTACATTTTGCACGAGGGCAAAGCATCTGGGCCCTTCAAGCCTTCTGAGGTCACTCAGGAGCGGCTCCTGGCGGCGGCCATGGGCAAGGAACGCGAAAAACAAGCATCATGAACACTCGAATTCCGCTGCGTAGCCTGTCGATGTTGATCGCGCTGATCTTGATCTGCGCGTTCTTCGCCGTAAAGCAACCGGTGTTCTTGTCTGCGCGTAACCTGTCACTGCTGTCGATCGAGCTGAGCGTGACCGCGATCTTGGCCCTCGGCATGCTGCTCGTGCTCTTGCCGGGCCACATCGACCTTTCTGCCGGTAGCGGTGTCGGCCTGACCGGCGCCGTGGCCGCCGTCATGGTGTTCGACGCGCGCTGGCCAGCCCCCGTCGCGCTGCTGCTCGCGGCGGTGATGGCGGTGGTGGTGTGGGGCGCGATGGGTGCCCTGATCGTGCGCCAGAAGATCCCCGCCTTCATCATCACCCTCGGTGGCTTGCTGGTGTTCAAGGGGCTCCACTGGCTGGTGATTCGCAACCAGACGATCCCCGTCGTCGAAGGCGGCAAAGAGAACATCTACTCGCTGCTGACCACGTATTACCTGCCGCCGATCGTCGGCGCGGGGCTGGGGCTCGCCGTCGTCGCGGCCCAGGTTTATTCGTCGCAATCGGCCCGCAAACGCCGCATCAGCTACGGCTTCCAGGTCGACGACGGTGAGACCAACTTCTTGAAGTTGTTCGTCGGCGCCCAGCTGGTGCTGCTGCTGGTGTTGATCGCCAACCAGTACCGCGGGCTGCCGCTGGCAGCGGTGATCTTGGGGCTCGTCGCCTACGCCACCCACGTCATCACCCAGCACACGCCGTTCGGTCGTTACCTGTACGCTGTCGGCGGCAACGAAGAAGCGGCGCTGATCTCCGGCGTGCCAATCCAACGTACGGTGATCGGCGCCTTCGGGCTGATGGGCCTCATCGTCGCCCTCGGCGGCTTCATGGAGACGGCGTACTCCGGCGCGTCGACCTCCACCGTCGGTAGCTTGATGGAGCTCGACGCGGTCGCCGCCTGCGTGATCGGCGGCACCAGCCTGCGCGGCGGGCGCGGCACGGTGCCGGGCGTGATCTTCGGTGCGCTGATCATGGCCACGCTGCTGAACGGCCTCACGCTGATGGCGGTATCGCCGGAGATCAAATACATCGCGCGCGGCGTGGTGTTGGCGCTCGCGGTATGGGTCGACGTGAAACTGGCCGGCAAGTGAGGGCCGCCCGCCCCGGCCACGCTGGGCTGGGGCCGGCCTCCTAGAGTCAGCGCGCGGATGGCACGCTTGATCCGAGCGCTGCGGGCCCTGGTGAGCACACCAGGGCTGTTCGTGCTCGTGCTGCTGTGCCTGCTGCTGGGCATGGTTTACTCCTTCGTCGTCCCGTTCATGTCGATGTTCGGGACGCGCGAGGTCGGCATGAGCCCGTTCGGCTTCGGCGTCTTCATGACCATCACCAGCGTGAGCGGGATCGTCATTTCGACGTTCCTGGCGCGCTACTCGGACATCCGTTGGAGTCGTAAGAGCGTGCTCCTGCTCGGGGGCGCTTGCGGCGCCCTCGGGTACCTCGGCTACGCGTTCGTGCGCGATCCACTGCTGCTGACCGCGATCGGGGCCCTCCTGCTCGGCATCGCCAGCATCTCGTTCGGGCAGATCTTCGCGTATGCCAGAGACACGCTCGAGGCTAGCTCGCTGCCGCCCGACGAGCTGCCATTTTACATGAACTTCATCCGGTCGTTCTTCGCCCTCGCCTGGACGGTGGGGCCCGCGATCGCGGCGCACCTGATGACGCGCTACTCGTTCCGAGTGACGTTCTGTAGCGCCGCGCTCGGCTACTTGCTGTTTTGCGTGCTCGTCGCGCTCTTCGTGCCCGCCCGCGCACCGTCGGAGGCGAGCCGCAACGCCGCCCGCGAGCTTCCCCTGTCGGTCGCGTTCAAGAACCGCCAGCTCCTCGCGCATTTCACGGCATTTGCCCTATATTTCTGCTGTTCGACGATGGGCATGATGAACCTGCCGCTGCTGATCCTGGGCGAGCTCCACGGCGCCGAGCGCGACGTTGGCGTCGCGTACAGCGTCGCACCGGTGCTGGAGCTACCGTTGATGTTCTACGTCGGCGTGCTCGCGACGCGCGTCGAGCACGCGAAGCTCATCATCGGCGCGCTCGCGCTCGCGATCGTGTACTACGCAGGGCTGCTCCTGACGCACGCCCCGCTGCAGGTCTTCGTCCTGCAGGGCTTGAGCGCCGCCGTCGTGGCCGTGATGAGCGGCGTGGCCATCACCTTCTTTCAGCGCTACTTGCCGAACCAGGCTGGCAGCGCCACGAACCTCTACTCCACGTCGTCGCGTGCCGGCTCGATCGTGGGCTACCTCGGCTTCGGTGCGATCGCGGGCGAGCTCGGACACCGCGCCGTGTTCAGCGTGACGGTCGCGCTGTGCGCAGCGGCCCTGACGATCTCGCTACTGTCGCGCCGGGGTCTGCCGCTTCCGACCTGAGCCCTCGCGAGCTCAGAAGCGGCCGTTCAATCCCGCATAGCCGAGCCCGACGACGGGGGTAACGCGCCCGGCTCGAGCTTTGGTGACGCGCTTTTGCTCCAAGAAGAACAAGGCGCCGGCCGTGACGAGGCCCACGCCCCCGAGCGTGAAGGCAGCGACGGTGCGCGTCCTGGCGGCAGCGGCGGCGCCGTCGTCGAGCAGGCGAATTTGGCTGACTTCTGCGGGCGTGCAGCGTGGCGCGCAATCGCCGTACAGCGCGTCGGCCCGATCGGAGCGCGCGCTGCCGAACGCCCAGTAGCTGCCTGCCCCCAAGCTCACTACCGCCACTCCCACGCTGGCCCAGGCCGCGATCAGGTACGGTCGATCGGTCCACGCAAGATCGGCGCGGAGCCGATCCTTCGGCAGCGAGGTGGGTGCCACCGCTGCCGCCGGGGGCGCGTCGACCGACATCGGTTCGATCTCGGGCCAAGCGTCTTCATCGTCGGGCGTCGGCAGGGTGAGGCTCACCGTCTCGACCGCCCCTGGCTCCAGCGTGAGCACCACCGTCGGACTCTCGAGCTCCGTCGAGAACGCCCGAAATTCGTGCCGGCCTGGCAGCAATGGCAACGGGACCCCGAGACTGCCCGCCGGCAAGACCTGACCGTCGCAGGTCACGCGCGTACCAGCGGTTGCGGGCCCCTGCACCAGCAGGCTGACGTACGCGAGCCGAGCTTCGAGGGCGGCGAGCTCGGCGCGCGCCGCCGCTTCGACGGCGGCGGCGCGCGCCGCTGCCGACTCGGCCGCCGCCGTTTTGGCGCGCGACTCCCGCAAGAGGAGCAAGTACTGCTCTCGCGCTTCCAGCAAGCTGCCGGACTGTGCGCGATCGCGAGCGGCGTCGAGCCCGTCTTGCGAGGGTGGCCGAGGTTCGCTGTCGACGCTGTCGGCGGACGCGGGGGCGTGGCGGACGGGGATCTGCGCCCCAGCGGATTCGACGCTCAGCAGCAGCGCGAGCGCCGTACGCCAGACTCTTGAGCGGAGTCGCCCCATGACTTCACGAGGTACCACCGCGACCGCGAGCCTTCAAGCCGCTGCGCCTGACGGCCGAGGAGCTCGCAGGGCGGCGAGCTTTCGCACACACCCGACGACATCTGGCGTGCCTCGCCGACGCGGCGAGCCTCTTGGGTGCAGGTTCAGAATTTGGCGGCAAGGCCCCGGCAGCGAGGCCCCTTCGCGACGAGTGCGGCGCGATTCGGTAAGAACGCTACCTTGGCGCGTGGCTCGCGAATGTCACCGCCGGCGCTTGCGAGCCGTAGCGAGCGCTGTAAAGAAGCAAGCGTGCAGCGCGCTACCCCCACCTCTGGCCCGTTCCTGTCGCCGTTCGTTGCGACGTTGGTGCTCTCACTCGCTGTGAGCAGCGCCACCGCCTGCGGCAGCACGGCCGCTTCCGCTCCCTCCGGCGCCGCCGGGTCCGCCGGCGCGCCGGCGGCGGGTAGCGCGGGCATGGCGACGGGCGGCTTCACGGCCGCCGGGAGCGGAGCCTCGAGCCCAGGCGGCGCGGGCGGCTCAGGCATGTCCGGCGGCGGCGCCGCCTCCGACGTCCCGAGCGAGAGCGCCGTCCCTCAGCCGAGCGAAGCCGTGAGCCAGTTCATCGTGGTCGACCAGTTCGGTTACTTACCCGACGCCGAGAAGATCGCGGTGCTGCGCGATCCGGAGCTCGGCGCGGACGCGGCCGACACTTATGTGCCGGGCGCCAAGTACCAAGTGATCGACGCGTCGACGAAGGCGGTCGTGGCGGAGCTCGCGCCGGTGGCTTGGAACGCCGGCGCTGTCGACATGAAGAGCGGCGATCGCGCCTGGCGCGTCGACTTTTCGTCGGTCACGACGCCAGGCGTTTACTACATGCTCGACGTGGACGGCCGCGTCAGATCCGATCTCTTTCGCGTCGCCGACGACGTGTACCGTCAGGTGCTGCGCCACGGCTTGCGCACCTTCTTCTATCAACGCGCGGGCTTCGAGAAGACGGCGCAGTTTGCCGGTGCCGGCTGGGCCGACAAAGCGAGTCACGTCGGCCCCGGCCAAGACAAGAACGCGCGGCTCTACGGCATGACCGGGGACGCGACGACCGAACGCGATCTCTCCGGCGGCTGGTACGACGCCGGCGATTTCAACCGCTACACCCCGTGGACCGCCGACTACGTCGTGGCCTTGCTTCGCATGTACGAAGAGTCGCCGGCCGTCTTCGGCGACGACCTCGGGCTGCCTGACTCGGGCAACGGCGTGAGCGATCTGCTCGACGAGGTCCGGTTCGGGCTCGAGCATTTGGCGCGCACCCAGTCCGAGAGCGGCGGCTGCATTTCCGTGCTCGGCGTGGGCAGCGGCAGCCCGCCTTCGGCCGCCACCGATCCGAGCGTGTACGGGCCCGAGACGACCAACGCCACCGTCCGCGCCGGGATCGCGTTTGCCTGGGCCTCCAAAGCATTTCGCAGCATCGAGCCGACCTACGCCGAGGGACTGTTGCTACGCGCCGCAAAGGCTTGGGATTGGGTCGAGAAGAACCCGATGGTGGCCTTCGAAAACAGCGGCAAGGTGGCGGCCGGCGAGCAGCAGTCGTCCGTCAAAGAGGTCGCGCTCTACAAGCTCGGGCTGGCGGTCGCGATCTACCGCGCAGATCCGCAGCGCACCGCGATCTACAAAACCTTCTTCGAGACGAATTACGCGGGGGCCGGTCTCGGATTTCTGACCGGCTACAACGCGGCTTGGGACGTGCAGTTCACCGAGCTGTATCTCGACTACACGGCGCTACCCGACGCCGATCCGACGATAAAAGGCGCGATCCTCAAGGCCTTCGCCGACACGATCACGAGCGCGGACAACCTCGGCGCCTTGACGGCAGATGCCGATCCCTACCTCGCCTACGTAGCCGACTACACCTGGGGCTCGAACGCCCACAAGTCGCGCACGGGCTGCTTGCAGTACGACGTCGTCGCGTTCGGGGTGGACCCGGCCAAGAACGCGGACGCGCGGCGCGCGGCCGAGCGCTACGTCCACTACCTGCATGGCGTCAATCCGCTCGGGCTCGTGTATTTGAGCAACATGGGCGCGAGCGGCGCTTACAAGTCGGTCACCACCTTCTTTCATACTTGGTTTGCCGACAAAAGCCCGCTTTGGGACGAGGTTGGTGTCTCGATGTACGGCCCGCCTCCCGGCTTCCTCGTGGGCGGTCCCAACCCCAGCTACGACTGGGACGCCGTGTGTCCAGGCAACGCGCAGTGCCCCGCGGCGCGGCCGGCGCCGCCGTACATGCAGCCGCCCCAAAAGAGCTACGCCGGCTTCAACGATAGCTGGCCCGTCAACTCGTGGTCGGTGACCGAAAATTCCAACGGTTACCAGGTCTACTACTTGCGACTCCTTTCGAAGTTCGTCCGCTAGCCGGAAGGCCGCCACGACAGCTTCTGCGAGGCGTGCTGCAAGCGACGCCTGCCGCGTGCTCGGTGAGATCCGGCTTGCACGCGGTGACCTCGACGGCGCCGAGACGATGTTTCGGCGCGTGGGAGCGGATCCGCTGACGCGGCGCTGTGAGGCGCTGCGCGCGGGCGCTATTTCGTGAACAGAGTCAGGTCGATCTTGTCGGCCATCATCTTGTAGCCGCCAGGGCCGGGGTGGAGAGCATCGGTGGACTCGGCCGCCGGCACCAGCTTCGGCTCGTCAGCGCCGGTCTTGCCATCCGTCAGCGCCGCATCGAAGTCGATGACGGCATCGAAGACGCCGCTCCGAATGTAGGTATTGACGTCTTTCCGTAGCGCTTCATGCGCGTAGTAGCTGTTGCCTCCGAAGGGCAGGATCGTCGCGCCGTAGATCTTCAGCCCCTTGTCGTGAGCGGCCTTGATCATCTTGTCGTAGACAGCCTTCATGCCTTGGAGGTTTCCGGCGCCGCCGCCGATGTCGTTCGTCCCGTCGAAAACGATCACGTACTTCACGCCGCTTTGCCCGAGCACGTCGCGCGCGAAGCGAGCCTCCGCCGCCGTCCCGGTGCCGACCAGGTTCGTCGCGCCGATACCCTGGTTCAAAATCGCGACGTTCGCCGTCGCGGCGTTGGCTTGCAGGCGCGCGGCCAGGTAATCGGTCCAGCGCGTATTGCCGTTGTCGGTGGTGCCGCGGCCGTCGGTGATCGAATCACCAATGGCGACGATGGCATTGGCGGCCGCCGGCGCCATCACGTCGATGCCGGAGATGAAATACCAGTGCAGGTTGTGGGGGGCGCTGGTCAGGTTGGCGGCGCTGACGTCGGTGCTGCCGGCTTGCACGTAGGAGTCGGTCCGCGCTCCCGCGTGAGCGGTCAGGCTGCTGGGAACGCTGCCGAGGGCGGTGGTGATGCTGACGTTGCCGAGCGGCGGGATGGTGAAGTCGACAGGGTCGGACCAAATCTCCATGCCCTGCGCGATCGTCACGCCAGCCATTCCGGAGAAGGTCAGCGCTTTGTCGGTGGTGGTGTCGATGCTGCCGTCGACCTTGGGCGTGGCTTTGCACAGCGCGACGTGCGCCGCCTTGATCGTGACGGCGCCGTTGCCGACAGTGTTGGAGAACTGGACGCGGATCTGGCTGCCGCCGATCGACGCGTGAGTGACCTGGCGCAGCACGCTGTTCGACAACGGAGCCGCGGGCTGGGCGTCCGACGCAGCGAGGTAGGGCGATGCGGCCCAGGTGCCGACCCAATGCAAGTCGCCGGTGGCGCCACCCCCGCTGCCACCGGTGGCCGCCCCGCCGCCGCCGCTGGCAGCACCGTTGCCGCTCGCACCCGCCACCCCTGCACCGCCGGTGCCCGTGCCGCCGCTGCCCGCGCCGGTGCCCGCCGTCCCGGGGGCGCCCGCCGCGCCGGTGCCGGCGACGCCCACGCTTCCGCCGCCGGTGTTCGAGCCGGCGGTACCGGAGCCGCCGCCGGCGCTGTTGTTGTTACCCGACACGCCCGAGCCGGTCCCGGCGCCACCCGGGCTCTGTCCACCCGTCGTCGTGTCCGACGGGTCATCCGAGCTGCAGCCCACGGCGGCGGGTGCCAGCGCGAGCAGCGAGCCGACTATCGCCGGCTGCACGATGGAGAGCAGTTGTCGGAGCAAAGGGCCAATGAGTTGCGAGCGAGCCATGGGTAGAGGAGGCGAGAGCATCCCATATTTTTTAGGGGGTGCGGTGAGCGACGCGAGGAGGTCGCGGCGCGGATACGGATGGGATTGAGCGTGCTGTCGCAACAATGCGTTGTCGCCGCGAGCATTGTTCTCGCCCGAGAAATGCACAGGTTCTTCCGCTGCTGGAGGCGAGAAGACCGATGACCACGACCCATGTGACAGAAACCGTGACGGATTCGAGTGTCGCGCGCCACACCACGCCCTCTCCCGCTTTGCGCGAGATCGAAGGCGTGTACCGCCCGCCGGGGCTGCACTGGGTCGGCGACGGTTTTCGGGTGGCGGGTTACTTCTCGAGCATCCCGAACGCGGTGCAAAAGCTGAGCCCGTTTCTGCTGCTCGACTACCACCCGCCCTATGACTATCCGGCCGCCGCGAAGCCGCGCGGCGTCGGCGTTCATCCGCACCGCGGCTTCGAAACCGTGACCCTGGCCTGGCAAGGCAGCGTGGCTCACCACGACAGCGCCGGCGGCGGCGGCGTGATCGGCCCCGGAGACGCGCAATGGATGACGGCAGCGTCGGGGGTGCTCCACAAGGAGTACCACGAGCGAGAGTTCGCGCGCCGCGGCGGCACGTTCCACATGGCGCAGCTCTGGGTGAACCTGCCGAAGGCACACAAGCTCGGCCCACCGCGCTATCAGGCGATCGACGCAAGCGCGTTTGGTGTGTTGGCGCTGCCGGACGCCGCAGGCACCGTGCGGGTTTTGGCGGGCGAGTACCGCGGCGCCAAGGGCCCCGCCCAGACCTTCACGCCGATTGACGTGTACGACGTCACGCTGCGCGACCAGGGCCGGATCGAGCTGGAATTTCCCGCTCATCACAACCTGGCGATCCTGGTCATGAAAGGCGATGCCATCGTCAACGGCGCCGGCGTGACCGAGCGAGACTTCATCGTGTTCGACAACGACGGCGAGCGGGTGCAAGTGCAAGCGAGCGGCGAGACGCAGTTGCTCGTGCTGAGCGGCGCGCCGATCGACGAGCCCGTCGTGCAATATGGCCCGTTCGTCATGAACACGGAGGCCGAGATCCGTGATGCGTTCCACGACTTCAGCTCCGGTAAATTCGGTCACCTCGACGACGAGGCGCCGTGAGCTGAAGAGGGTTGGCGCTGGGCCGGGTGGGTGAGCCCGGCCACGCTAGGGCGTGGCCTGAATTGCTGGTCTCGCCGTAGACGTGCCCGTGACGGGCACGTCTACGGGCACGCCCGTGCGCTCCCAATTCAGTTCAGGGACACGACCTAGCCCTCGTTGGTTGCGGCGGGAGCAACGCTCTTCAGGTATGTCCAGATGGCCTTGCGCTCGGTCGCGTCCATGGCCTTCGTGCCCTGCACGACGTCGGTCATCGGCGCGCGCAGCTTGCGGCCGTCCTTGCTCACGCCTTGGGTCAAGGCCTTGTCGAAGTCTTCGTAGCTCCAGTCGCGCAAGCCCATTTCGTGCGGCGTCAGGTTGGCCGCCGCGGGCCAGTCGGGCGGCCCGAACGCCATCGGTCCTCCCGCCAGGTTTTGGCCGTGACAGGCGAGGCACGTGGCCGCCAGGTGCGCGCCGAACGCGGCGCTATCGGCGGTAGGCGGCGGAGAGCTCGGGTGCGGCGCCGCCGGCTGATGCTCGGCCGAGATCGGGAACTTGCCGAGCGCGACGAGGATCTTGCCGACGGGTCCGAGCTTCGGCGCCGAGACGACGGAATCTACCGGCGGCAGCGAGCCGACGTACGCGACGATGTCGGACAGCTCCGCGTCGGACATCCGGAAAAAGTCGTCGGATGGCATGAGCGCGGGGGTGCCGTCCGGCTTCACGCCGTGCCGCACGATCCGGTCCCAGTCGGCCATCGTGTAGTGGGCGGTGCGGCTGCCGTTGCCGGAGGTGAGGTTGGGCCCGCGCAGCGAACCGATCGCGGCGTCGTCCAGCATCACGCCGCCGGCGAGATTTCGACCGTGACAGGCGGCGCAGCCGTAGCGCGCCGTCACCAGGTGTCGACCGCGCTCGATCGCAGCCGCGTCGCCACCGGGCGGCGCCGCCAGGGTGATGCTGTGCGTGTCGTAGCGCACCCGCAGGCGCTCGGCGGCCTTGAAAGAAGCCACGCCGAACAGCGCGAGCGCCGTGAGCGCGACAGCCCCCCCGACGATGCCGCCGCGCGTTAGCCATTTCTTCATACGGCGCGCGCCAGGCTTGTGAGCTGATGAATGAGCATGATTGAGCGGGTTGGATAGGCTGACGGTGGCGCTGGCGCCGCCGGTTGACATCACGTAAACTACTCGCAGTTTACATCATGTCAACCCAAAAGAACGAGACGCGGGGGCGGCTATTCGGCGCCGCCCGGAAGTTGCTGGTGAAGCGCGGCTTTCACCACGTGGCGCTCGAGGACATCGCGGAGGCGGCGGGCGTGAGCCGGCAGGCGGTGTACAAGTCGCACTTCGCGTCGAAGGCCGAGCTGTTGCTCGAGCTGGTGCGCCATCTACACGTCGCGGAGAACCTCGACGAGCTGACGCGGCCGTACGTGACGGCGCGGTCCGGCCTCGACAAACTGCACGAAGGCATCCGCACCATCGTCCTGATCGAAGCACGCATCCACGACATCGCGCTGGTCCTGACCGCGGCCGCCACCTCCGATCTCGGCGCCGCGGCGGCGCTGCACGATCGGCTCGAGCTCAAACGCGGGGCGATTCGCGGAGCGCTCGAGCGCGTGAAGCTCGACAAACAGCTGAGCCCGGCTTGGCCGCTCGAAGAAGCGGTGGATTTGCTGGCGGCCCTGCTTTCCGTCGACACCTACGAGCGCTTGGTCGTCGAGCAAGGCTGGGCGCCCGAGCAGCTGATTGCGCGAATCTGGCAGCTTGCCCAAGTCTTTCTCGTCGAGCGGGCGACCGCCAGAAGGCGCAACAAAGCCTGATCCACGTCGCGCGGCCGGGAGCCGGCCCGAGTGCCGCCGCCGGCGCTGCGCCGGACGCGGACGTCGCTGTCGAATCGTCGCCGAGCGGGTGCTAGGCTGCGTGCCGCACCTTGACCCCTGTCAGCGCCGCGCGCACGAAGCTCGACCGCCGCAGCCTGCTCGCCGCGAGCGGCGCGCTCGGCGGCGCCACGCTACCTGGTTGCGGCAGCGCCGGCGCGGCCGCCGAGGCCAAGACGGCGCCAGCGGTGCCGACGGCCGAACGCGCCGGTTTCGTCGAGCGCGACGGGATGCGGCTCATGCTCGACGCCGAGCCCTACAGCTTCGTCGGCGCCAATATCTGGTACGGCGCGTACCTGGGCGCCGATGCCGCGTATGGCGATCGCGCGCGGCTCGGTCGCGAGCTCGATCGTTTGCAGGCGCTGGGCATCACCAACTTGCGCATCCTGGCCGGGGCCGAGGAGGGTCCGCTGGCCCACTCCGTCAAGCCTGGGTTTCGCACCAAAGATGCGTGGAACGAGCCGCTACTGCGCGGGCTCGACTACTGCTTGGCCGAGGTGGCTCAGCGCGGGCTCCGGGCCGTGCTCTACCTGACCAACTTTTGGGAGTGGTCAGGCGGTATGGGATCGTACCTGTGGTACGCGACCGGCACCTACCTCGACAACGGTGACCCCGCCCATCCGTGGCCGGAGTTTCCCGATCACAATGCCGATTTTTATGCCTCCCCGCCCGCGGTCGAGATGTTCCGCGAGCACGTCCGGCGCGTCGTGGGCCGCACCAACAGCGTCAGCGGCGTCGAGTACGCCGACGACCCGGCGATCATGTCGTGGCAGCTGTGCAACGAGCCGCGCCCGGGCGGGAGCGACGAAAAGATCGCGGCCACGCTCCCCGCCTACTACGCGTGGATCGCCGACAGCGCGCGGCTGATCAGGGCGCTCGACCGCAATCACTTGGTTTCGCTCGGGCACGAAGGCACGATCGCCGCCGGCGGCCGTGACGAGGTCGTGATCGAGGCCCACGCCGAGATTGACTACGTGACCGCGCACATTTGGCCGCTCAACTGGGGCTGGGTAGACGGCAAAGATCTAGCCGGCACCTGGCAAGCCGGCGCCGCCAAGGTCGCCGAATATTTGGCCGCCCACGAGCGCATCGCGGCCTCGCTCGACAAGCCCCTCGTGCTCGAAGAATTCGGCTTTCCGCGCGACGGCGAGCGCTACGATCCGAGCGCGCCGACGACCTTCCGCGAGCGGTACTACGCCATGATCTACGGCGCCGTCGAGTCGAGCGTCGCGCGTGGTGGGCCGATCTGCGGCTCGAACTTCTGGGCTTGGAACGGCGAGGCGCGCGCCGCCCACTCCGACTACCGCTTCCAGGATGGCGACCGCCAGTACATGGGCGACCCCCCCCACGAGCCCCAGGGCTGGTACGGCAATTTCGACACCGACGAGCCAATGCTCGCGCTGATCCGCAGCCACGCCGCCAAGCTCAGGGCTTAGGGCGCCGCGCCCCAGGACCACCGAGCCGGTCTCGGACGACGTTGGGTCGATCTGCGCGAGCGGGGAAGATCACGCCGGGGAAGGCTGGCGCACGACCGAGACCCAACAGGTGCTCAGGTGCGACGGGGCGCCGTCAATGGGCCGCTTTGCGACGACTTCGGCCGTGCCGCCACCGGAGAAGGGTGATTGTTTCGGGCTTGGCACGCGGGTTGCTCAGTGGAGAGCCAGGAGTTACCCCCATGAGTAATGCATCGAAACGCAGCGAAGGCGCCGCTGAAAAGCTCGGCGGCAAGATCAAGGGCACCGTCGGCAAGCTGATCGACAACGAGCAGATGGAAGCCGAAGGCGCAGCCAAGGAGGCGCAGGGCCGCGCGAAAGAAGAGACAGCCAAGGCGGCCGAGCGCAGCAAGGGCAAGGTCGAAGAGGTGACCGGCGCGATCAAGAACCGCGTTGGCGCCGTGATCGACAACGAGCAGATGCAGGCCGAAGGCAAGGTCAAGGAGTTGAAGGGTCAAGCCCGCCAGGAAGCCAACCGCCGCTGAACGCGACGCGCCGATCCTCGGCGACCGAGCGTGACCTCGACCGCAAAGGCAGCGTGCCGACTGCGGCGAGGTCGTCTCGAGCGACGACCCGAAAGGTGCAACAGTACGCTATGCCTTTTCAGACAGCTTGGCCGCGGCGTGTGCACGAAATAGCGGAGGCCGAGCGTCGTTTTGGAGATCTGGCGGAGCGCCTCGTGCCCTACCTCGACCGCGGGGATCCGCTGGCGGACAGCGTCGTCGCGGAGCTCAGCTCGGTTCCGGCTGACGAGCAACAGAGCTCGATCGGACGGGCGTTGGCCGGCGATGTGAGCTCGGTGCCGGAGTCGCTGCGCTCTTTGGTCGAAGTCGCCCGGCAGGTGCCACCGTGGCTCGATTGGGAGCGCGTCGCGCGTGCCGACGCCGTCTTTCTACGGCCGGGATTGCTCGGAGGCATGGCCCTGGGGCTCTGCTCGCTCGTCCACGGCTACGCGGCGCCGGCAGGCAACAAGCCGTTGGCGTTCTCCGGTCGGCTCAAAGATCAAGCGAGCCGGCGGCTGGCCGAAACTAGCAAGTTCATCACCGCCGTCACCGCCGCGCGTGGGGTCGAGCCGGGCGCGCTCGGCTGGCAGCTGGTGCTGCGGGTTCGGTTGATGCACGCCAAGGTGCGCCGGCTCGTGCTCGCGAGCGGACGCTGGTCTCATGAAGACTACGGCCATCCCATCAACCAGCACGACATGTTGGCGACGGTGCTGCTGTTTTCGTATGTGTTCGTCGAAGCGATCCGACGTCTCGGGGTCCGGGTCTCGACCGACGAGGCCGATGACTATCAACACTTATTTCGCTGGATCGGAGAGCTGATCGGCGTCGAGCCTGAGCTGCTACCAGCTACCCACGCCGAGGCAGAGCGGCTCGCCCTGTTCATCCGCCTCACGCAAGGACCGCCTGACGACGATTCGCGAGCCCTCGTCGCGGCCCTGCTCGAAGCACCGCTGCGGGCCGCTCATACCCCCAAAGAACGCGAGCGCGCTCAGCGCCAGGTCGCGGTCTCGACCGGTTTGTGCCGAAGCTTGATCGGCGACGAGCTCGCCGACGCCCTGCAGCTGAAGCGCGACTTCAATCGCCATTGGCTGACCGGCGTGCGCGCCGCGCTGCGCGTGCTCGAGACGATACGCGTCAACGTGCCTCCGCTGAACGGCGTCGTGAGCGCGATCGGCGACGACTACTGGCGGCGAACCGTCGCGCGCGGCTTGGGCGGCGTGCCCGCTCGCTACGACCTGCCCGATCGCTTGAGCGGGGTCCCGCGCTGAGCCGCCTCGAGGCGCGACGGCTCAATTCCTGTCGACGAGCTCGCGATGCGCAGGCGCCGTCAAATCTTGCAGCGGGCCGACGGGGATGATGCGGTTGGGGTTGATGTGCGGGTGACTGGTGAAATAGTGATGCTTGATGTGGTCGAAGTTGCAAAGCTCGGCCACGCCGGGCATCTGGTAGACGTCGCGCAGGTAGCCGAACAGCGCCGGATAGTCCGCGATGCGCCGCACGTTACACTTGAAGTGGTAGTGATAAACCGCGTCGAAGCGGACCAGCGTCGTGAACAGGCAGATGTCGGCCTCCGTGAAGCGAGCGCCGAGCAAGAACCGCTGGCTCGTCAGCTTACGCTCGTACCGATCGAGCGCCGCGAACAGCTCGTGGACCGCTTCGGCGTAGGCTTCTTGGCTGGTGGCGAAGCCGGCCCGGTAAACGCCGTTGTTCACCGGCCCGTACAGCTCGTCGATGGTGCTGTCGATCTGGTCTCGTAGGTCGGGCGGACACAGGTCGAGGTCTCCACGCGCAAACGCGCCGAACTCGCGGCTGAACATGCGCAAGATCATGCGCGAGTCGTTGCACACGATGGTCTCCTGTTGCTTGTCCCAAAGCACCGGCACGGTGACGCGGCCCGTGTAGTCGGGCTTGGCTTTGGTGTACACCTCGTGCAGGTAGCGAGCATGATTCACGGTGTCGGGGACGGCGCCGGGATAGTCGAGAAATGTCCAGCCTTGTTTGCCCATGTGCGGGTGAACGACGCTGAGCGACACCGCCTCGTCGAGCCCCTTCAGCCGCCGGCCGAGCAGCGTGCGATGGGCCCACGGGCACGCGAGGCTGACGTACAGATGATACCGGCCCGCTTCCGCGGCGTAGCCGTTCGAGCCGTCGGCCATCACCGTGTTGTGAAAGCGGGTTTCATCTCTGACGAAGTGGCCTTTGGCGTCACTGCCGTACCATTCGTCGACCCAGACACCTTCGACCAGTTTGCCCATGATGGCGTCATGAACCAGCAAGCTCCGTGCCAATCTCGCCACGGCGGCGCGCGATTACGCGCTGTCGTGCCCATGCGGCGGCTTCGCAAACCGCGACAACGAGCCTGGCGGATCGGGGTCCAGAGTTCAATTTTCTAGGCAAATGTCGTGGCCCGCCGCGCTTGCTCGGGCTCGCGCGATCGCGCTAGCGTCATCCCACCGTCGCCGCGAGGCACTCGTGAGCGATCGAGGAAGGCATCATGCAGCTCGCTCAGCATCCAATGAGACTACTATCCGCTCTTGCGCTCACGGCGCTCCTCGCCGGCTGCGAAGAAGAAGCGAAAAAAGAGCCGGCCCCCGCGGCCACGCCCGCGCCTTCGGTCGCGGCAGTGCCGCCGGCCCCCACCCCGAGCGCGGAGCCGCCGCCCAAGCTGCGCGACGACTGTCCCAAGGGCTCGAGCGGCGTCGGCACGTCCGAAAAGCCGTGCTTGGCCAGCGGCGACGCGCGCATGATGGAAGTGACTTACACCGGCAAAACGACGGACGAAGGTCCGAAATTCCAGGTCATCAACAAGTCGGACAATCAGATCTTGTTCGGCTCGCTCGTCGTCTACTTTTACGACAAGGCCGGTAAACAGCTGGAAGTGACGGCCGGCGACAAAAAGCGCCCGAATCAGGCCTGCTCCGGAAACATTTTCGCAGGCGCAGTGAAGCCCGGCGAAAAGATCTTCGTCTTCTTCTCGTGCGTGAAGAAGGCGCAGGTGCCCGAAGGCACGGTCGCGATCGAAGCCGAGGTCAAGACTGTCGGTTTCGCCGACGAAGCCGGCAAGAAGAACGAGTTTTACTGGTCGAATCCGGATCTGGTGCCGGAACATCGCCCCAAGGGCGCAGGCGCCGGCAAAGCCAAGGGCAAGAAGTAGCCCCGGCGCGTCGCACGAGCGCCCCGCTCGCGAGCCTGTTACATGTCGGCCGCATGCGACGCGGGGCGCGGTTTTTGGTTCTTACGGCGCTGGCACTTTCGGCCTGTCACCCATCCGAGCGCGCGCAGGTAGCTCCTCGGCAAACGGCAAGCGTCGTCGGCATCGCCCAGCGCTGCCCCGAGCTGCTGGCGCCCCGCCCGCCGAGCTCGACGACAGCCCGCGTGCTGGTCGAGCTCTCACAGCTGTGGGGCGACGTGGGTGCGCCCATCGTGCCCTCGCCCCCCGCGGCGCCACTCGGCGGTCCGCTCGACGACCCTCGACTCGAGGTGCATCGCGTGACGCAGGTGCTCGCGACGAACGACGTCCCGAGCCTGATGGCCTGGGACTCACTCGCGGCCACGCCGTCGGGTAATCAACCCCAGCGCTGGGACCTGAAGGTGACGGCGCATTTCGACAGCGCGGCACCGAGCGCGCTGCGTCTGGAGCTCGATTTGTCGCCCGCCCCGCCGCTCGGCACGCCTCCCGAGAGCTGGAGCATTCCCGCGCACCGGCGCGTGCACACGACGGTAGTCATAGGCGAGCAACAACCAGTCACGCTCGCGCTGCCGCCAGGCGCGGGCACCACCGGCCCGAGCATGATGGTGGTGATGCCTTATTTCATTCGCGACGAAGCTGACTTGCGCCACCTGTTTCAGTGCAAGATGCGCCAACGCCGCTCCGCTCGTGCCTCGTTCTGACCCAAGCTTGCCGCGTTTCGCTACGACGCCGCTGTCCAACTTGACAGGCAAGGTTCGAGGCCTAAGGTCTGACCGCATGAAGCACCTCTCCCGAATCGTCGTCTCTGGTTTGTTGGCTTCGCTCGCGCTCGCGGCCGCGGCGCCCGTGCTCGCATCCACCGACGCACCCGCGTGTGGCGGTGACAAGAACGAGACGCCGAAGCCTGATCCCAAGCCCGCGCCGAAGCCGCCGTCCGCGCTCTGAATCTTCATGTTTCTTCTCGGTCCTCACGCCGCCACGGGCGCTAAGGTGGCGGCGTGAAGGAATTGCGACGCTTCCGCCGAGTAGCTTTCGTGGAGGGGCTCTCTTTCGTGGTGCTGCTGTTTCTAGCGATGCCGCTCAAGTACTGGGCCGGCTTTCCGATCGCCGTTCGCCTCGTGGGCAGCGCCCACGGGCTGCTGTTCGTGGCGTTCATCTGGTCGCTGTTCGAGGTGGCGGTAGAGCGCGGCTGGCCCGCGCGCCGCTGGGGAGTAGCGCTGCTCAGCTCCCTCGTCCCGTTCGGCACCTTCGTGCTCGACGGCTCGTTGAAGCGCGAGCTAGCCGGCCCGACTTGATAGACGGCGTTCGCAACCGCTTCGAGATACTTTGCATCTGTCAACGGCGCGACGTGACGAGTCGGTAAAATTATTTCACACGCCGGTCGCTCCGAGCCATTCGATGACGTTGCGTGTAGTCACGACCGTACGTCTGACGCAGCATGATTGGGCATACCGGCCTTTCGCGCTCGGCGACGCGGGGGTAGAAACGAGGAGTCATGCTGCTCGTCCCCGTTCAGTGCCGCGTGTGCTCGCAGATTCATCTCGAGTCGGCACTCGTGGTCGTCGCCGGCAACGTGCCATGCGAGTGCGGCGGCATAGCGCGCGCGCTGTCCGACCAAGCCTACACCGCCGAAGACGAGAGCCTGTTCGACGCGGTGGTAAGCTCACTCGCCTCGTCCGGCGTCTCGGCGCTGTCCGCGCCGCAGCTGCTCGTCGCCTTGGATGCTCGTATGTCGCTACCGCCCGGGGCGGCGCTGCACCGCCTGAGCGACTTGCAGCCGGGGCTGGCCGTCATCGAGCTCATCGCGATGGGCGACGCCGAGACCGCGCGCAAGGCAGAGTCGATATTCGAGACAGTGCTGGAGGCCTTGGCCGCGACGCGCAGTCGTTCTGGGCTAGCACCGCCGTTGGCTCCGGCTCCGGCTCCGGCTCCGAGCCGTAGCCAGGGCGGCGACAACCGCTAGCGCCAGCGCCAGCGCCAGCGCCAGCGCCAGCGCCAGCGCCAGCGCGAGGCGTTTGCGCGCTCGCCGAGTCGCGGGCAACGTTGTAGGGTCGGGGCCCTGCTGCGTCGCCTCCTCGGATTCGTGAAGCCCTATCGCGCGCAGGCCGCCCTGGCCCTGCTGCTGCTCGCGATGCTCGTCGCGTTCGATCTGGCGATCCCGCGCCTCGTGCAGCGCATCATCGACCAGGGCATCGCCCGGCACGATCGCGCGCTGGTGATTCACACGTCACTGCTCATGCTGGCCGTTTCGGCTCTGAGCATGCTGATCGCGATCGGCAACAACCTGACCTCGATCCGCGTCGGCGAAGGGGTGGCGCGCGACCTGCGGCGGGCGCTCTTTCTCAGGATCCAGAGCTTTTCCTACGGCAACCTGGACCGGCTGCGGACCGGCGAGCTGCTGGTGCGCCTCACCAGCGACGTGAACGCGATTCGAGGCCTGGTTCAGGTCTCGCTGCGCATCGGCACCCGCGCCCCGCTGATGATGGTCGGCAGCCTGATCCTGATGATCAATACGAGCCTGCACCTGGCGCTGGTGCTCTTGCCGTTGTTGGTCGTCACCTCGCTGTTGATCGGCTTCTTCGTGCTCAAAACCGAGCCGCTGTTTCGGCAAGTGCAGCTGCAGCTCGACGCGCTGAACGGCGTGCTGCAAGAAAATATCGCGGGCGCGCGGCTGGTCAAGTCGCTGGTGCGCGGGCCGCGCGAGCTCGAGCGCTTCGCCGTGGTCAACGACGCGCTCACCGCCCGCGCGATGCGGGTGACCAAGTTCTCGTCGATCATGCTGCCGGCGCTGACCATGTGCATCAACGCCGGCACCGTCGTCGTGATCTGGGCGGGGGGGCTCGAGAGCATCGAGGGCCGACTGTCGCTCGGTCAGATCGTGGCGTTCGCCAACTACCTGCTCAGCACGATGACGCCGCTGGTCATGATGACCATCCTGTCGAGCATGTGGGCGGCCGGCTTCGCGTCGCTCGGGCGCGTAGAGCAGGTCCTGACGACCGAGCCCGATATCGCGGACGCGCCGGGCGCACGCGACCTGGCGCTGCGCGACAGCGCCGACGTGCAGCTCGACGACGTGTCGTTCGCGTACCGGGCCGCGGCGGGCGCCCCCGCCGAACCGGTGCTGACGCAGGTGACGTTGGCGGCGGAAGCCGGGCAAATGGTCGCGATTTTGGGGGCGACTGGCGTCGGCAAGTCGACGTTGGTCGCCCTGATCCCCCGCTTCTACGACGTGACGGGCGGGGCAGCGCGGGTCCAGGGCGAAGACGTCCGCGCCTTGACTCAAGCCTCACTGCTCGATCACGTCGCGATCGTGCCGCAAGAAGCCCTGCTATTTTCAGGCACGCTGCGGGAAAACATCGCCTACGGCCGGCCCGGCGCGTCCGACGCCGAGGTCGAGGCGGCGGCGCGCGCGGCTCAGGCTCACGAGTTCATCGCCCAGCTCCCCGACGGCTACGCGTCGCGCGTGGCGCCGCGGGGGGCGAACTTCTCGGGTGGCCAGCGCCAGCGGCTGTGCATCGCGCGGGCGCTGCTGCTCGCGGCGCCGATCCTGATCCTCGACGACAGCACCAGCGCCGTCGACATCGAGACCGAAGCCAAGATTCAGGATGCCCTGCGCTCACGCCTGGGCGGCGGCACCTTGTTCGTCGTGGCGCAGCGCATCAGCACGGTGCTGCGCGCCGATCGCATCGTCGTGCTCGAGCAAGGCCAGGTCGTCGCCACCGGCACCCACGCCGAGCTGATGGCCCAGAGCCCGGCCTATCGCGAGATCTTCGAGTCGCAGCTGGGGGCGGGGGCGGCGGGATGACTCAGCCGGGGCCGCGCGCCCACGCAGCCGTACCGCGAGTCATGGCGGGGCCCCCGGGCAGCATGGTGCGCATCGAGCGCGCCAAAGACACGCGCGCCACGCTACGCCGCCTCGGCAGCTATTTCCTGCCGTTTCGTCGCCAACTCTTGGCGGTGAGCGCGAGCGTGGTGGCGTACACTCTGCTCGGGCTACTGGGGCCGTACCTGATGGGCGTCGCCATCGATCGCTACGTGACCGCGCGCGACGCGAGCGGTCTCGCTCGCACCGCCCTGTTGATGTTGGGCGCCTATCTATCGAGCAACCTGCTCCAGCTCGCCGGCAACTGGGTCATGGCCGGCGTCTCGCAGCGCGCCCTCTCGGGGCTGCGCGCGAGGCTATTCGAGCACATTCAAAGCCTACCGATCGCCTTCTTCGATCAACGGCCAGCGGGCGAGCTGATGAGCCGGCTCACCAGCGACATCGACGCCGTCAATCAAGCCGTTTCGCAGAACATCAGCTCGCTGCTGGCCAGCGTTCTGTCGATGACCGGCATCATCGTGACGATGTTCGTGCTCGACCACCGGCTGGCGCTGGCGGCGCTGCTGGTGGTGCCGCTGATGCTGTGGTTCACGCGCTTCGTCGCCGTGTACACGCGACGCGGGTTTCGTGAGCTGCAGCGTGAGGTAGGCGAGCTGAACGCGGTGATGGAAGAGACGATCAGCGGCCAAAAGGTGGTCAAGGCCTTCCGCCGCACCGACGCCGCCATCGAGCGCTTCGATCGCCACAACGAGCAGGTGTATCGCACGTCGGTGTACGCGAACAGCTACGCGCTGCTGCTGATGCCGCTCACGGCCGTGCTCGGCAACCTGTTCGTGATCGTGCTCGCGGGGCTCGGCGGCTATCTGGCGCTGCTCGGGTTGGTCAGCGTCGGTGTGATCGCCACGTTCATCAACTACAGCCAGAACTTCATCAATCCGCTGCGGCAGCTCTCCAACCTTTACAACACGATCCAGGCCGCCCTCGCTGGCGCCGAACGCGTGTTCGAGATCCTCGACGTGGCGCCGGAAATCGACGCGAGCGAGGGGGGCGCGCCGCTCCACCTCGGCGGCGAGGTCACGTTCGAGCACGTCGAGTTCGGCTACCGGCCCGACGTGACCACGATCAGAGACATGTCGCTCCAGGCGAAGCCAGGCGACTTGATCGCGCTCGTCGGTCCGACCGGCGCCGGCAAGACCACGATCGTCAACCTGCTCACGCGCTTCTACGAGATCGGCGGCGGCCGCATCACGATCGACGGCGTCGATCTGCGAGAGCTGCCGAAGCCGGCGCTGCGGCGGGAGCTCGGCATCGTGCTTCAGGACACCTTCCTGCTCTCCGACAGCGTGCTCGAGAACATCCGCTACGGCCGGCTCGACGCCAGCGACGAAGAAGTGATGGAGGCGGCGCGTCTGGCCGAGGCGGATGCCTTCATCCGCCACCTACCGAACGGGTACCAGACGCGGCTCTCGGAGCGGGGCGCGAACCTGAGCCAGGGCCAGCGGCAGCTGATCGCGATCGCGCGCACGCTGCTGGCCGACCCCGCGATCTTGATCCTGGACGAGGCCACCAGCAGCGTCGACACCCGCACCGAAGCGCGGATTCAGCGCGCCTTGTTGCGCTTGATGCGGGGCCGCACCAGCTTCGTGATCGCGCACCGGCTGAGCACCATCCGCGAAGCGACGCAAATTCTGTTCATCAAAGACGGCCGCGTCGCGGAGCGCGGCACCCACGCCGAGCTGCTGAGCGCGCGCGGCGCTTACGCGCAGCTGTACGAGAGCCAGTTTCGCGGCGTCACGACCTGATTCGCGAAAGGCGCTCACTGGCGCGGCGACTCGGCAACGCCTGGCGCTGACCCGCGCGACGCAGGCTCGGTGGCTCTCCACGCCCGCGCGGCCCCACGCGGCGGTGCCAGCGATTTTCGCGACGGCCAGGGAAGGTGTGCCCACGGGGGCGCGTAGCTTCGGGCCACGGGAGTAGTCATGAAGCAGCTCGGACAGGCGGTGGCGGCGATATCGGCGTTTGGAGCGTGCGGGGGCCTGTCTTCGTGCCGCCGGGAGGTAGCGACGACCGCGTGGGCGGCGAGGCGACCGGCACGGCAGGCTCGGGAGCGGCGCGCCGATCGGGTGAGCTGAGTCGAGCGACAGCGGCGGTGGCGGGGGTGAGAGAGCCGAACGCAGGGTGGAGCGATGGCGACTCGAAGCAGTAGCCGGTGATGGTGATGGGGGGGAGCACGCAGGGCGGAGGTAACCGGCGCCTCCGCCCTGCCGGGCGGTTCGCACTTATGCCCACCTTTCGTCCCATCGTGTTCCGAGCCTGGAACCGTAGCGGAAGAAAGATTGCGCGAGGCTGCGTCCGAGCGGCGTTTTTTGCCGTAACCGCCGTTTCGTTGAGCCGCCGTGTCCCGTATCCTTCACCTTAGATGGTGATGCGTGAGGCGGGGCGACCTCGCCGCCTGTTTACCACCCAAATGCAAACATTCTGGAACCATGGCACGGGGTCGAATCGTTGGGGAGCCTGGCTCAGCGCGCTGGCAGCGCTGTTGCTACTGGCTAGCGCTTGCTCGGGCGACCCGCCGCAGGCTGGCAACGGCGGAAGCCCCTCGCAGATGGGGACGCTCATCTGCCAACCTGGGCTCTCGGCGTGCAACGGTGACTGCGTCAATCTCGAGAGCGAGACCGCCCACTGCGGTAGTTGCGCTGTGGCGTGCACCGCGCCCGCCGTGTGCGCGAATGGAATGTGCACCACCGCCTGCGCCGCCGGCACCGAAAAGTGTGGCGACACCTGCGTCAACAAGCAGACCGACGCCGCTCACTGCGGCAGCTGCGACAAGACGTGCGACGCAGGCGTGCCCTGTTATGGCGGCGTCTGCGGCTGTCCGGAGAGCGCGCTGTTCTGCCAAGGCCAATGCTTCGATCCGATGTCCGACGCCGCCCACTGCGGCGCGTGCGAGACGGCCTGCGGCGGCGGCGCCGCGTGTGTCGACGGCAAGTGCGCGTGCGCGGCCGGCGAGCAGCTGTGCGGCGCCGAGTGCTCGAGCTTGAACTCGCCGCGCCACTGCGGCAGCTGCGACCGCGCTTGCGCCACCGGTGAGATCTGCGCCGTCACGATCTGCATTCCGAGCTCGCAGGCGTGTCCGAACGGGCTCACGCGCTGCGGCGACGCGTGCGTCGACCTCCAAACCACCGCGTCGAGCTGCGGAGCGTGCGAGACGAAGTGCGGCGCGGGCCAGGGATGCTCGGCCGGGAAGTGTGGTTGTCCCGTCGGTAAGACCACCTGCGACGCCGCGTGCGTCGATTTGAGCAGCAGCGCCTTGGATTGCGGCGCTTGTGGCACGACCTGCACCGCCGGCCAAACCTGTCAGAGCGGACAGTGCAAGTGCGCGGAGACCACCGATGTCGTGTGCGACGGCGCCTGTACCGATCCGAAAACCGACGTCAATCACTGCGGATCCTGTGCGACCAAGTGCACGGGCGGACTGCCGTGCACCAACGGTCAGTGCGGTTGCCCGGCGGGCGAGACGCTCTGCGCGGGCAAATGCGTGAGCACCGATACGACGCCGACCGATTGCGGCGCCTGCGGCGTGGCGTGTCCGGGGGGCGAGTCGTGCCAGGCCGGCAAGTGCACGGGCCCGTTCGGAGACTCTTGCACGAGCACACCGGCGGTCGGCATCAACATCGACGACGTCTCCGTCTATCAGGTGGGTAAGATCCAGGTGATGAAGGCGGGTCAGCCGGTGGCGAAGGCCGACCGCTCCACCGATATCATCCAAGGCAAGGCGGGTCGCGTGCGCGTGTTCGTCTCGCTCGGCAGCGGTTGGGCCAATCGAACCGTTTCGGCGCGGCTGGTGCTCACGAACGGTGGCGTCAAGTCGAACTATTTCGCCAAACGCAACGTCACGATGGCGTCGGCCGAAAATAGCCTCGCCACGACTTTCAACTTCGACGTGAAGGGCGAGGACTTCACCGCCGACACGCACTACTCCGTCGAAATCGTGGAGTGCGACGGAACGCCGGCCGGCGCCGCCGGCAAGCCGCGCTTCCCGGCGACAGGCGATCAGGAGCTTCTGACGCGCAAGACGGGCGTGGTGAAGGTGCGCTTCATCCCGCTCACCGTCAACGGCAAGACCGCCGCCAACGATACGGCGCGCCTCGACCGCTACAAGAACTACGTCGCGCTGATGTATCCGACGAGCGGCGTCGAATACACCGTCGCTTCTCCGTTGAAGATCAACTCTGCCGTCTCCGCGCAGGGCGACGGCTGGAGCCAAGCTCTCGACCAGATCGGGTCGTTGCACGAGAGCGACAACGCGCCCGCCGACGTCTACTACTACGGCCTATTTCAGCCGACCGACAACCTCGGACAATACTGCGGCCAGGGCTGCGTAGCCGGCATCGGCTACGTGACCGACACCTCCAATTTCTCGCGCCACCTGCGCGTCGCGCTCGGCCTGTCTTACAACGACCAGGCCTCATCGGAGACGATGGCGCACGAGGTCGGTCACAACCACGGCCGCGACCATTCGCCGTGCGGCGGAGCGGACGGAGCGGACCCGGACTACCCCTATAGCGGCGCCAAGATCGGCTGGTGGGGTTACGAGGCGCCCGACAAGCTGCACAACCCCATGACCGACACCGACATCATGGGTTACTGCAAGAACGTCTGGGTGAGCGACTACACCTACCGGGCGTTGACGGAGCGCGTTGCACGCATCAACGGCGCCACGCTCGAGCTGCCCCCACCGGGCGACATGCATCACTACCTGTTCCTGCTCACCGACGTGACGGGGCCACGCTGGGGCGTCGACCGCGCCGCCCCCCGCTACCCGACCGGCATCGCCGAGCCGGCCGACGTTCTGGACGTGAACGGTAGCGTTGTCGCCACCGTCACCGTCTACCGAAACCCCACCGATCACCTCGGCGGCGCGATGTTGCTGGTGCCCGATCCCGAGCCAGGCTGGCACGCGATCCAGGTGCGCGGTGCCGCGCCGCTCGCCTTCGGCGCTACGACCTCGAGCCAGTGAAACCGGGCTTACGGCTTGGGGCCGAACACCACCCGCAGCTTGCCGCCCTGACCGGATGCTAGCGTCACCTCGCGGGTGGCGGCCGAGAACGTGCTGAGCGGCACGCCATCTAGCTTCACCGATTGGATTTCGATCGAGGCGGCGTCGAGCGCCACCGGCGTCAGCTGAATCACGCGCGTGCTCGGCGCGGCCGGCAGCTCGTAGTACAGAGCAATCGGCCGGCGGTGTAGCATCAGGTTGCCGTACAGGTACGTGAAGTAAAACGTCTCCGTCGAGTGGTATTCGACGTTGTAGAAATTCGTCTTCACGCCGTCGGTCGGCGTACCGTTGAGGTTGTTCATCTTGTACGTGCCGCCGTAGGTGGCGTCGATCACGTAGCGAGCGAAGAACTGTAGCGACCGATCCGCCATCTTCAAGAACGTGTCGCGATCGGCGCTACTTTCCGAGATGTACCAGTTCGACAAGCCACTCATGATGGCTTGCTCGATCTGCCAGCACTCCGCCTGTTTGGTGACTTGGCCGGTGCTCCAGTTGCCCGTCACGTAAGGCACGCCCGCCGCTTCGTCCCACCCACCATTGTTCAGGATCTCGTAGATCAGCTTGCGCGCGGCGGCTCGATAGCGCGCGTCCGGATGGCGCAAGTAAACGCGCGCCAGCACCCACGCCGATTTCAAGACATGACCCGTGTCGACCGCGGTCTGTGAGGCATCGACGCTCCAATTCGTCGTGTAATTCTCGGGAAATCCGTAGCGCGCGGCGTCGAGGTCCAGGTTCTTGGCGAGGCGGTCGGTCACGATATTGGCCAGATCGACGATGCGCTGCTCACTAGCCGCCGTCGGCCACAGCAAGTCGATCTGCATGGCGTGGGTGGTCAGCGCATCGACGGTCGCGGTGAAGCCCTTGCCCGACGGATTGGTCATGTCGAGGTTGGCTCGATCGTAGTAGCCGTACCGAGCTGGGTTCGAGTCCCACATCTTGGTATCGAGGAGGTTACGGCCCTTCGTTAGCCAGTCGCACGGCGTCGCTTCGCGGGTCGCGTCGCACGACGCGCCGAGGCCCAGCAGCGCGTAGTGCTGGACGAAGCTCCACTTCCAAGTGTTCGGATCCCAGTACTGGTTGAACGGCGTGAGTCTGCCGTATTCGTCGCCCGTGAAATACCAACCACCATTTTTGGTGTCCCAGCCGTGGGCGAGCAGATGGTCACGCGCGTGGGCGGCGTGCTCCAGGTAGATCTCGTCGCCCGTGACCATGAAGGCGCGCGAGAAGGTCCACAGATCGCGCGTCGTCGTGACGAATCCTTTGCGGCGATCGTTGCCGACGGTGCCGTCGCGCTTGACGAACGTGAAGAACCCGCCATTCACGTTGTCGCGCGACTTGGCCCGGAAGTCTGCCAGCGCTTTCAGCGTCGGGACGGCTTTGTCCGGATCGATGAGGTAATCGCTGGTCGGCGAGTAACCGCTCGTTCCCGCGGCTCCTGCGGTTCCTGCGGTTCCTGCGGTTCCTGCAGCCCCGCCCAGCCCTCCGTCCCCCGCCTCCCCCGCCTCTCCCGCGTCACCGACGCCGCCTGCGCCGGCACCGCTCAGGCCGCCCGTCCCGGCACCACTGAGGCCGCCCGTCCCGGCACCACTGAGGCCGCCCGTCGCGGCACCGCTCAGGCCGCCGGTCCCGGCACCGCTCAGGCCGCCCGCTCCGGCACCGCTCAGGCCGCCCGCTCCGGTTCCGCCGGCGCCCCCCGCACCTCCGGTTCCTCCTCCGTCGTTGCCGAGCGGACTTACGATTGTCGGTGCAGAATTGGCGCCGGTCTTGTTCGCGCAGAAGCCGAACGCCTGGAGTGTCGCCCCCACCGCCACGTTCGGGTTCCAACCCACAGGAGTGACGGTCTTGCGCGAGCCCGCGCCCGCGAACTTGCCGTTCCACGAGCTCTGGATCGTCGCTTGATTCAGCTCCAACACGACCGCCCACGTCGAGGCGGCGGCGGCGCCGGAGTTCGTGATCGTGACGTTCACGCAATAGCCCGAAGACCAATCGCTGGTCGTCTGAAACGCCGCCTTCAGGTTGGGCGCGACCGTCTCTGCCGCCGCGAGCCGCCCCAGCCCTTCGCTCTCCGAGCTGCCGCAGCCGGCAAGCATCCCTAGCCCCAAGGCACAACCCCAGCTGCGGGCCACGCGCGTCGAAAACATATGATTTTCCTTCCAGCTTCACCCACCCACAATGTGGGCAGCCGTAGGATGCGCCGATCTCGCCTGGGCCAGCAATACGTTTTTCCGCCCTGCGCGCTCTTCGAACCGGACCACGAGAGCGCCCCCCTCCCCGCGTCAGCTGCGACGAAGCGTCATGCGTGAGCTCGTCATTCCCGAGAGTAGCTGATCACCCGCGTACCGCCATCGGGCAGCGCCTCGATTGTCATGAGGCCGTTCGCGGTCGCGGTGTAAGGCAAGACCGGAATGTCGATGTCGTACTGCGGGTCGCAGCGCTGCAGCGTGAACACCAGGGAATTGCCGGAGCGCTCGTAGGTGCCGGCGAACTGGATCTCGGGGATGAACGCCCCGCCGGTTTGGATGGAGTACGGGCGCGTCGCCACCTGGGCGAAGCCCTTGGAGAGCTCGAACGTGCGCACGTCGACGCCGGTGGTTTCCGAGGCGTAGATGTCGACCCTGACCGGAGTGTAGCGACCGGCGCTGACAGTGCCGCCCTTGGCCGTCGGCGGCGTTGTCAGCAGCCCGCCGTAGTGCTCGCTCGGCAGCACGCTGGCTGGTGGATCGGGCGCGATGCAGTCGAATGGATTGTCGAGCGGCTCGCACGAGCCTGCGTCGCATTCGCCTCCCGAGCACTCGGTGCCGGCCGGCAAGTCATTGGGCTGACAGACGCCGCTCGCGTCGCAGGTATCTTGCCCGGAGCAGACTCCGGGACCAGAGCCGCAGCTCGCGCCGAGGTTGGGGCTGTATTCGGTCTGGGACACGCTCGGCGCGCACACGCGACAAGGGTTGCTCGGATCGACAGCGTCCTCGCTGACGCAGGCTTGGCCAATCAGGCAACCAGGACAGGCGCCGGCATCGTCGCACGATTTGTCGTCGTCGAGCGTCCAGCTGGCCGGGCTGGCATCGGCGTCGCAATGCTCACAGGCGTTCTCCGGGTTCGAGGCGCCGTCGCTCACGCACTCGCCGTCGATGACACAGCCGTCACAAGCCCCGCCGCCGCCGTTCGGCTCGCCCGCCGCCCCCGCGCCGCTACCGCCGCCGCTGCCGGAGCCGGCGTTCGCGCTGCCGGCGTTCGCGCCGCCGCCGTTCGCGCTGCCGGCGTTCGCGCCGCCGTTCGCGCTGCCGCCAACGCCTTCGACCTCGGGCGAGCCGCCGCTGTTGCTGTCGCTGTCTAGAGCGTGTCGCTTGCTCGGCGTGCATGCGAGCGAGAGCGCTGCCGCAAGCGGCAACCAAGTCCATCTGAGCATCGGGTGACCGTACACTTTTTTGTTCGTGCCGGACTAGCGCGCCGTGCGCTGGTCGTTCGGTGAGCTACGGTCACGGGCCTGGCAACCTTCCCGGGCCGCTTCACGAGAGCGATCCGGGCCGGCTCGTCAACGCCAGGCCTCGTCTCCGTTCAGGCCCCACCGTCGCGCTCTTCAGTAGCTCGCGAGATCCAGCTCGACGCCGGCGATGAAGAACGCGCCCAACGTCAACTGACCAATGCCATGACTTTCGGTTCTTTGTTCCACTTCGCCCCAAAGCCAGGGATCGTGAGCGTACGTCACGGACTTGGTAGCGCGCCTCAGATCGTCGTCCACGGCGACGAGCGCCCCGAGAAAGCCGCGGTGTCGCTTGCCGACAAGCCTCGAAAGCGAGCGTCCGAGCAGCAGTCGGCCACCCACGTACGGCGTACTCCCCGACACGCCGGGGTCACCGCCGAAAAACAGATCCCGGCCGACTCCTCCGTAGGCGTGCCAGCCCACGCTCGCCAACAGCCGCACCGAGACGTCGTCCCCGAGGTGCAAGCCGGCCATCCCCCCGACGCTCCACATGCCCGCGACCATGCCCGCCGCCTGCCCGTCCAGCCCTAGCTCGAGCCACTCGAAGCGGTGCAACGCCAATAGCGAGAGGGCGGCGCCGCCCATGCTGTCGCCGCCCACGATCCCCACGCCACCGAGCACGCTCGTCTCCGTCGTGCCCTCGGTAGGCGCGGGCTCCGGTGCGGCTGATTGCGCGTCGATGACCGGCACGCCATGCGTCGGCCACACGTCGTCGGGTGGCGCCGCGGCGGCGTTCGACGATGCCGCAAGTCCCGAAACGACCAACCCCAGACGCACCCAGTGACCCATGCGAGGTCTTCAGCAAGCTGCGTACCATGCAGTTTTTGCCGCCAATCGCGGGCCGCAGGTGTGCTGACACGACGGACTGGGCGGCGCAGGCCACACGCTGTTGCTCGAAGGCGACACCCTCGAAAGCGAGCCGCGTGAGCTGACCGCGGAGCTGCTACGACGCCGTCGTCGAATGCGAGCCACTCGACGCATACGCGCTCCACTCGACGTGAAATAGCTACAGGTCGACGTACCGCCAGGGCGCGACGTCCAGGTGCAGGTGGTCATCGTGGCCGCCGTGCCCCGGCCCGAACATGCACCGGAAGATGTCATCGCGAGCTTGCAGGCGCTGGGTCAAAAGCGCGAGGAAGCGCGCGTGCAGGGCGCCCGCGGCACCATCGCGCGCCGTGGGCTGCCAGTGGCGCGCCACGCGCACCTGAAACGCCCAGCGCAGCGGCTTGGGTAGCTCACTGGCCAGGGGTTGGGCCTTGGTGGCTGGCCCGAAGTCGAAACCGACGAGGTCGAGGGCGTTGCCGAGCGCGTGCTCGCTGATGCGCCGGCTGCGGTTGCGCGTCGGACGGCAGCTGTAGGTGCCATAGTGGCGGATCAAGCGCGGCTCGCGGCCGTAGACCTCGCGCGCCGTCTCCGCGACGACGGCCTCGAAGCGCGCCAGCCGGTCGCGAAAGGCCGGATCAACCAAGAGAGAACCGGCGTAGTGAAGTCGCGTCCCCCGGTAGATGACGAACGGCTTGGGATCGCACGTCACACGTTTGCCCGGCTCGACCCAGCGCTCCACGTCGTCGAGCGGGTAGGCGTCGCCGCGCAAGGCGTTCCAAGCCGCTCTCCAGGTCGGACCCGACGCGGAGCCGCTGCGCGTTTCTCCGGAATCATCGCCCGTCGAGGCAAGCGCCGTGGCACCTCGCCACGAGCAAGCAAACAGCACCGTCGCGACGGCGGCGATACGACCCCAACGGAGAAGCGCGGAGACCACCGGTCATCGATAGTCACGATCGCGCCGCGTGCAACGCCCGCTTGGTTACGTGGGGCTACCGGGGGCTACCGTCGCCAAGATCGCGGCGTTGAGAAACTAGGACCTCGTGCTCCCCATTCTCCTCTACCGGAGTAGGACAGGACCGCCGCTGGTTGAGCCACGGTGTGCCAAAGTACAGAGACAAATCGCCTTTTTGGGCGCTAGGTTGCGCGGCATGGCTTTTGCTGAGCGCCGCCGCGATATGTTTGCGGCGTTCCTGAGGCGTCAAGCGCAGCGCGCAGGGATCTGGCTCTCCAAGCAACTGTCGTGGCCGTGGCCACTGCTAACGGCCGTCGCGCTCGTGCTCGTGCTGGCCGAGCGCTACTCGCGCCAGTACGGGCGCAACGTCGTGGACGACGCCATGACGTCGATGCAGTACGCCAAGCAGCTCGCGCTGGGCAACGGACTGGTATTCAACATCGGGGAGCGCGTCGAGGGTTACACCAACTTTGCGTGGGTGGTGTTGATGGCCCCTATTTACTGGCTGTCCACTCGGCTCGGCTTCGACTTCGTGGTGGCGGTGGTGCACTTGACGGAGCTTACCGCGGTAGGCGTCGTCTTCCTGGTGTTCTGGATCTCACGCAAGTGGCACGGCGCCAACAGCCTGCCCACCTGGTTGGCGCTCGGGGTATTGGTCGCCGACAATTCTTTCACGGTCTGGGCCATTCTCGGCTTGGAAGTGCATCTCTTGGCGCTCTTCATGCTGCTGGCGATCGCGGCGCTCGTGCACGACGGCCGTTTGCGTTGGCTCACGGTCGGGCTGGCGCTGCTGGGCGCGCACCTGACGCGACCCGATGCGGGCCTATTTTGTGGTGTATTGCTCGGCAACGAGCTGCTCGAGGCGTGGTTGGAGCTCCGGCGCGGCGATCGCACCGCGGCTCGTCGGCGCAGCGCCGAGGCGCTGCTGGCCGGAGGCGTGTGGGTGGCGTCGTACGGCGCGTACTTCTTCTGGCGCTACCGCTACTTCGGCGACTTGATGCCGAACACCTACTACCTGAAGCTGGGCGGTCACATCGATGCGTGGGGCAGAGGCCTGCGATACCTGAGCTCGTTCCTGCGCGTGCGCTACTACTTCCCGCTTCTGGCGCTGCTGGCATTGTTCTCCCTGCGCCGGCCGGTGGTGCGCGGAGTCTTGTCGTACAACGCGCTGCACGCCCTCTACGTGGTTTACGTCGGAGGTGACTTCTTTTCAGGTCACCGCTTCTTCGTGCCGGAGCTACCGCAGCTCGCGCTGTTGATCGCTGTCGGTGTCGCCGACGCCGCCACCCGGCTGCGGCGCTCCAGCGCGTTCGCCAAGCTCGAAGCGGCCGGCGTCCATGCCTCCAGCCTGCGGCTGATGGCCGTCGCCGCGTTCGCGGTCTTGCTGGCGGCCGCCTACCGGCGTGGACTCAATGAAGGGCCACTCGCGGAGGAGGTGCGCGCCTGGGGAGGGGATCTGACCCGCCAAACCAAGCTCTTTCGTTGGTTACGTGACAACAAGCTGCCGGGCGCTTCCGTCGCCAACACCCTGATCGGCCACACTGGCTTCTACTCGGAAGCTCGCGTGATCGACGTGTGCGGAGTGATCGATCGCTTCATCGCCCACAGCGAGGTGAAAAATTTCGGCAAGGGCAAGGCCGGACACGAAAAGCTGGCTTCTTCCGAGTACATCTTGGCCAAGCAGCCCACCTACGTCGCGCTCGGCGCCATCTCGCAAGATCTTTGGCGGCGCGGGTACTACTTGCGAGCCGATGTGCCGGAGGACACGTTCGAAGGCATCTGGGAGAAGGACCAGCTCCCGACCACCGGTACGTTCTTGGCAGACACCCGCGTCTCCTTCGACGGCGCGCGCCCGATCGGTTGGGTAGCCAGCGGCAATGCCTTCGAGAATTGGCCGACACGCGGCCACCACCGAGGCCAGGGAGACATCGTCGGCAGCTCCGGCCGCTTCGTGAACAGCTACCACCCCACGCTGCACGACGCGGCCACCGGCTCGCTCACCTCCCCTCCTTTCGACCTGCGCGGTGACCTGCTGCTCTTCCGCATCGCCGGCGGCAACGAGCCGGACAAGCTCCGCGTCGAGCTACTCGTCGACTCCGTGCGCGTCTACACCACCACCGGCCGGCAAGGCGATCATATGAGCCGTCGAGCGTGGGACATCAGCACCCTGCGCGGCAAGCAAGCCACGCTCCGCATCGTCGACGACTCCACCGCCAAATGGGGCTACCTCGCCGTCGACGAGCTTGTCCAGTGGCAGCGCGGCGCCGTCGCGGCCGGGCAATAGCCAAGATGGGAACTGCCATCGGCCACAGCGCCGCAACGAGCACACACTCGGACGATGCAACCGCGCCCGTGCGCGCTGCGCCCCCGGTGCCCGGGCACCATTTTAAATGCCCACAATTACAAGTACTTCTGTAAAAGACGCTGGTTCACCGTCAGACGCAGCTGAACCTTTTCGAGGTCGACCAGTTTCGAGCAACTAGCGGCGCGCCGTGACCGACGGTAAACGGCGTGAAGGTGGTCAAGCTTCTGCAAGCCCACCCGGGAGGATCCGGGCCGCTCGTCTTGGGAGATATGTTTCTCGAGAAGCTCGAGGTGCGCGCGCTGCTCGGCAAAGGCGGTCACGCGTGGGTCTATGACTGCTTCGACTGCTTTCTCGAACGTCCCGTGGCGGTCAAGGCGATCAAGACGCTACGCGAGGCGGGGCGTGATTTACGGCGGCGCGCGCAGGCGGAAGCGCAGGTGCTCGCCAACCTGGCGCACCCGAACCTGGTGCGCGTGATCGACGCGGGCGTGGTGGGTGGGTTGGTGTACATCGTGATGGAGAAGCTCGAGGGGAGAACGCTGCGCGACACCCTCATGGAAGTCAGCCGGCTCTCCGTTCGCGATGCGCTCGGCATCGCGATTCAGATCGCGGACGGCATGCAGGTAGCCCATTCAACCGGGGTCATTCACCGCGATCTGAAGCCAGAAAACATCTTCATCGCGCCTGGCAACCAGGTGAAGGTGCTCGATTTCGGCGTCGCCAAAGTGCTCGGCGCGAGCCACGCCACGACACAGAAGGACCGACTGCAAGGCACCGTGCTCTACATGAGCCCGGAGCAGCTACAAGGGGTGGCGGTCACACCCGCGAGCGACGTCTTCGCCCTCGGCACGATGCTGTTCGAAATGCTCTATGGCCACCCCCTGACGTTGGGTGGCGAGCTACCAAACAACGAGCACGTGGCGTGGATGCAGCTCTACAAGGTCCCACCACCACTCGAGAGCCTCGATCGCAAGATCCCACGCTATGTGGGCAAGCTCGTCGGGCGCGCCATCGTCAAATTGCCGAGCGACCGCTATCAAACGATGCGCGAATTCCACGACGCCGCCGTCGCTGCGCTTGGCCGCTACGACGCGGAGTGTGCCGCCACCGCGCAACCTGCAGCGCGGCCGGAGCCGAGCCCTTCAGCACACGCCGCGCTCGGCATCGCCAAGCATGCGGTCATGGAGCGAGCTGCGCCGCGAGCGCGCACAATCGAACCGCAGGAGACCGCATCGCCCCAAGCGCGAAGTCCGAAGCTAGCAAAGTCCGTAACATGCGGCCTGCTTGCCGGGCTCATGGTCATCGCGGCGCTGATCGCGCTCCTCCACGTCCCGTCGCCGATCGGCTCGACAGCGGTGCCGACCACGATTCCGGGAGCTGCTCGCCTCGAGCCACGCGTCACACGGCAGGCTTCGCGGCCGCCGTCACCTCCGACTCAGGCTGGACCCGCGGCGCCACGATTCGCCGGTCCAATGCCCGCACCTTCGTCGTTGCCGCTTGCCGTGACTGCTCCGGTGCGGCGCCACCGTCGCGCGCCCGCCGGGGTCGATGCCGGCATCCCGACCGAACCGTCATCAGCCCGCATGGTCGCCAAGCGCGCCGCGGCGCGCACGCACGAGTCCATTTTCTAAGCCGATGACCAAGGACGAGATACATATGGCCAGGTCGGGCACACAGTCCTCCGATGCTGGGAGCATTGATGACGCCGCGGCGGCGGACGGCAAAGGCTTCCGCGAGCCGCTCGGCGACAACGCGGTTGAGCACCTGCGCCGCTACCAGTCGATGACCATACCGCCGAGCGCCCGTCGCGCCCTGATGCGCGCTGAGCTCCCACCGGCGGCGCCCGAGCTCCTGCACGACACGCTGCCGCCCAGACTCGGCGTCCAGCGCAGCAATCAGGAGCCGACGGTCGAGCTCGATGCCGCGCCGGCGCCTTCTCCTACGCGGAGGCGGAAGCTGCGCGGCTTCGTTCTTGGCGTCGCCGCCGTGATGCTCGCACTCCTATTGAGCGCCTGGCTGGTCGGTCCCGGCCAACCACAGCAGCCGACCGCAGTGAGTCAGCCGCCGCCCAAGGCAGGCGGAGTTACGGTGGAACCGCGCGCGGCGCCAGCGGCCCAGTCGCCAGCGGTCGCGCTCCGGAGCACGGTCGAAGAACCGACCTCCGCAACCGCAACTCGGCCTGAGCCGACTGAGCGGGCTGAGCGGGCTGAGCGGGCTGAGCGGCGGACTGAGCGGACCAGGCATTCGAAGGCCGCGCGAGGTAGCCCCGCACCTGCAGCGCCCTCCACTCTGCCATCACCCGCACCGACCGCCCCTCCTGCCAAGAAATTTCGCCTAGGTTCACGATGAATCGCAATGACTTCTGCTGTCGCCCCCGCTCGTTCTTCCTACTTGCAGTGACGCTAGGTTGCTTCCTGGCGTTGCCCGCGGCCGCCCTCGCGGATGGCCCCACGGCTTACGCCGCTGATCAAGACCGTCCTCGCATTCTCTACCGCCAGGCGGAGGTCGCCTATAGCGCGGGGCACTACGACGAAGCTCGCAAGCTATTGCTCGAGGCCTGGGGTGTTCGCCAGACCTACGACGTCGCTGCGGCTCTCGGACAAGCCGAGCTCGAGCTCGAGCTCTATCGCGATGCGGCCGAGCACCTGTCGTTCGCGGTGCGGAACTTTGCGCCGATGGAGAGCGAGCGCGTTCTCGAAGACCTCAAGGGCGACCTTCGTTCGGCCAAGTCGCAGGTCGCCGAAGCTCGCATCGCCGTGAGCGAGCCGCGCGCCGCCGTGGTCATCAATGGCAAACCGATCGGGCAATCACCGCTATCAGCAACTGTTTTCTTGGAGCCTGGCCCGAACACCATCGAAGCTTCGCTCGGCCCAGATCGCAGAGCCAGCAAGCGGATGGCTCTGGCGAAGGGAGGCAGCTACGACGTCTCGCTCGTTCTCCCTCCACCGGCCCCCGCGCCGAGCAGTGGCCGGGACCCGGGTTCGGGCCACGACTCGCCACCGAGCTACCTTCCAGCGACCATCTCTGCTGCCGTCGGCGGCGCCGCGGTGCTCACCGGCGTCGGGCTGCTGATCGCCGCTAGCGCCAAGGACAACCGCCGGGGAGACCTCGAGTCATCCCTAGGCGGGACCAACAGCTGTGGTGCGCGCGCCGACGTCCCCGTCGAATGCGCCCAAATTTCGCGACTCGCCTGGGACGCCTCCATGCCCGATCTCTTAAGCACCCACGGCTCCGAGCTTCAGGGCAATTCGCGGGCGTGAGCGCGACGGTTTGAGCTCGCGAGCGAGCAGCGCGAGGGCGACACCAACGGCCTGGGAGAC
>Ga0164241_10000915_pt1 | contig 42461 bp, 39 predicted proteins | sample OricomyardsoilBY_FD_108780 | JGI IMG/M metagenome (GOLD analysis project Ga0164241, IMG submission 108780) | Backyard soil microbial communities from Emeryville, California, USA - Original compost - Back yard soil (BY) | ecosystem: Environmental > Terrestrial > Soil > Unclassified | place: USA... | reverse complement strand
GGCACCATGATGGATGGTGCGGCCTCGAAGTATTCCAGGGCGCGCACCGTGCTGGCGCAGAAGTCCGGCACGGTTTGCGAGAGGGTCGCTTCCGCGAACGTGTAGTTGCTCGCGCCGAGCACGCCGACGAACAGCTCGACCTCGATGACCTCGCCGGTGTCAGGATCGCAGATACGTGGCTTCTTGCCCGAGTAGTCGAGGAACAGCTTCTCGCCGGGCCGGTGCACTTGCCGCATGCTGAGCCGGCGCCGATCGCGCCAGCCGGCATAGAGCTCGCAGAACTGGCTGTACTGGTAGGGCTGTGCGCCGCGCTGCTTGGCTGCTGTCTCGTACTCGCCCCACAGCAGCTGCAGCGTGACGCCGACGCGGCCGAGCTCGCTGTGAATCCAGTTGAAGTCGATGGCGGCCCGCGTGGCAGGCTCGCTGCGACCGACGTAGCTGAACAGCCGAGCCTCGACTTCGGCGTCGCTGAGCGGCTTGGCCTGCTCCCACGTCAGCCCGGCGTGCTCCGCGCGGCTCAGATAGCCGCTGACCGTGGAAGGCGACATGTCGCAAGCCAGAGCGATCTGGCGGTGCTGGCAGCCGCACTCGAAGTGCAGACGAAGAACTTCTCGAATCTTGCGCATGGACAGTCGCCTCATGGCCGCGACCATCCCCGCCTCGTGCTTCAGCCGCTCGGCCGACCCTGATCGGATGAGCGGAATGCTGATCGAATGCTCCGGAATCCTGATCGGATACTTTCGGAACGCCGATCGAATGCCGTCGGAACGCTGATCGGATCACGTCGGAATACGCACATCGCGAAGAGGCGGGATGACATTCAGATACACGGGGCCAAGTGTTACGGTCGCGCGCGTGAGCGTGATGTCCCAACCCCTTTCATTCACGAATCGGTACTCGCCTGTAGTCGTCGGAGCGGTGCCGCGAATCCGCGCGGAGAACGAAAATCGCTGGCTGCCGGTGCCGCCCGTGCAGCTGCCGCACGGAGCCACCAAAATCGCGAACGCTACAGCAAGCCCCAAGCGGCCGCGGCTCATGGCTGGGCTCCTTGGTCGAGCGTGAGCGTCAACGTGCCGTAGATCGCACGCGGCTCGCCCGCTGAAAAATGCCGAGCCGCGACGAGCGTCGGGTAGTCCTGACTGTGGAAGTCGGAGGCGTAGTTGTACTCGCTGAGGCGATAGCGGCGGCCGAGCAGGTTGGTCGTGATCAAGCCTACGGTGAACGCGCTCCAGCGCAGGGACGCCCCGAGATCGACGAGAAACGTGGTTTGCGAGAATTCTTGGTAGGGAAGCGGTCGCCGGCCCACGTAAGACGCGCCAACCCCGAGCGAGCCCCAGGTACGCAGCGGTAGGTCGCCGAACACGACACCATCGACGCGAGCCACGAGGCCCGGCGCGTAGGGGATTGCCAGGTGCGTGTCGTCGAAGGTCGCGCGCACTAGCGTCAAGTTGCCTGCCAGGTCGAAGAAACGTGCCGTGGCGCGCGCGTTGCCGGCCCACCCCGTCCGCGTTGTCCCGTTGGCGAGAGTGTTGCGCCCCTCGGTTTCGTTGAAGAACAGGTCCTTGTCCACTTGAGTTTGGAAGAACACCGAGCGCGCCTCGAGCTGCACTGCGCCGAAGCCTCGTTCGAACGACACGCCTAGCTCGGACGCAGCGACGCGCGCGAACGGCGTCTTCAGATCTTGGTTCACGTATTGCGGATCGAGGCTGCGGGAGCCGAGACCGTGGCTGATGCTGAGGGTGAAGCCCTGCACGGCGCCGAGCAGCGCCGTAACTCGTGGCTCGAAGGCCGAGGCTGATGTGGACGCGGTCTGCTCGGGATTCCGATAGCCCAGGCGATCCGATGAGAAGCACTCCGTGTCGAGGGGATCGCCACCGAACGACGCCTGCGACGTGACCGCGCAGCGATTGGTGACGAGGTAGTGGTAGTAGTCCGCGCGGAGCCCACCGCGCAGCGTCACCCAGCGGAGCGGCTTCAAGCTGACGTCGGCGTGAATGCCTACGTTCGTGAGGCCCGACGACAAGTCGAGATCCGTACGGTAGGGAATGGTCGTGCCGGCGCGATCACGGCGCTGTGTGGCATCGACGCGGTCGTAGCGAGCGAAGTAGCCGAGCTCGAGCTCCTGCGGCAGATTCATTAGCTTGAGGTGCCGACGCGCGCTGCCGCGCCCACCGAAAGTGAGCGCCGAGGACTGTTGATCGATCAGATCGCCACGTTGCGAGTGTGGGCCTTGCCAAGTCTCTTGCGGGTCTTCTTGAAAACCGGTCAGGTTTTGACGAAGCCGAAAGTCGCGGAGCGTGAGAAACGCGGATTGGCTGACACGGGTGTCAGCTGCCCGGCCTTCGAGGGTCATGCTGAGCGAGTGACGCGACGAATCCCCGCCTTGTGAGTTGTCGTACGTACCGAAGAAGTCCTTCCGGCCGCTCTCGACGTCGTCCGCGCGGAGCACCCCCGCCTCAGCGTAGTGGGTGGCGTAGGTACTCCCGAGCAGGCGTAGCGAGCTCTGGGTGCTGAGCGGCACCTCGTAGCCGCCCATCGCTGTTGCGCGCTCGGAAGCGCGATTTTCGCCGAAGCCGTCACTCTTGAAGACCTCGGCCGCGCCAAAAGTGCGGTCCGTGTAGCCTTGCGGTCGCCAGAGCAAGAGAAGGCGCTTGGTGTTGAAGGAGCCCGTCGTGGCTTGCGCGCGAAAGCCCGGCTCCTGCAGGCCGACGTCGTACAGAGCCGACCCCGCAACGGCAAAGTTGCCTTGTTGAGGCGCGAATGGTCCTTCCACGACGCGCAGGTTCTGAACGAGCTCTGGAATGATGAAGTGGGTGTCGGAGAGCCCGTTGCCGTGAGGGTTCCCGACCTCGTTGATTGGAACGCTGTCAACCGTGAACTCAATGTCCTGCCCTTCCCGCGCGTCAAAACCCCGGAGGAAGATCTGGTACGGATGGCCGGTCCCGCCCTCGTTGGTCAAGAAGACTCCGGGCGCCAGGCGCAACAGACTCGCGGCGTCGCTGTGCGGCACACGCGCCAGGTTGCCCACGGCAATCTCGTAGTCGCCGACGCCACGGCTTGGAATGTGCGAACGACCGATGACGACAATCTCGGTAGGGGGCGGCTCTGGCGCCGCGGGAGTCGGCGGCGCCGTAGCGGCTAGACCCGCGGGCGCCGCGGCTGGTGCAGGCTCCGTGTGCGGCGATGACGGGACTTCCGGGCTCGCACGAGGCGGCGCTTCGGCGGGGCGAGGCGCTGCTGCGGCGGGAGGCGGGTCGAAATGAAACGCCAGGCGGATCCGCGCCGCGACGGGCTTTCCACCGCGTAGGGCCGGCGAAAACCGCCACTGCTGCGCTGCGGCGAGCGCCGCTTCGTCGAACGCGGTGCCGGCCGAGACGGCGACAGATGCTTCGGTGACGCGACCCTCTGCGTCGACGGTGATGATCAGGACCGTATCGGCCGGTTTCATGCTGGCCAGCTCCGATACGGGATAGGTGGCGGCGGGCCGCTCCAGCGGCTGGGGGGCCACGACGCCGAGTGGGGGCGACGGCTGAGCATGAAGGTGCTGCGCGACGAGAAAGGCAACCGCGGCGAAGGTGCGATTGCTGCCGAAGCGAATGGGGCCGTAACGGCTCTGGACATGCACGACCACGGGCTCGTACCAGTGATGCAACCGAGTTGCAAGTGACTACCGCGCTGGCGTCACTTCGACGAAGCGCACTTCTCGGGGCAGAGGCGCGCAGCGCACCACGTGAATGGGCGCTCCATTTCGCGACTGCACCGTCTTGAGCTGGGATTCCTCGACGTAGACGTAGGCCGTTTCGGGACCTTCTGACCGCGCCGGGTACACGACAATTGATTGGATGCGTGTCGACGAGCCAAGTCGAGCGCGTCCCATCGCCACGGCAATCAAGCTTTGACCGAGCCCACCGTAGGGGGCGTACGCTGTCAACCAATCGGGCAAGGGGCCGCCACGCCACACCAGGCGATGACGGGTGCGCGGCCCGTCGACGTTCGAGGCGTGAAGTGTGATGAACGGGTGCGTTCGCGAAAGCAAAGAAGGCGGTTGGTTCCGCGAAGAGATCATCGGGCGCCTCCCTGAAGGAGCCCACCGACGGCCTCGGCCGCGAACAGAACCCCGATGCCCACGCTGAACGCGCACGGCAACTGCGTGAGGGCACGAGCCGAGCGGTGCCCGCTGTCCACGCGACCAAGCAGCCAAGCGATCACGGCGGTCAGGATAGCCATGCCCACGAGCGTGCCGCCCGCGAACACCACCAGATACAGCACCGCGTGAGCCGCCGACCGAATCGTGGTCAGCGCTAGCAGCGCGACGCCTGCCGAACCAGCAAGCCCATGCAAGAGCCCGATGGACACGGGACGAGCGAGACTCGGCGAACGATGAACGTGCGTGTGGACGAGCAGCCCCGTGAGACCGAGGATGACGAGCGTCACGCCCACGAGAAGCTCGACGAATCGCTCGTAGGTCGCCGGTACGTGCCAGCCGGTGAGCACGACGAGTAGTCCAGTACCGAGGAAGGTCGTGGAGTGGCCGATGCCCCAATACAAGGCGAGGCGCATCGCGCGGAAGAGGCCAGGCTCCCGATGCAGCAGGGTCGACACGGCCACCACGTGATCTGCGTCGGTTGCGTGTCTCAAGCCAAGCCCTATGCCCAGTAGGAAGACCGAGTCGTTGAGCATGGCTCGGCTTCATAGTGCCAGGTCGCATTAGATGCGACTAGGTTGCAAGAGACGGGTTAGGCTCACGCCAGGCTCGCACCGTGCCGGCAGCGTCCGCGGCCACCAATACCTGCCCGCCGTGAGCCCACTGGAGCGCCGTGACGGTCTCTTCCAAGAAGGCGAACGCCACGGGCTTGTCGCTTGAGCTCGGTTGCCAGATCAGGATGCCTGTGTCGTCAGCGCCAGACGCCAAACGGGGTTTCTTGGGATGAAATGCCAAGGCCGTGCAAAGCGCTTGGTGCCCCGTGAGGAGCTTCGGCGGCTTGCCCTCGGGGCCTTTTCCCTGGAAAGACCAGACGCTCACGACCGCGTCGCCACCAGTAGCGAGGAGCTTGCTTTCGTGGTCCCAAGCGAGCGCTCGCGGTTTCGACACGAAACCGGAGATCTCCGAGTCCTTGCCTGTGGCCAGGCGCCAGAAATGGACGGCGCTCTCTTGTGTTGCGCACGCTATCACGGCGTTGTTCGGGCTCCAGGAGAGCGAGATCAACGACCCGCGCCATGCCAGCCCCCGCACCTGGCTACCCTTGAACGGGTCGATGAGATGGACGCCGCCGTAGCAAGCCAGTGCCAGCGTGTCTCCCTTGCGGTTCCAAGCCGCGCCCGTGATGGTGCTCTCTTGTGGCGCGGTCTCGAGTACCGCCCTACCGTCTGGAGTCCAGACGCGAGCTACGCGACCTGCTGTAGTGACCAGATGTTGTCCGTCGGGTGCCCACGCAACGTGCTCAACCCAGGCCGAGCCGCCCGTTAGCGCGGCGATCAAGCTCCCGCTGAGGTCGAACAGGCGCGCTTCTCCGTCTTGGCCCGCGGTGGCGAGTAGACGCCCGCGCGGCGCGAAGCTCGCAGAAAGCACGCCTTCCCGATGGGCGACGACGCGAAAAGCCAAGGTGCCGGACGCGACGTCGAAAGCCCAGACCTCGCCACGGCCAGTCCCTACGGCAACGAGCGTCCCATCCGCCGAGACCGTGAGCGCCGTAACGTAGTCGCCTACGTTCTGTGACCACAGCTCGGGCAGGGCATGCTTGAGCTCCCCACCGCGCGGGGCGAATCCCACTTGGGACATCACGTGCCCGTCTCCTGCGCTGCCCACGAAGGACGGCGCTCCAAGACGGCGCTGAGCAGAAGACAGGCACAACCCAAGACCGCCAGCGGCAGCGAATCGTGGAGTAGATGCCCGCTGATAAGTAGGGCGCCGCCTAGGCCAGTGCTGGCCACCGGCCACCACAACTGGCGGCGGCGGGCGCGAGTGATTCCGACCAGCAGCGAAAGAGCGATACTCGCCCCAAGCAGGGCGCCATGGACCTCTTCGCTCAGCTGAAGGCCCCACCCGACGATACCCAGAAGCGGCGCCCAAACGCTCAGGCAAGCTGGGCAAAAGGCACACAGCAGCACGGGAAGGAACGTCGCCCACCCGCCGGTGCGTGCCGGCGCGTTGCGGCGAACGTTCACCCGTCGATGGTGCGGACAATCACAAGAAGCCTCCAAATGACTCACAGGACTCAGCAAAGATCGCATCGTCAAAACCCCAGCGGCCCGCCTCGGGCGAGCAAACGATGCCGCACTTGGCGGCAAATAAAGATGTCGAATCAGCTCCCGCCGTTACGGCGAACGAGCACGAGTTGCCACGCCGGGCGCGCCGAGCAGTCGACTGCCTGCGCAACTCCGGAACCACAGTCGATGTTGGACTAGGCGGGGGGCGGCAACTTCGGTGCGTAGCTCAGGACGGGGCGCGGGGCCGGCTCCGCCAGCGCCACGCCGGCGGGCGTCAGCGCAAAGAGAACACTGCTGATGGTCGGCTCGGTCCCTAGCGCGAACGTGCACGGACGATCGGTGAACGTGAGAGCCGAGCAGCCGTGGTGCTGGTGCTCGGGCGCCACCGAAACCCGTTGGGGGCCTGCGTGGTCTTGGCGCGGAGTCGCTTCCGGCGGCATTGCCGGCAGCTCGTCGGCATGAACCATGACTCCGTCGTAGGGACAGGCGACGTGCGCAACTAAGGCGAGATGAGCGGCGCGCGCTACCTCTGGCAGGCCCAGCAGCAGCACCACTAGGAGAGCCACGGCTTGCCAAAGGGCTCGCTTGACCGTCTGGCGACGGCCGCTCTCAGAGGGAACGCAGTTGCATCGCCGAGCCACGAAAACCTCGCGAACTCTCGCCCGGGAGGCGTCCCATGGTCAAGACAATTGCAACTCGGTTGCAGTCACGCTACACGTTCCAAAGGCAGCGGTGGCGTTGCTCGCTGCACGCCGGTGCGCCATTCTTCGGAACCCGATGAAGTCCCCCTCGCGACGTGACGCCGACTTTCGCGACTTGCTCACGTCACGTGGCCTTCGCGTAACGGAACAGCGTGTCGCTCTACTGAACGCGCTCAGCAAAGTCACGTCACCCATCAGCCATCCGGAGCTGAGCGAGCGGATGGCGGATACTGGCCTCGACCGTGCAACGGTCTATCGAAATCTTTTGACCCTGGCGGACGCGGGCGTGCTGGTGCGCGCCCAGCTTGGTGACAACGTCTCACGCTTCGAGCTGCCCCGTACCATGAGCTCGGACCATGCTCGCCACCCGCATTTGGTTTGCACCGAATGCGGAAACGTCCGTTGCCTACCAGCGGGTGCCGTCAAGCTACGCGGCGAGGCAGCCGCGAGCGAAGTCTCCGAAGTTCAGCTGCGCGGTCGCTGCGCGGCGTGCGTCGGTGCTTGAACTCGGGCTTGCCAGCGAGTTGGCGCGCGCAAGTCGACCGGCCTGAGCAAGCCGCGGGAATTGTGCTGCTACTTCGCCGCGAACGAAGCTGCCTACGGCCGTTGCGACTGTGTTGCCCATTCCCGCGGAAGCAGTATCGCGTGGAGCCACGTGAAGCCGTCTCCGAGCGAGCCCGGGCAGCGCACTACAGCTCGCTGATCGTGCATTCACCTTCACCTCGGAAATGACCGATGGTGCGAGCAAGTGACGTGACGAACGCGCCTTGCGTTGCGGCGCCGAGACCTGACGGATCGTAGAGGCGCACATTGAGCGGCGCCGCGTCGAGCTCGTCCAGGGTGATCTCGCCATCTTCGTCCTTATCTGCCGCCGCGATCGTGTCGAAGCGGAGCGAGGTCAAGATGGCCGGGTCGGGGGAGGCTTGCAGGCGGTCGTAGTAGAGGTGGTCGCCGTGGGTCGTGAGCTGCACCTCGACGTCGCTGTTATTGGTGACTACGACTCCCGCCTCGTCCTTGCCTTCTTGCTCGGAGTGACACTCTTGGTAGCGCGTGCCGATCGCGAAGCCCCAGGCGTAGTGCTTGGTGACGTCGTCCTTGGTAGCCGTGGCATCAACGTAGAACGAGAAACCGCCATCAATCATCATTTGCTTGTCTTCGTCCGTCGCGCTGTCACTCAGCTGCGTGTCGTCGGTGACCGGTGCAACTTCGTAGCTGACCTGATCCCACGCTTTAGCTTCGACGCCGTCGAAGTCGATGATGCTCTTGACGCCCTTGACTTGGTTGTTGAACAGCATCGAGCCGTCCATCGAAGCCGCCTTGTTGCCCTTGGCGTCCGCCACTTGAATGTTCTGAAAGTTGACCAGGAACTTCGTGTATTTCACCGTCCAGCCGTCGACGAAGCCCGTGACCTCTTTGGAGTCCGGCGGGATCTCGTCCTGGATGTATTCCTCGCCCCAGGTAGTGAACGAAATTTTCCCCTCCCCGCCCGAACCGGTCGGGTCCGAGCTGCCGCAGGCGATGCTCGTGAGGCTGGCGAGAAAGGCGAGGCCGAGTAGTGAAGTGAATGAAGTACGAGGGAACATCTGTAGACTCCTGTTGCTCATGGGCTCGAGTATCTAAATTTGTAGGCAGAGAGCTGGGTGACGCCGAGGACGAACGCGATCTGAGGTTGCGAGTCGTCGGGAAACTCCGCGGGGGCATCCGCACTGCCTTCATCGGCACCGGCGAAGTCGACGAGGTCGAACCAGATCTTCGGATTGACGGTGGCCGTGACGGTGCCATCGTCCTCGACGTCGACCTCCGTGAATTCGCAGCCTTCGATGTGAGCCTGAGAAGCACTCTTCTCGATGGCGTCGAGATCCGCGAACGCGCGGAAGAATCGAGGAGGCTCGCCATCTTTCTCGGCTTTGCCTTCGGTTAGCGCCACGTGGCCGTCGAGCGAGCCAGAGCCGGAACCTGCTGGCGCGGCGAAAGTGAAGCGTGCTGAGCGGTAGGTGCCGGTTACGCCCTCGCCGTTCGGCAGATCGAAGGCACCGTCGAGCAGATCGATGCTCGCGGACTCGAGCATCTGTCCCATCGCGTTGCCGGCTTGGTAGTGACCGGGATGCGCGTGAGCAAGGCCGAGACCGAGGAGGCGCGCCGCGTACTGCCACCCCTTGTGCTCCTCGCGAAGCACCAAAGGCGGCGCGCCGTCGAAGTAGTAGAACGGGCCCGCAGATACCAGCGCCTTGGTCAGCGTGATGTTCCAGCCGACGGCGCTGGCGAATTTCGCCGTCGCCACGTCGTCAACCGCCACGCGGGTGTGCAAGACGACGCGTTTGCCGCTGGTTGCGTCCTTCGAGTCCGAGCTGCAGGCCTGGATGCCAGCGCCCAGCGCCAGGCCCGCCACGCTGAGCCCCGCACCCCACGCAGCGGCCCGTGCAAGAGAGCGGAGCCAGTTTTGCAAGGTGCGAGTGATAGGGGGCAGCGTGTGCATGAGCTCTCCTTCAGACGTGAATTGAAAACGACCAAAACAAGGTGCGCGGCGGTCCCACGGTGACGTGCCTGATCGGTACCAGCGACGCCGCGCCCGAGAATTCCGAGGCGTAGTTGAACTCGCCGTCGTACCAATCGGCGTCGAACAAGTTGAAGGCCTCGATACCGGTCTCGACTGGCCCAAGCCGTACCGAGACGCTTGCGTCGGTCAGGAAGGCGTCGTGCCCCATCTCCGCGTACGGCAAGGGACGTCGACCCAGGTACGTGAATGCGACACCGAAGTGAGATTGGACGTCGTGACCCCAGACGCGCCCCAGCCGCGGCGTGACTGCCAGGTCCGAACGGACGACGATCTGCGGCACGTACGGCAGAAGATCGCCCTTCTCGTACCGGGCATCGCTCGTGACGAACACCGCCCGCGTGTAAGTGAAGCTCGTGCTCGACACGAACCAATCGGTTGGTTCGGCCACGATGTTGGCGCTCACGCCTGTGCGAGCCGTACCGGGCACGAGCTCGTTGCGAGCCGTTGCCTGATCGAAAACCAAATCGTCGCTGAGCCGCGTGTGGTAAACGGCCAATGAAGATTGAAAGCGCAGTGCGTCACGAAAGCGTAAGCCGGCTTCGTACGAGACGACCCGCGTGAACGGGGTCGTTTCACCGTCGCCCAAGCTCCGAGCTTGCGGAGAGCGGAAGCCTTCGCCGTAGCTTGCCAGCGCATTCAGCCCTGGAAACACGATGACGTCGAGCGTGCCGCGTTTCGAAAGCTGCGCACCGAGCGCCGAGCGGGTTTGGCCAGCAGCCTTGCCGCCCTTGTCATCCGTCATGTAGGACAGACCGTCGGCGCGCAGCCCCCCGCGGAGCGTGACGCGACGCACGGGGTGGAGGCTCGCGTCGAGGTAACCGGCGGCGTCGGTGGCGCGCACCTCGGCGTCGATGCCTTGGCTCAGCAGGTCGTCCGTGACGAGGTCGTTGCGCAGTGAAAGCCGGTGCTGCGATTGCTCGATCGAGTCGCTGCGCAGCAATAGCCCCGCTTCGAGCGCATCGTGGCTCGAGAACAGCGAGAGCTCGCGTCGAAATGAGGCTGTTGCGCCGATGGTGGTAGCGTCGTTTCGCTGCTGAATGGAGTCGCCTTCGGGGCTCGTCAAGAAACCGGTGAAGTCCGAGCGCAACTTGAGCGAACGCTGCACGACGAATGGGCTGATGGACCATGAAGCTGGCCTGCCTTCCTGCGCCTCGGCGTCTTGGCTCTTCAGCTCGAACACCAGCTGCGCGCGTGAAGAGTAACCGCCTTGTTTTGGATCGTAGGTAGCAAGCCTGTCGACTCTGCCGCTCTCGATGTCGTCGAGCCGAAGAACACCCGCCGAGTCGTAGCGACCGGCATACGCCGATGCCATCACGCGACCGGTTATGCCGCGGCCAAAGTCGTACGTCGTTTGGCCGATGCCTGACGCGTGCCGGGCAGCGCGCGATGGTCCAAAACCGTCAGTGCTGTATACCTCGACGGCGCCGAACGTGGCGTCGGAGGCATCCTTCGGGTGATAGGCCAACAAGTACCGCCGCGTGCCGAAGCTGCCAAGCGATGCCTTGGCGGTGACGCCCGGTTCAGCGTAGCCGAGCTCGAAGCGCATCGTGCCAGCGACGGCAAAGTCGCCTTGTTGGGGGTCGTAGTTGCCCGGTGTGGATCGAATCTCCCGTACCACCTCGGGGATGAGGAAGTGCAAATCAGCGTAACCTTGGCCGTGAATGTTCGAGACGTCGTTGACGGGCGCGCCTGCAGCCCAGATCTCGATGTCCTGGCCATGGACGGCATCGAAGCCACGGAAGAAGATCTGGTGAGCCTTGCCCTCGCCACCGTGTTGGCTCACGAAGACGCCCGGAACCGTCAGGAGCAGCTCACTGGCGTTGCGGTGAGGCGCGGCCTGTAGCACCCGCTTGTCGACCACGGCTTCCGACGCGCTGCGAGGTGGAGGTGCGCCACGCACCGTGATCGTCGTCGGTGGAGGCTCGGCAGCCGGTATCTCCGCGGGCGCGATCTTAGCCGGTTCCTCCTCTACAGCGACAACCGTGTCCCCTGCGTTCTGGGCAGCCGACGGCACCGTCGCTAGGAGCACGGCGAAAGCGAAAATCCGAGTGCATGAAGCTGCTCGGAACGGGTGACGAAGCAAGGCAGGAATCGGGTGCTACTAAACCAAAAAAACGTAACACGCAATCCTCCGTGGCCCGCGTCAACCAAACGCCAGAACTAGTGGTCGTGATTGTTTCCGCGCTTACGTTTCTTCACGGTGGTGACGCGCGCTTTTTTCTTGTGCGGCACTGAATCGTCACCGTGTGCATAGACCTCAATCGCTCCGTGGAGGACGCCTTTGAGCGCCAGAATTCGATCCGCGACTGTCTGCAGCTCATCCGAGGGGCCGTGCATGACGATGATCTCCAGGCAGCGGTCGTGATCGAGGTGAATGTGCAGCGTCGCCCGGATCTTGTCGCCCAGGTCGTGCTGCAGCTCCGTCAGCCTTTCGGTGAGATCTCGCACGTGGTGGTCGTAAATCAGGGTGAGGGTGCCAACCGCATCAACGCCCCGGCGCACCTGCGTTTTGGTGATTGCTGCGCGCGCGAGGTCGCGGAACGCCTCGGACCTCGTGCCACCGCGTGTCTCGACCAACTGGTCGAATTGCTTGAGCAATGAGCTTTCCATTGCCACCCCAAAGCGGACGAGTCGGTCGGTCATTTCGGCCAATCTAGCCGTCGACGGCACCGAGTCGCCAGTTCCTCGGCATCGCGCGGTGCTGCGGCAGCGCCCGCGCCCAGCGGTGCCGATCGAGGGGGCGGCGTGACCTCGCCCCCGGGCGGTCGCTATGCGCCGGCTTGCTCGTTGATGAGCCGCTGCATCTCCTCGTACGAAACGAGCGCCTTCCGGGTAGAGAGGGTCCAGATGTTGCCAAATGGATCCCGGATTCGTCCTTCTCGTGAACCGAAGAACATGTCGGTCATCGGCATCAACACCGTCGCACCCGCGGCGACCGCTCGAGCGAACAATTCATCGGAGTCGGCAACGTAGAGTTGCGCAACCAGTCCGTGCGCGGGCCAGCCATCCATGGACTCACCGAGATTGACGCGAGAGTCACCGATCTTGAGCTCAGCGTGCACTATCTTGCCGTTGGGCATCGTCAAGCGCACGAGCTCCTCCGCTCCAAGAGCCTCGCGCAGAAAGGCGATCGCGCTCGCGCCATCGTCAACGATGATGTTTGGGGTGATGGTATGGAAACCTTCGGGCACGGGACTTGGGCTCATGACGTCCTTTGGCAGCGAACAGCAGGCGAATCGACTGTAACAGAATTCTCCGTGCTCGCAGCCGACGTCGGCTGCGCAGTCGTGAGGCGCCGCCAGGTGACCCTGCGTGCTCTGGTTGTACGCCATGCGCTGGGCGCGCGCTGCCCAGTGGAAACCGGGAGCAACTCCCCGCGCATCGCAACCGGAGGTTATTGCGTTTGCCAAGGGGACACGAACACGCGGGAGAGCTGCGCCGTGAATCTTGCACGGCCCGCTACGAGTCGTACCAGCGTTCCGTTCCATGCGACAACATGACGCAGTCAGCCGTGGTGCGACAACGTGACGCAGCTCGGAGCCCCGTGTCCCGACTACGCTACGCCGCCCGAGCACGCAATGGTAACCAACGTTCTCCTCAAATCCTGTTTTCTCGGTTTCGCCGCGAGCGCGCTCCTCACTGGTTGTGGAAGCGACGACCCGGAACCACCGGAACCTCGCGCCTTCGCGCTCACGTTCGCAGCCACCGCCGACGGCAAACACGTCGGCTGTGAAGACAGCATCGATGGCGTCGGGGCCGATGGAACCGACACGGTGGGGCTGTCGGACCTGCGCTTCTACGTTAGCAACCTCAAGCTGTGGAACGACAAGCAGCAAGAGGTGGAGCTGACTCTCGACGAGAACGACTTCCAACACGCCAGCGACGCCGGGCAAGTGTCGCTCGTGGACCTCACGGGCAACACGAAAGGCAGCTGCGCCGGGAATGCCATCGCGTTCGCCGAAGGCACGAAGCGCACCAATGATGCGATCACCGGCACCACCGTCGTCGAGCAGGTGAAGAGCATCTCCTTCGACGTAGGCGTGCCCCAGGCCGTGATGCAAGACGTCATCGGGAATCACACGCCGGAAGGCGCACCCTCGCCGCTTGCCGAAATGCAGTGGACCTGGGCCACCGGCTACCGACACTTCGTGATGAACTTCACCGTGACGGACGCCGACGGCAAGACCGGCGACGGCTATGCCCACGTGGGTAGCCGTGACTGCGGTCCCGCCGACGGTTTGGCGTTGGAAGACCGACCGCGCTGCGATTTCGTGAACACGCCGCAGGTCAGTCTCGGCGGCTTCGATCTCGACGAGAGCGTCGTGACGCTGGACGTTCCGGCGCTGCTCGCCGACCTCGACTTCGTCTCGCCCGTCTACGATTTGGACACCTTCGAGGTGATCGGCGAAGGGCCTGGAGTCGAGTGCCACTCGTCGCCGATGCAGCCGGATTGCCCCACGATCTTCGAGCACTTCGGGCTGGACATCGACTCCGGCACAGCCAAAGCTTCTAAAAATGTCGTGTTCGGCGTGGAGTAGCCCGGCCCGAGGGTTTGCCAAGTTAGCTGCGTTGACGCTGGCTGCTTGCCTCTCGGCCTGTGGCAGCGAGCGAGACTCGAGCGGCCCGTCGCCCACACCAGACGCGCCAGCGTCGGGGCCGAGTGAAACGGAGCTGCGCGCACTGCTGGCTCTGCCAGACCGGTTCTCGCTGCCGGCGATCCCCCGCTACAACCCGATCTCGTCCGAGAAGATCGAGCTCGGGCGGCACCTGTTCTACGACGCGCGACTGTCGGCCAACCAGACGCAGTCGTGCGGCTCCTGTCATTTGCAGCGCCTTGCGTTCAGCGATGGGGAGAAGATGCCAACCGGCTCGACCGGGCAACGGTTGCACCGGAACAGCCCCGGGCTCGCCAACGTGCTGTTCCTGTCGACATTGACGTGGGCCAACGCGAGCCTGCGCGATCTCGAGGACCAGTTGCCGGTGCCAATCTTGGGAGACAACCCCATCGAGCTGGGCGTCTCCGATGGGGCGCGCGCAGAAGTGCTGGCTCGCTTCGATGCCGACCGCGCGTACCGCAAGCTGTTCGCGGCCGCATTTCCGGACAGCCCGGGTGGCGCGACGATCGACAAAATCGTGTTTGCGCTGGCCAGTTTCTGTCGAACCCTGGTGAGCGGTAGGAGCCCGTACGACCGGTACGTGGAAGGGGACAAGAGCGCGCTCAGCGACAGTCAGCGCCGCGGCATCGGTCTCTTGGCAGGGGAGCGCATGGAGTGCTTCCACTGCCACTCGGGCACCAACCTCACCGTCTCGTATCACGACGCCAACACCACGGAAGACACGGCTCGCTACCCGTTCTTCAACAACGGCCTCTACAACCTGGACGGACAGGGCGCCTACCCGCCGTTCGATCAAGGGCTCTACGAAGCCACGTTCGATCCCCAAGATCGCGGCCTGTTTCGCCCGCCGCCGCTACGCAATATTGCGCTCACGGCGCCGTACATGCACGACGGCTCCATTCCCGATCTCGAAGGAGTCCTCGCGCACTACGCGGCAGGAGGCACCGTCACGGAGTCGGGTCCGTTTGCCGGCGACGGCCGAACCAACCCGCTCAAGTCTGGGCTAATTCGCGGCTTCAAGCTGAGCAAGCAAGAGACGCAAGACGTGCTCGCGTTCTTCGAGTCGTTGACCGACGACGAGTTCATCACCAATCCTGCGTTCTCGGATCCGTTCGTGGCAGAGTGAGACGCCCCACCGTCCGGCGTGTTGCTTACCAGGTCTCGCCGGGCAGGGGCTTCGGACCAAAGTCGTCGCAGGCGCAGGCGTCGAAGTCGACGCTGCCCGATAGCCACGAAACGATGCATTGATCGGCGGCGGAGCCCGCCGCCAGGCGCGAGCCGCCTTCATGTGCTTCGCGACCTCGCCCCTTAGACAGCGGCAGCCAGCTCTCAGCGCCGCGACCGGCGTCGGCGCTGACACGACTGAGGCGCTCAGGATCGATGGTGACGAGCGACTGATAGGTCGCTTCGACCTCGTCCGGCGTCGTGTCGCGGCCCCCGGGCGCATCGCGACCGTCGAGCCGCAGCCCATAGACGCCGAAAATACGCAGGCTGCGAGCGGGCGCCCCGTGGCAATCCAGACCACCGCAACGCAGCTCCAGCACGGAGCTGACGGCGGAAAACTCGCTGCGGCTGGGCGTTCGCAGCTCGACTGCGTCATCTTGCTTGGAGCAAGCCGCCAAGCTGATGCACAGCACGGGCAGGACCAAGAGACCGAGCTTCATGGTCCAGCTCCAGGGCCTTCAATGGTGGGCATCTCGAAGTACACCTGGCCGACCTTGGCGGGCGCCCCCACGCGGCCGTGGCACGTCGCGCAAGAAATCTCTCGTGAGATCGCCGAACGCATTTCGACTACTTGCTCGTCGCGTTCCAGCTTGATCCAAACCGGGAAGACCGGCGCGTATTCGTCCGACGTCGCGAAAAAGCTCCCCGCCTCGTTGGTCTTCAAGGTGTGCTGGAGACCGCGAGAATCAATCGCACGCACGGAAAGCCCATGCTCGGGCTCATCACCGCTGTTCGCGCGGTATACCGTGCCCGACAGTGAAAAGGCTCGATGCGCCGGCCCCAGTTCACCGTGGCATTCCCCGCAAGGCTGCCCCGGCCGATGTAGCGGCCCTATCGGAACGTTCGGAGCCTCCGGGCCCAAGCTCTCGACGGCGCGGTCGTGCACCGGATCGCTGCAGCCCAGCGCCACAAGTAGGAGAGCCACGAAGCTCCGCCTCAAAATTCGCTCTCCATTTGCAAAACCGCGAGATGCGCCCAACGCCCGTCGATGTATAGGGTGTCAAGAAAACGCGTCGCCGATTCGTCGAGCTGCAGCGCAATCGAGGTGCGGCTGGGGCCCGTCGTTGGCCCGAGCCCATAGCGCAAGCCCAAGCCTAAGGTGGCTACCCAGAGCGAGCTGAGCTCGCGGTCGCCGCTCCGATAGCGCGGGACCGTCAGGCCACCCGCCGTGAGCGACGAGGTGTAGGCGCGATTCCAGAAGTCGACCTCAGACTGAACGTGCCAGCGACCGTCGAACAGACAAGCCAGGCGAGAACTGAGCTCCACCACGTAGCGCAGGTCGGACGTCGACGCCTTGAGGCCCCAGTCGTCAACATAAAGCCGCTCGGAAGCTATGAACGTGGCGTCACGAAAGCGGCGCGAAAATCGGGCAAGAGCCGCGATACGCAACCGCTCTCCGGGCACGCGCTCTTCGACACGCCCCGGCAGACGCAACTGGTTGACGGTCGCAAGCGAAGCACCGGGTTGGATTCGCCCCGCTACTTCGGGCGCGAATAGCGGCAGGAAGCGGTACGGCTTGGACGAGTCGCCCACCTCCAGCACCCCGTCCAGCTCGAAGAACGCGACCGTCGAACGATCCAGTACCGACTCCAAGCCCAGGTTGACGCTGTGGATGGCGAGCGACTTCGAATACACGGAGAAAGGCGTGCCGGTGCGGCCGGCGGTGTCGTGCGTGAAAGCGTAGCCGAACGTCGGATTGAGCTGCTTGTTCGCCGACTCCAGCCGTAGCAACGCGCCGCCCCCGACCGAGAGATAGTCCGGCTCCCGCGACACCGCGGCGTCGAAGCTCACTTTCGCAGCATTCGACAGCTCTCGCTCGACCCCGAACGCTCCGGCGTGCCGCACCTCGTGCCAACGACCGCTAGCGCTTGAAACGATGTCCACAGACGCGGCGCTCACCACGTCGACCAGGTAACTGCCGTGCGCCGACCAGACGTCGTCCCCTGAAGTGACCTTGGCCGCGGCGCTGGGGCTCAGCACGGTGACGCCGTTGGTATCGAAGTAGGCGGCGAGCTCTCCATTGACGCCCACGGCGTAGCGCTCACTCGCCGCAACCGCGCCTTGCGCGACCGGCTCGCGTCGAGCCGGGTTCGTCTGAGCCGCGAGCGGCCGCGCGCTGCTCCAGCACCACAGAAACGCGAGCCAGGCTATGCTAGAGAGCAAACGATGTCTGTGAGCATCAACGCCCTGCTTGCGCTTGCCCTCGCGACGGCGGCGCTCGGTTGCGCCTCGGTCAAGAGCTACGAGCGCGGCAAGTTGGCGCATCCCACGATGCAGCCGGGCTACGCTCAGAGCCCCGCGCGCGACCACCTGCGCGACATCCAAGAAGGGGCTCGCGGCGGTACGCTGGGAGTTGCCAGCGGCTGTGGCTGCAACTGAATGCATCGCCTCGGTCACTCGATGCAAAGCGGAATGGGGACACTGTCCGTCCAAGCTTCCGTCGTCACCCTCACTGTGGTGCGCCAGTAGCCCGGCATGATGAGCTCGACCGGCTCGGCCACATAAACCCCATCGTCTCGCTCCTTGACGACTGCGATGAGCGGACTGCCATGGTGATGATCAGGCATGAAGGGCGATACCTTCACGCTGGCGCCCACGACGGGCTGCCCGTCCACGTCGACGACTTGTAACGTCCAGGCATGATCACCGACGTGCGGCGCCGGTCGAGATTCGACCAGCGTGACGCGCATACCGAGCTCGGAAGCCAACTCGAGCCCGGCCTCGTACGGCACCGCCCGCACTTCGTCGGCGCAGGCGATCTGAGCTGCGCCACCTGCACCACCAGCCTCCACGCTGAGCGCGCCGGCAGCAGCAATTGGGCTCGCGCTATCGCCTGCAGCACCACCAGCGCTATCGCCAGCACGCTGCGTGTTTGCTTCCTCGGTCGTTCCGCCTTGGCCACCTCCATCCGTGACCGCGGGGCGCTCGCTGTTGGTCGAAGGACGCACCGAGCAGGCAGCCAACGAACCGACCAGCGTGCCGCCAACGAATATTACGATGCCTGCCTTCAAGTCGTCGTACCGCTTATCAGGATGCGCTGAGCGCGGGGCTGCGACAAAATACCGCACGCAAGATGCTTGTGAGCTGGCCACGAAATTGGGCATAAGTCGAGGCCGGTAGCGCTCTGCTTTGGAGTGGCGCCAGGGATTGGTGTGTTCGCCATGCTTCATCGCTCTTCTTCCGATTCTTCAGCACCGGAAATTTCGAAGCCCTCCAAAGCACTCATGAGCGCCGCGCTCTGCGGCCTGCTCACGCTCAGCGCCGTCGTAGCTTGCGGTGACGACACGAACAACGGCGTACCTCCATCCCCGACGCCGAGCGAGTCCGGCGCGGCGGGCCAAGCGCCGACAGCCAGTGGCGGCAACGGCGGAGAGGCCACCGCCCCCGCAGGCGACGGCGGTGCTGGTGGCGTCGCTTCGGATACTTACAACAACGTGGTCTCCGACGGAGTCGACATCTCGGCCGAAGAATTTCAGAAGATGTGCGACGAGCGCGACGGCTGGGCCTACGTCACGGCCTTCTGCGCGGGTGCCGGCATGTGCAAGGGCTTGTCGTTGCTCGGCACCACATTGACCGACCACTCGTGCAAGGGTCTGAACAGCTGCGGTGGCGCAGGCTGCGTCGATCTGCCCAAAGACAGCGGGCTTACCGGCAAAGAGATCTACGCTGACGGTCCCTGCGGAGGCTGCCACGGCGATTGGTCAGATGCCGACAATCCGAAGTTCGATGTTTACAACGTCGTCCACGGGTCTGAACTCACCGGCGAAGCGGCTCTCACGCGCTTCAAAGACAGCTCGATGCAGCGCTTGATGTCGATCGTCGTGTTCGGCACGCAAGGCTTGCATCCCGACGGCACGCCGTACTCGAACATGCCGGCCTACTATCAAAAGTACTCACGCGCCGAGATCGAGCGAGCCGTCAAGTACGTGCAAAGCCTGCCGGCACAAGCCGAGCAATACGACATCTTCGGTGTCACGCCGGGCTTCGGAATCCCGGAAGCGACCGGCGGTACCCCGAGCGAGACGCCCGCGGCAGGCGGCGCTGGCGGAGCCGGCGGCGCCGCGCCATAACGTCACGGTATGCCGCGGCAGCTGAGCCGAGACGCCCTCGGGCTAGGACTCCGGACTCGACACTACCGCGAGCTTGGGGAGCCATGGCCCGAGCTCGACTATTTCGAGATCATCAGCGAAAATTTCCTGAGCGACGCTCAAGGCCCGCGCTACCACCTCGACCGCGTTCGCGAGCGTTACCCGATCGTGCTGCACGGTGTCGGGCTGAACTTGCTCGGCCCTGCGCCGCCGTCGAGCGACTACCTCGATCGCGTCGCGGCGTTGGCCGAGCTGGTTGACGCGCCGTTCGTCACCGATCACTTGTGCTGGACCGGTGCGCACGGCGTCTCGCACCACGACCTCCTGCCGGTACCGCACGTGCCGGAGCTGGTCGAGTTGGCGGCGGAGCGTGCACAGCACGTGCAGCGCCATTTGGGCAGACCGTTTGGGCTGGAGAACTTGTCGAGCTACGTCGAGTTCACGGCTTCGACCATGACCGAGTGGGACTTCTACGCCGGGGTGGTGGAGCGCGCCGGCTGCTGGTTCATGCTCGATATCAACAATATCTATGTATCGAGCCAGAACCATCGGTTTTCGCCGAGCGACTACCTGGCGCGCATCGACCTTTCGCGCGTCTTGCAGGTGCACATCGCTGGCCATACCCGCGAGCCGAACGGCACCATCATCGACACGCACGATCACCCGGTAGCCGACGCGGTGTGGCGCCTGTACGCGCAAGCCTTCCGCCAGCAGCCGTTTCCGACGCTCCTCGAGTGGGACGACCGTATTCCACCGCTGGCCGAGGCGCTCGCCGAGATCGGGCGCGCCAAACAGGAGCGCGCGTGAGCTGGCCTGAGTCTCCTGCTTGGCTTCTCGAGCTACAGTCGCGCTTCGGGGGCATGCTGCGCACACCTCTGGATCGCTCGAGCGGCACGCTGCGCGCCAAAACCTCGGCGTACGAGGCCACGTTGGTCGCTGCCGCGCAGCCAACGCCCACGCTTGGCAGCGCCGAACGCCTGGCCACTTACCATCGCCAATATTGGTTTCGGTTCTTCACGGTACTGCAAGGCCTTTACCCGCTCACAGCGCGCCTGGTCGGCTACTGGCGCTTCAACGACTTTGCGGCGCGCCACCTGCTCCAACGCCCGCCGCAAGGCTTCGACATCGACACGATCGGCGATGGCTTCGACGAGAGTCTGTCGCAGCAACTACCGAAAGACGGCACGGTCGTCGCCGAAGCGCGCCGTCGCGTCGAGGCAACGGCCGTGCTCGAGGCGGCTCGTGTCGACGCGGGGTTCCATCGCGTCACGCGCGCGCCGCAGAGAGAACCCTTTCGCCCTACCGCAGAAGACGCCGCGCGACTCGGCTCGAGTTGCTTCGTGCTCTCACAGAGCGTTGCGCTCTTGCAGGAGCGTTGGCCTCTGTCTGAGCTGCGCCTGAGCTTCGTGGAACAGCAAAGCGACGACGCCATCCAGCTCGGCAACCGACTGCGCGCAACTCGACATTGGCTGCTCGCTCGACACGAAGCGAAATTGGGGCTGCTTGCGCTCGAGCCGCGTGAAGCTCAACTGCTCGCGCTCTTGCAGGAGCATCCGCTTGAACACGCGCTCGGTCTTCTCGAGGCCTCCGCGTCTCAAGCAGAGCGTGGAAAATTGCCCGAGCGCGCTCAGGCGTGGCTGGCGCGCAGCGTGCGGCTCGGCGTGTGGAGCGGACTCGCGACGCCTCAAAAGTAGATGCCCGCGTTGAGCCGCCCGCTGAAGTCGTGACACATCGACTGGTTGCAGTCGCCCGGCCGTGCGACGCGTAGCAGCGGTTTTTCCATACGCCGGAAGGTCGGTTCCTTTACCCACGGCTGAGTGCTTTCAGGTGCCGTCTGCAGCACATCGGCGATGGCGTAGAAGTTGCCGCAGGCGTCCACCTCGAGAACGCTGCCACCGATGCCGCGCACCTGTCGGCCAGCTTCCGCCACGCTTCGCTCACCCTGGACGTCATAGGCCGTACCGGCCGCGGCGAGGGTGAGCTTCGCGGTGCCGCCCGCCTCGTGACAGCCCTTCAAGCACGGCTCACCCGCGCGATGGCTGGCGTGGCTGGGCATCGATTGCCGCAGGGCCAAGTCTAGCTCCGGGGTCGTCGCGCAATCTGCTGGCACGCCGGAGTCGTTACCTGCGGTACCCGAGGCTTCCCCACCGACACCCGGCAATGGCGTAGCCGACAGCTCGGTGCGGCGCTCGGGCGGATTCCAGGCACTGGCGTCGGAGTCGAGTGCATCGCCCCAGCTGCAGCCGGCAAAAACGCCCACAGTGAGGCCCAAGATTGAGAGCTTTCGGGTAGTCGTGTTCAAGCGGTGAGGATGTTGAGCCCTATCACGGCGCTCACGCTGCCGCGACCGCCGCGGGCGCGGCAACATGTCGCAACTGTCGATGCCCGCAGCAAGACGAGCTACGATGGGGCCATGATTGGCCGCAGCGCTCTCGATCTCCGCCCCGCGGCGCCGACCGCCGTGCCGAGCTCGAAGCTGGTCACAGCAGCGCTCGCCGGATTGCTCTCGCTCGTGCTGCCGGCCTGCGGAGGCGACGACAGCTCCGGGCCCGAGATCACGTCGAGCAAGCAAGTCGCAAACCTGGACGCCGACGGCTTCAAAGCCCTGTGCGATGCACGCCACGGTACGGTCGAAGTCATGGCGCATTGCGGAGGCCTCGCATCCGCGCGCGGCTTTTCTTACGATACCGGGACCCAGGAGCTTTCCGAGCACACGTGCAAAGGTGCCAACACCTGTGCCGGCTGGAACTGTGTCACGGACGAATGAGCTCGCCGCGTCATCACGCTGCAATATCCTTGCATGCGTCAAATTGACGCACATGCGCTGATCGCGGGCGCTGCTAGGGAGTCGCGATGGGCTTCACGAAACTGCTCGGTCGATTGTTGGCCCCGACCCGCTTGGTCTCCTGTCTTGCGCTCCTCTCAGCGAGCGCGAGCCTGATCCTGGCCTGCTCGTCAGATTCCAACGACGGAACGGCATCGCCGGGAGCCGGTGGCGCAACGGGCGCCACGTGTACCGATGGCGGCGGTCCAGTCCCCGGTGACACCGACATGCACTGCACTGACGCTGATGGAAACTCCATCGTGCAGGAGACCACGGCCGCAGCTTGCATGGATGCGAGCGCGGGTGGCGACGAGGGCGCGGGTGGCGCGTCCGATGGCGAGGAAGAAGAGGAGCAGCTCACGCTGTTCAACGCCGAGGGTGACGACGACGACTGCAAGTACCACGTCACGTTTGGCTCGACTTGCGTCGAGAAGAACAAGGACGTCACGTTGACCCTGCACGCCAACTTGCGCACTGACGACTCCGCGCTGGCCGGCGCTGACCCTGAAGTCGAGATCTATTTGAGCGACACGCACTTGGCGCCGAATACGCACCCGAAGACCACGGTCGTCAGCGACGGCGTTTACACGATTGGCCCCGTGCGCTTCGACCAATCAGGGCGCTGGACCGTCCGCTTCCACCTCTTTGAGACCTGTCTGGACGCGCGCGAGGATTCTCCCCACGGTCACGTTGCCTTTTACGTGGATGTCCCGTAGCTGTGGTCCCCGCTGGGTGTTGCTGGTGTCGGCTGCGCTAGGCTGCAGCACGGAGCCAGCCGCGCCTGTCGATCACACCTGCGATGGGGTGGCCGCTGACCAACTGGCGACCATGCCCCGGGCGACTTGCCCGAACGATTTGCCCTCCGACACGGAGTGCGGGACCGCAATTCCAAGCTACCAAGACGACGTTGCTAGTGTGGTCAGCGTGCGTTGCAGCAACTGCCATGGCCCAGGTGGTGTGGAGGCATCCCTTCCGCTTGCCACGCACGCTCAGCTCTTCGACCAGCGCAGGACCGTGCTGAATCAGATATTTACCTGCTTGATGCCCCCTCCTTGCGCGGCGGACCTAACTTCGGATGAGCGCGCCACAATCCTGAAATGGATGGTCTGCGGCTCGCTGGACAACTGAACGATTCAAGAGAATCCTTCCATGGTGACTCGCTTCGCGCTCTTGCTGCTGCTCTTTTCAGCCTGTTCGAGCGACTCCAAGTCGGCCGACCCGCCCGCGTGCCCCGGCGTTACCGAAGCTGCCTGTCCGAACATCGTCCCCAGCTACACGAGCGACATCGCGCCAATCATCGCGGCGCGGTGCGAGCATTGCCACGCGGTCGACAACGCTCAGGGACTTTGGCCACTCTCCGATCAGGAGGGCGTCAACGAATGGTCGGACACGATTCTGCGTCAAATCCGCGCCTGCGCTCAGCCCCCACCGGCCTCGGGCTACGCGCTCACGCTGGACGAACGCCAGACACTAGAGGCCTGGCTCGTCTGCGGGGCACCAGACAACTGAGCGAAGGGGCAGATGTCAGGCGACCATGTCGAAGCGATCGAGATTCATCACTTTCGTCCAGGCAGCCGCGAAATCTCGGACGAACTTCTCCTGCGCGTCCGAGCTTCCGTAGACCTCCGCCAGCGCGCGGAGCTGCGCGTTCGAGCCGAAGACGAGATCGACCCGGGTGCCGGTCCACTTCACCTCACCGGTCTTCCGGTCGCGCCCTTCGAACACACCCTCCGCCGAAGGCACGGCCTTCCACTCCGTGCCCATGTCGAGCAGGTTCACGAAGAAGTCGTTGGTGAGCAACTCTGGTTTCTTCGTGAAGACGCCGTGCTTCGACGCTCCGGCGTTGGCAGCGAGCACGCGGAGGCCACCGACGAGCACCGTCATCTCCGGGGCGGTCAGCGTCAGGAGCTGCGCCTTGTCGATCATGAGCGCCTCCGCCGGCACGCTGTACGTTGCTTTCTGGTAGTTGCGGAACCCGTCGGCGGTCGGCTCCAGAGCGGCGAAGGACGCGGCGTCGGTCTGCTCCGGCGTCGCATCCGTGCGCCCTGGCGTGAAGGGAACGGTCACCGCGTGACCGGCGTTCTTCGCTGCCTGCTCGATGCCGGCGGCGCCGCCGAGCACGATCAGGTCGGCGAGCGAGACCTTCTTGCCGCCGGTGGCCGCGCCGTTGAACTCCCGCTGGATACCTTCGAGGGTCGAAAGCAGCTTTGCTAGCTCCGCGGGCTGGTTGACCGCCCAGTCCTTCTGCGGCGCGAGACGAATGCGGGCGCCGTTTGCGCCGCCGCGCTTGTCAGAGCCACGGAACGTCGACGCTGACGCCCACGCGGTCGAGACCAGCTGCGACACGGACAGTCCCGCGAGGAGCTTGCCCTTCAGCGACGCGATGTCCTTGTCGTCGATCATGGGGTGATCGACCTTGGGGATCGGGTCTTGCCAGAACAGCTCTTCGGCCGGAACCTCCGGGCCGAGGTAGCGCGCGCGCGGACCCATGTCGCGGTGCGTGAGCTTGAACCAAGCCCGAGCGAAAGCGTTGGCGAACTGGTCCGGATGCTCCATGAAGCGTCGCGAGATCTTCTCGTACGCTGGATCGAACCGCAGCGAGAGGTCGGTGGTCAGCATGGAAGGCGCGATGCGCTTCGACGCGTCGTGGGCGTGAGGAACCGTGCCCGCGCCCGCGTTCCCCTTCGGTTTCCACTGATGCGCGCCGGCCGGGCTCTTCGTCAGCTCCCACTCGAAGCCGAAGAGGTTCCAGAAGAAGTTGCTTCTCCACTGCGTGGGGGTCGTGGTCCAAGTGACCTCGAGCCCACTTGTGATTGCGTCAGCGCCCTTGCCGGTGCCGAAGGCGCTGGCCCAGCCGAAACCCTGTGCCTCGAGGTCGGCGCCTTGTGGTTCAGGGCCCACGTTCGAGACGGGGCCGGCGCCGTGCGTCTTGCCGAACGTGTGGCCGCCGGCGATCAGCGCGACCGTCTCTTCGTCGTTCATGGCCATGCGCGCGAACGTCTCGCGGATGTCCTGCGCCGCCGCGAGCGGGTCAGGGTTGCCGTTCGGACCCTCCGGATTGACGTAGATGAGGCCCATCTGCACGGCAGCGAGCGGGTTCTCGAGCTCGCGCTCTCCGGAATAGCGCTTGTCGCCACCGAGCCAGGTCTTCTCCGATCCCCAGTAGACGTCCTGGTCCGCCTCCCACACGTCCTCGCGCCCGGCGCCGAAGCCAAACGTCTTGAAACCCATGGTTTCAAGGGCGACGTTTCCTGTGAGGATGAACAGATCGGCCCACGAGATCTTGCGGCCGTACTTCTGCTTGATCGGCCACAGCAGGCGACGCGCTTTGTCCAGGCTGACGTTGTCAGGCCAGCTGTCGAGCGGCGCGAAACGTTGCTGGCCGCGCCCAGCGCCGCCGCGGCCATCGCCGACGCGGTAGGTGCCGGCGCTGTGCCACGCCATGCGCACGAACAAAGGGCCGTAGTGACCGAAGTCCGCCGGCCACCAGTCTTGCGAATTCGTCATCAGCGCGGCGAGGTCCTTCTTCAGTGCCGTGAAGTCGAGGCTCCGAAAGGCTGTCGCGTAGTCGAAGTCCTCGCCCATCGGGTTGGACTTGGAGGAGTGCTGGTGAAGGAGATCCAGCCGCAGCTGGTTCGGCCACCAGTCACGGTTCGAGGTGCCGCCGCCGATGGAGTGATTGAAAGGGCACTTCGCTTCGGTTGTCATGACTCTCGACTCGCTTAGCAAGCAGCGATCCAACGAGTGGCCCTGAGCCCGCTTGGAGGTGCAGAAGGCCCGTTCTGCGAGGAATGCTAGGGGCGAACGGGATGAGGGACAAGAGCGGGGCGCAGTCGGTGCGCTCATGGGTGCAGGTCGCGCATATCGTGCGCGGCACCTCGCGACTCCCACCCGACCGCCGCCTCCGCGTCGAGGGGCAGCCAGCACGCGGAAACCTCAGGAATTTCACCGGTCCGGAAAGTCGAGTCGCAAGCCCACACACGACGACGTGACACTGTCCGTCTTGGGAACCTCGAGGAACCTCGAAAGTCCCCGCGCGCCACGCCGACTTCGGCCAGACTTGACGGCTCTTGCGAGCAGGCGCTTCATCCGATCATGGCGCGAACAGTCCTTTCGCTCGCCGATGCTCGACGAGCTGCGCAAGACCCAGCCAATCATCTCATCTGGGTGACCGAGGAGCATGCCGCTGCATTTCAAGAGCGCGGCTGGGTGCGACTCGAACCGCCGCGTGGGGGCGGAGTCATGTTTTTGCATCGGCAAAGGCAGGAAGCTGCTCGCAGCGATGGAGGAGAGCGACGCGACCGTATCAAGAGGCAGGCCTGAGTGGCTGTTCCCTCCGCACTTCGTGGCGGCGGGTTCTTCCGAGACTCTACCGATACCCTTTGAGCCACGCGCGTTCGGTGCTGGTCAATTTCTCACGCTGAAGCCCCTCGACCTTCCGATTTCGGGGCTTCCGGCGCCGCCATCCGACGGGCGGCGTTCAACAGTTGCTGTTCGAATCAGCGCAGCTTGACGATGTGGTCGACGCTGCCCTGGATCTTGAAGCCCTGCTTGGGTTCGCCGTCCACGAGCTCGTAGGCCGTCGTCTCCGAGTAGTCGTCGTTGGGGACCATCAAGAAGTTGCGCCCGTCCACCTGCACGTCGGAGTAGCCGCCAGCTTTGAAGTCAAAGGCTTCGATCGGGCCGCCCTTCTTGGTCTCCAGATCGATGCTCCACAGCCGCCAGTTGGGCGTGTTCATCAGCTCTTGCGGATCGGTGCTCGCGTCAATCGTCACGCGCTCGTCGTGGAACACGTCCAGCAGGGCCTTGCCGTCGCCCAGGTAACGCAGGATGCCGGCTTCACGACCATCGGTGACGTCCGCGGCGAAGTTCAGCTGCCAATCCGGATCGAACGAGTCTTCACCGCTTTTGATGCGCAGGGCGCAGCTCGGCGGATAGTCGCCGGTGAGCGTGAGACCGGGAGTCCAAACCCAACCGCTGAAGTAGATGTCGCCCTTTTCGTCGACGAAGGGGCGATTATACAGCTGCGGGCAGCGCGTCTCCTCGCTCACATCGAGCAGCTTGTCCTTGTCCAGGTCGTAAACGGCCAGGTACTGCCGGTCGGCCAAGAATTCCCAAGTATCGTAGTTCAGGAACGTGAAGATGCGATACATGCGGTTGCCGCGCACGACCGCGATGCTCTCGAAGTTGTAGCCCTCTTCCACCAGGCCCGGCCCGTCGATGGTGCCTGTGATCTCCATCGTGCTCGGGTTCCAAGCGACGTGGCTGCCATCGGTCCCGTTGAAGACGTATGCCTTCTCGGCGTCCACCAACACGCCGCCCCAAGCGTCGATCGTGAAGTACTCGGGCACGCCGTAGTTCGAGAAGTTGAGGCTACCGGCGGGTTTCAGCGACCCGTCCGCCCGAAGCTCGAAGCGGTCGACCACGGGAGCCGAAGAGCTAGCAATGTAGAAGTACTCGCCCAGCTTGGCGATGGTGCCGCGCCCGTCCACTTCACGAGCGTCGTCGAGCGAGATGCGCGACACGTCGAGCGACGGCACGATCGAGACATAGCTGGTCGAAGTGGCGAAGTCGGCGCTGTAGACCTGGGTCGGAATCGCAAACAGCGAGCTTGCGGCAGGCTCACCGGTGCCACCTTCGTTGCTCGGCGCACCAGCGGTATCGCTGCCGCCTTTGCCGCTGCTGCCGCCGTTGTCTTCGTCTTTGTCGTCGCTGCCGCTGCAAGCCGTCACTGGCACGAGCGCTGCAAACAGCAGTGCAACCGAGAGCGAACCGAACTGTCGAATTGTTTGCTTCATGTCGTGTTTCCTTGTTTCGTCAAAGCGACGCGGTCGCCTTGAAATAGAGGCCGCGCCCCGGACGCGGGACACCGAAGACGTCGAACGCGGCGGCGTTTGTCACGTTCTGCGCTTCACCGGTGAAGCTCAGGTCCGTCGGGCTGCCGCGAACCAGGTACGTGAGCGCGACCGCGTGTACCAGCTGCGCGGGCACCGTGAGCTTGTTGGTGCCGAGCCCTTCCCAGCCGCGGTAAAATTCGTGCACGTAGCGGCTCGTCCAGGTGAGAGACAGCTCGTCGTTCCCTGCCGCGACTTCGCTCTTCTGCAGGCGCGCAGAGCCGGAACCGAAGAGGTACGGGCGATTCGGGATGCGCTCCCCCTCATTCGCGACAAAAGCGCCCTCGGACGAGGCGTTGCGGAAGTCGACCCAGGTCACGTTGCCATCGAGCGCCAGGTACCGTCCGGGCGACGTCCAGCCGGCCGCCAGCTCCACGCCAAGCGAACGCGCGCTGTAGACGTTCTGGTAGGTGGCGGCTTCGTCGTCGCCGACGAGCACGATGAGCTGTTCGGCGCTGCGCAGAAATCCATTGACGTCGCCGCGTAGCTGGCCCACGCGCGCAACGTCTCCGCTCAGCGTGACGCCGAGGTTCACGTTGTGGCTCAGCTCCGGCTCGAGCTCGAGATTGGGCCGGACGGGGAAGGCGTTGCCGAAGACCTCGTCGGGAGTCGGCAGGCGCGTCGCCCACTCGTAGGAGGCCTTGGCGTAGACCCAATCGGCGAACCCAAAGCGCACTGAATCGCCCAAGCCGAAGCGGTGGGTCTCGCGGTCGCGCCGCCGGAAGACGCCAGTCGAGAGCGGATCCTCCGCGCGCAAAACTTGCAGATAGTCCTTCAAGAATAGGGCATTTTCCAGGCGAGCATCGAGCACGTTCAGCGCGTACTCGACACCCGAAACCAGCGTGAGCAGGTGCCGCTCCGCCGACAGCGCGTCGCGCGCCTCCGCGTTGGCTTGGCGCCTCTCGTCACCCGTTCGGGTGATGAACGTGGGCGCACTCGAGAACGTCAGCGTGTGCCCCGGAAAGAGACGCCAATCGGCGTTGAAGCGCCCGAACCCGGCGTGCTCTTGGTACAGCTGATCCTCGGCGCGGCCCCGGCGTTCGCCCGCTTGCAAGCGCTCACGCAAGCATTGTCCGAACCAGTCGTAAACGCACTTACCCAGATCTTGGTAGACCTGCGCGCTGTAGGCGTAGCCGGCAACGGCCTTCAGCACGACCCGCCGCGCGAAGGTGTTCTCGTAGCGCAGCGAGCCACCCAGCGCAGACTCAGCCAGCGTGACGTCCCCATAGGGGTTGAACGTCATCATCAGGTTGTGCTGAATCTCTTTGTCGTAGCGCGTGACGAAGGCGCGCAAGAGCAGCCGTCGCGCCCACGGCTTGTTCACCAAGCCGGTCTCCACGTTGGCGCTCTCGGCGGCGTAGGCGTCGTGAAAACGGTACACGCGCGCCGGAACCTCATGGCCGCGCGCGTCCGGTACCTCGATGTCCATCGGGTAGTCGTTGTCAGCGCGATCGACGAACGCGTTCACGCGCGTCAACCACCCGCTCGGCTGGTGCAGGTGCCGAGCGCTCAAGGTCGAGCGGTACGTACCGAAGGAGCCGGCCTGAAACGAGGCCGAGCCATGCGTGCCTCGGATATCGCGATCGCTCACCAGGTTCACGGCGCCGCCCAGCGCATCCGCACCGAAACGAATGGGCACGACGCCGCGATAGATCTCGACGCGCTCCACCAAGTTCACGGGCACGTTCGAGATGCCGAACGGGTAGCCAGCAAACTCGAGCGGCACGCCATCCAAAAAGAAGCGGATTTGGTCTTCAGTCAGGCCATTCAGCGAAAAGCGCGTGTCCGAGCCCAGGCCGCCCGAGCGCTGCACGCCCACGCCCTGCGTGCGCGCCAAAACCTCGCCCAAATCAGCCGTTTGGCGCTTGGCCGTCTCGGTCTCCACCACGTGCACCGCTTCGGACGAGCGCCGCAAACGCTCCGCCTCCGACTGCCCCTGCACGGTGATTTCGACGGCTGCACTCGCGCTCGGGGCGGGTGAGCTCGGTGGAGGTACCGGGGGGCTGGGCGCGCTCGGCGCAGGCGCCGGACCGCTCGGGGCCGGAGCTGCAGGAGCCAGCGGAGCGGGTTCAGCGGCAGCCGGAAGTCGGAACGCCACGTTCAGCAGAATGTGCGCCGCGACAGCAACATCGCCGCGACGCGCCGGCTCGAACCGATAACTCAGCGCAGCGCGCGTGGCCGCTTCGTCGAAGCCATTGCCGGCAGGCTCGGTCACCTCGGCAGCTGTGACCTGGCCACCCGCATCGATCGTGAGGCGCAGCACGACCTGCCCCTGAGTGAGCCCGGCCGCGCGTGCCTGTTCCGGAAACTCCGGCTCGGCCGCTTCGAGCAGCTTCGGCGGCACAACGCTCGACTTGTCGGTTGGAGGGGCCGGCGCATTGGGCGGCGCTGCGTCCACGCCATCCGCTTCTTGGGCGCCCGGGGCGTTGCTCGTCAGTCCCAAGCCGGCCAGCAGCAGCCCCCCCGCCACGCCGCGGGCTCGAAACAGGCCTTTTTGAAGCATTCTCGGGGACATGGCCAACGGGGACAACACGCGCAAGCAATCAGCGTTTTGCGTAGTCAGAAGGTTGCGCGAAAAAAGTAGGTTCGGCTTCGCGCGAGCCACGGCGCACCGCCAGCAGCCGCGCGCGGCGCTTGCGCCACCAGACGACGACGCCAGTCACGCTAAGCGTGGCCACGACCAAACCCATCAGCGAGATCAGAATGCGACCCGGCACTCCCAGGATGCGGCCCGAGTGAACGGGAAATTGCGCCTGCACGAAGATGTCAGCCGCTGTCCCTTTCCAGGGCTGCCGATCGCCGAGTAGGCGGCCGTCCTGCGCATCGTAGTAGAGCACGCGGTGCCCGACGCCCGCCGCGCCGTGTCCGTCCTCCGGGCGGAAGAACTGAACGCCGTAGATCCCGTACTCGCGTGAGTAGTACACATCGCCTGCGGGCTCCTCCCAGCCCAGGCGGCGCGCTTCGGTCACCGCCAGCGGCACGATGGCCTCAAACCCCAGGCGCGGCACGATCGGGTGGTCGTCGTCCTTTGGCGTGCGCACGTCGAACGGCGACGGTGTCACGTTCGAGACGAGCGACACTACCGGGAAGAACACCTCGCGGTAGAGGTTCATCGAAAATGCTGTGAACGCGATCAGGAACAACAAGCCCCAAGTCCAGAGGCCTCCGGCGCGGTGAAGGTCGAAGTTCACGCGGTACGAACCACTGCGCCAGCGCACCAGCCACGATGGCTTCCAGCGCTGCCAGAAACTCTTGTTCGGCGCTCCGGTGGGAGCGACCTCTTGCTGCGCCAGTGCTTCATCTGCCGCTTCGTAGGCTTTGCGCCGCGCCGGTAGCGTCAGGTAGAAGCCGACAAAGCAGTCGACGGTCCACAGAATGGCGATCACGCCGAGCAGCCAGATACCCCAGCGATCGGCACCGAACATCTTCGGCAGGTGCAGGCTGTAGTGCAGCTTGTACAGGAAAGAGACGAAGTTCTCGCGCGTGAGCGGCCAAACGGCGCCCCACTCGCGCTTGCCGAGTTCGGCGCCGTCGCCCGGATCCACGAACACTTGATTGTAATCGATGTCGAGCAGCTTGCCCGTCTTCGGGTCCACCTTGGGCTCGACCCAAAAGGCGAACGAGCGCCCGGGCTCGGCCGCCATTGGGAAAAACGTCACCTCCACGTTCGGATGGCGCGCTTCGACCTGCCGCGCCAGCTCGAGCGATGGCAGCGCAGCGCCCTTCGCGCGAGCGTCGAGCAAGTGCGGGTTCAAGGCCTCGTCGAGCTCGTGGTCCCACGAAATGACTGCGCCGGTGATGCCGCTGAGAAACAGGAATCCCGCGATGACGAGCCCCACCCAGCGGTGGATAGCTCCGAAGAAGGGGCGGATCGGCCGCGCCCCCCTTTCCCTTCCCACGTTCGTGTTGGCTGGCATCAGATCGCACCCGTCACCTTCAGCTGGAAACCACGCGCGGGCTGTGGACCCAGAAATTGTCGAAAACGTTGGCGTCAGTCAGGTTGTCGACTTCGAGCGTAGAGGCCACGTCGGCGGAGGCTCGAGTCACGATCCATGAAGCGCCAGCGCTGTGTGTCAGCTGCGAATCCACACTCTGCTTGAACCTCATGACACCGATGCTTTCCCAGGTCCGGAAGAATTCGTTCACGTAGCGGCCGTGAGAGGTCGGCTCGATCGCGTGAAGCGCGTAGCGGATCTCACCGCTGCGACGCACCGCACACCTTGCGTGCAAGCACCTCGCCCAGATCGGCAGTTTTCTCGCCGCACCTTGTGAGTGTTGACGGCATCTCACGCCGCTCACCGTCCGTCAATATGAAAATGAAAATCATGTTCAATAACATATTGATAATGATTTTCATTTTCATTTAGCCCGAATGCGTCTATTTACCGGGGTGTGGCTGCTTTCTCGAATCGTGTGGCGCATCGGCGTCCCCGCCTGGACCGTGAGGGCTCAGCGTCAGCGCTGCGGTTGGGATGATGTGCGTCGCTCGCTTTCCCTGGGAGTCCGCATGAGCGCGCTGCTGCTTTGGAGCAGCGCTGCGTTTGCACAAAGCAAAGCGGCTGAGGCTATCCCCGCATGCCAGCAGTCCCCGTCGAACGGGAAGCGGGGCTGCGAGCCGATAGAGATCGTGGTCGTTGGGACCCGCACTCCCGAAAGCACGCAACGCGCGACGATTCGCACGGGCGTCGTGACGCGCGAGGAGGCGGAACGGCGCGGAGCGCGCAATGTCGGGGAGGCGCTCGCGGGCGAAACATCGCTGCAGGTCAACCCGGAGGCCTATGGCTACCTGGGAAGGCCGAGCGGGGTGCAGATCCAGGGCCTCGACGCAGAACGCGTTCTGATCTTGGAGGACGGCGAACGAGTCATGGGCGACTCGGGCGGCGTCGTCGATCTCTCGGAGCTACCGCTCACGGACGTCGAGCGTATCGAGTACGTGATGGGGCCGACGAGCTCGCTCTACGGCTCGAACGCCCTGGGCGGTGTGATAAATGTCGTGACTTCCGCACCTCGGGCAGAGGGCATCAGCGGACGCGCTCGCATCGAGGCGCGTTCGCGCGGAGAGCTTCTCGGGGCCGCGTCCGCAGCCTACCGCCGTAGCAGCGATTGGATCGGGCTCGACTCGAGCGCGGAATACGAGCCCGGTCTGGCGGTCGCCGAGGGTCGCCCCGACCTTCTGGTTCCGCAGCGCAAGACGCGCCTCCTGGGGCTACGCGGTGGCACGACGCTGGGGCGTCGCATCGAGCTCCGGCTAAAGCTTCGCTGGGTACACGACGAGCTACTGGGTCTGACCTCCGAACAGGTCCCGGTGCTCGGCGTGTACCTAGTCGATTTACCTGAGACGACCGACCGCGTCGTGTTGCGCGCACGGGAGACGCTGCTGCTCACCGAGCATGCACGGCTCGACCTGTCTCTCGGGCGGAGTTGGTTCACGGGCGAGGCTCGCCGGGACCGCCAGAACTCTCCCATCGACGAGGTGCGCGCGCGAAGGCTCGAATCGCAAAGCCTTGAGGCGGCGCTCACGATTGCCCACGGGCAAACGCGAACTTGGGTGCTCGGGGTTCGGAGCGACGCCGAACAGTTCTCCCAGGAGCTGAAACGAACCGAGGTCAACGGCACCGAGCTCCGCGTGCGTACCGTCAGAGAGGTCGAGCCGACCTTGCTCGCAAGTGGTGCCGCATTCGGTCAGCTCTCCTGGCGCCTTTTGCCGATTTTCACACTCCTACCCGGGGCACGGGTCGAGCTTCACGATCGGTACGGCGCGATCGTAGCGCCGCGCCTGGCGGCTTCGTTCCGGCCCCGAGACGAGCTCACGCTTCGCGGCGCCTTCGGGCGCGGTTTCCGAGCCCCGAGCGCTAAAGAGTACGGCTTCCTGTTCGACCACTCGGCGATTGGCTACCGCGTGCTCGGCAACCCGTCGCTCGAGCCGGAGCGGTCGTGGGGAGTGAACGGCGACGCTACGCTGAGGCCCAAGTCGTGGCTACTCGTGCGTGGGGGCGGGTTCGCCAACTGGGTGAGTCAGCTCATCGGCACCGATTTAGCTGCGGAGCAGCCGAACTCTGGCGTGACCGACTACACGTACGTCAACGTTGCCTATGCGAAGACTGCTGGCTGCGACGGGCTGGTGCGGTTCAGTCCTGATCCGAACATCTCGCTCGAGTTGGGCTACGCCTACCTTTGGACGAAGGACGATTCGACCGGGCACGCGCTTCCGAATCGTCCGCCCCACACGCTGACTGCTGCCGCGCGGAGCAGGCAATTCGGTCGCTTGGAGGGCAGCGCCCGCTACCGTTGGGTGTCGTCGGCCTTCGTTGAGGACGACGTGCGGGCGCCAAGTTTCGGCGCGCTCGATCTGCGGCTCAGCTATCGCATCTGGCGCGATATCCAGGCCTACGTGGGCGCGCTCAACGTCCTCGATACCAAGAAAGATCCGAATCGACTCGGCGACGTGCGTCCGGCGGTGGGTCGGAGCTTCTACTTCGGCGTGAGCGGTGATTTGCCCGGAAGCACGGAGGCAGAGCATGCCAACGCGAATTGACCTAAGCATCCTCGCGGGGCTTTTCTGGTGCCTTGCGGTGACTGGGTGCGGCGAAGACCAGACACACGCGACGCATCACGCTCCCGGAGAAGGCGTCCTGCCGTCGGGCGGGGCACCAGGCCACGCTGGCTCGAGCAGCGGGAGCAGCAGCGGCGTCACCTCCACGCCGGACGGCGGCGAGCCTTCACCGTCGGAGAGTTCGACGGGCGGCGCGAGCTCAAGTGCTGGTGGCGAGCCTAGCGAAGACTCTTCAATCGGAACGGAGCTGCGAATCGACGTTGAGGTTGACGTCCCGACGCTCGTGCAGCTCTCGACCGCAAGTGGGATCCACGTCGACGGCGACTATCAAGTCTCCGGCGATTGGGATCTCGCTTTTCAGGGGTGGGACCTTTTCACCAATGGTGGCGTGTCGGGCGCGGGCAAGGGCGGCGCGTTCGGACCACTGCCGTTCACGTATTTCTTGGCTGCCGAAGACCCGACGGATGTGCCGTTCCTGATCGAGGACAAGGCTGCCGGCGCATTTCGCGATTGGTACGTGTACGACGGAAAGTGGCACACGCTCTACAGTCGATTCCACGCCTACGGCGTAAGACGCGGCGACCGCGTCTTCAAGGTGCAGCTCTTGGGCTACTACGGAGAGGTCCAGGGCGCGCCGATCAGCGCGCTCTATCAGATCCGCTACGCGGAGGTCACTCCAGGTGCGAACGGTTCGGTCGTCGTGGTCAAGAATCTCGACGCAACTGCCGGTGGGCTAGGTGGTGACGCGAACGCGCCGAGCGGCTGCCTCACGCTTGGTACGGGCGAGCAGCAAGCGTTGACCCCGAAGGCCGCACTCGAATCTTCATCTTGGGACCTCTGCTTTCGTCGTGATTCGGTCAGCGTGAACGGCGGGCTTGGCGGACCGGGCGGCGTGACGGCGGTCGACCTCGACGCTGCCGAAACCGAGGGCGAGATCCTCGATACCGTCAAAGTACTCACTCCCGAAGGCGAGGCAGCGTCCTTCGACGCTGTGAACTTCGAGACTCTCAACGCGCCAGAGCTCGAGTACCATGGAGACCGCATTGTCTCCGCGTTCACGGACGCTTGGGTTGATCGCTCGGTAGAGCCCCCCACGCTGCCTCAGGACTCCACGTGGCTCGTTGTCGGCGCCGATGGGAAGTCGCGGTATTTGCTCGGATTCACGGGGCTCAAGAACTCGACGGCCGAGGCCGCCCGCACGGTCGTGATGCGCATTCAGCAGGTTCGCTGAACGCGAGAAAGAAAACATGCTGAAGGACAGACTAGTTTCGGTCGCGGTTGGATGCCTGGTCGTGGTGGGTCTCTCGGCTGCGTGCAGCAGCGACTCCGACGGCGGTGACGATGACCCAGCGAAGGCCGGCACAGCGGGCAAGACGGGCGGTTCGAGCGGCTCGAGTTCGACAGCTGCTTCCGCGAATGGCGGAAAGGGCGGTTCCGGCGCGGGCGGCTCTGGTGGAACGACCCACGAAGGTGGCGTTGCTGGCACCGGAGAAGCAGGGAGTGGCGAGGCTGGCGGTGACATGGGAGGCCAAGCTGGTGCGCCCCCTTCGCTCGTGGGCGGTGCCGGCGCAGGAGGGGCGGGACTAGGTGGAGCCGGAGGTGAGGGAGCCGGTGCCGGCGGCGAAGGCGGTGCCGAAGCAGTGAGCTGCAATACCGTTCGTGCGGAGTTGCTTGGTCCCATCGACGCCATATCGACCGGCTCGGTCGAGGATATCTCGGCACCAGGCGCGACGAGCATCACCCTGCAGGTTGACGCTTCTGCCGGCGGCTACATGGCTGCTGCGAACAACCCCTACATCTATGTGACGCTCGCCGGAAAAAGTCGGACAGAGGTCACGGACTTGAGCGCTGATGCGTCCCTCGATTGGGACATCGCGCTCAAGCGGGACAACCTGCGCAGCAACGGCGGCGACAGCGGTCCCGGTGCAGCCGAGGTTGCCATCTTGGATGGCGCGGATTTCGATGCCGTGACGAGCGCGGCGGTGAGTACGGCGGCCTTCGACGCGGACTCCTTCGTCAACGCCGCCACCTGCGAGCCGATCACCGACGCGATCGGCAAGCCCCTCACGCGCTTCGACGGCTGGTACGAGTACGACGGCGCCACGATGAAATTGTCGCCGGCAAATCGCGTGTACCTGATCCGGGACGCGCACGCAGCCACCGTCTACAAGCTTCAGATCGTCGGCTACTACGTCGACGTTTCAAACGGCATGGGCGGGACGGTCTCGAAGAGTGCCGTCTACACGCTCCGCTACGCGGCGCTCTGACGACCCATGCGCGCCGTGCCCCTGCTTTCAGTCGCGTTTGCGTTGCTGTTCGCCACACGAGCAGCGGCTGGCGCGACCTGCTACGCGCTCCGCCCAACGGAGGCCGGGGCAGAGCGATCCTACGCGGGGGCACCCGCGATGGTGTTCGATACACCGGAAGGCAACGTGCGCGTTTGGTACGCGCTCGAAGGGCCTCACGCGCCCGAGGGCACCGTCGCAGCGCCGACTCCGACCGCGGTGTTGGCGGCCGGAGCGGCTGCCGAGTCCGCCCTCACACGTTTCGGTGCGATGGGCTTTCGGCTCCCGCTGCACGACGGGCCGGACTCGCCGTGCTCGGACACCGGGGGCGACGCCCGGCTCGACATCTACCTGTACGACTTCGGGTCAGCGGACGGCACCGTCGTTCTCGACCAATGCGTCGAGGTCGGCACCGAGCGCTGCGCAGGATTCGCAGTCGTGGAGAACGACTTCAAGAACAAGGGCTACCGGAGCCCTACCGAAGGCTTCCAGACCGTCGTGCCGCACGAGCTCTTTCACCTCGTGCAATACGCCTACTCCACGACCAGCGAAGCGTGGTGGGCTGAGGGTACCGCGCAGTGGGCTGCGAAAAACGTGTTCCCTGAGCTCGATGATCTCGAGGGATTCCTACCGGCGTTCTTCCAGCGGACGGATCGGCCCCTCGACTTTCCACCTGTGGGCGCCGCCGCGAGCTTCAGCTACGGGGCAGCGATTTGGCCGGTCTTTTTGACGGAGAGGTTCGACGCGCCGGTCGTCCGTGGCGTGTTCGAAGCGCTCGGAGAGGGCGCCTCGGGCGCCCTTGATGCCGTGGACTCCACGTTGCTGGGCGAGGGGGCGTCACTTGATGGCGCTTTCACCGAATTCGCCACGTGGAACCTTGGCACCGGAATTCGTGCAGGCTCGAGCGGCTACGCGAGTGCCGCCAGATACCCTGAGGTGACGCTCGAGGAGCTGCCGGACCTGGTGCCGAGCAAGGCCGTGGGCGCACTGGCTGGGCTCTCGGCTCGCTACTTCCACTTCCCTGGTGGCGAACGACGGCATCTGGAGGTTGCGGGCGATGCCACGCGTCTGAGCGCCAGATTCGTGCCGCTGGTCGAGAAGGAAGCCCGCATTGGCGAGGTAAAGGAGCTTCCGCTCGATACTTCCAACGCCGGGATCTTGGTGCTCTCCGGAAGAGCCCGAGACCACCGTGACGTCTCCTTCACGATCCGTGTCGACGAGGCATTCGAGCCCACAGACGACACGTCGAACGGAGGCGCCGCGAACGGCGGCACCGCAAGCGCCGGTGCCGTTGGTGCAAGCGTCAATGCCGCCGGTGCGGGTGAGATGGCAGGTAGCGGCGGTACAGCCGAGGTATCGCAAGGCGAAGGCGGGATGGACGAGGTCGCCGAACCCCCGACGCCCTCGGACGGCGGGGCGCCAACCGTCGGCGAAGCGGCTACCCCCGCGCGCCCCCGATCGTCGGGCGGCTGCACCACAGTTCCAGCGTCCCTTCCTCGACCGTCGTCCACGACCATCCTGGTCTCGCTCGGCGTGGGCGTCGGGCTCGGGCGGCTCGCCGCAAGGACTTGGCTCCGTCGCGCCGCAAGCCAGGACCGCTCGGGCAGAAGGGCCCAGACACCACCAGGAGGCGCGTTTGAATATCGACATTGATCAGCAGCAATCCGAGCCCGCAGCACGACTGTCGCAATTGGCACTACCGCGTTCAGCTGGCCGAGTGCTGGCAGCTTGCGCGAGTTGCTCGAGCCTTTGCCCCGACTTGCCGCTTCGGGATCCGCTCGCCGAACGGGTCTTCGGGTACCTGGGCGGGCGGCTCGAACAATTCAGCGCGAGCGAGCTGCGCTGCACTGCGTTTCGAGCCCACGTTATCGACCAGTTGGCGACCGACTACTTCCAGCGAACGCCAGGTGGCCTGGGTGTCGGGGTGTGGTCGTTCCTCGGGACCCGTGCGCATCGCCTCGACCAAAGTCGCTGGGTGGACGTCGACCCGCCTTCGGTGGCGAAGCTCCGCAGCCACCTGTTTCCCGAACGCCCGCGCTGGTTGCAGCTCGGCTCGTGCCTCTGCAACCCGGCGTGGGTTGACGCGGTCCACGGCAAGTCAGGGAGGGAGTTGCTCGTCGTCGTGGACGAATCGGTGCTGCCGCTCTGTGGCAACGCCATGATGCTCTTGCTCGATGGCTTGTCACGTCGTGCACGCGCGGGCTCGGAAGTGCTGCTCGCTTTTGACGCGTACACGCCGCTCAGGCCAAGCTTGCCCCTGCGACGAGACGCGGCGCTGGAGCTCGTGCTGCGCGACGCAGCGGGTCAAGAAAGCATCGTTCGCTATCCACGACTGCGGTTCGTGGACGAAGACCTCTATCCGGAACAGCTCGGCACCGGCATTGCTGGTGTGAACGCGGTGGCGCGCCTTCACCACGGTATCGGCGCGCCCGCTCTTGCCCATCTCAAGCTCGTGTGAGGACTCCCATGCAGATCTACTCCAAGACAACTGTCGTGAACATTCTGGCGCTCTTGGCGCTGTCGACTGGGTGCGCGTCGAGCCAAGAGGGCACGTCCGCGCCTCGTGCCGCGTCCGCTCCAGGGCCGGGAGGCTGTGACGCCAGGCGCGACGCTGCTGCCATCGCCGCTATGGCGGGCTCCTACGACGTCGACTTTAGCTTCGAAGAGACCGCCGCGCTCACGCCCGGCTACGAGAAGCACGGGGCCCACCGCTCGGTCGCCACCGAGCTGGTTACCCTGCTCGAGCACACGCCAGGGCGCGTCTCGCTGCAGCACGTGCTGGTGGTCGGCAGCGGTGTCGTGAAGCACTGGCGGCAAGACTGGAGCTTCGAGGACCGCGAGCTCTTGGAGTTTCGTGGTCGAGGCGTCTGGACGCGGCGTCTGATTGCGCCTGAAGCGGCCCATTGCGCCTGGACCCAGGCCGTATTCGGGGTCGACGACAGCCCGCGCTACGAAGGTTATGGGCGCTGGACCCACGACGCGCGCGGTTCCGTTTGGGAGTCCAACGAGACTTGGCGGCCGCTTCCGAGGCGCGAGTACACGACCCGCAACGACTACGACGTGCTGGTCGGCGTCAATCGGCACCGCATCACAACCGCGGGTTGGGAGCACGAACAAGACAACGTCAAGCTCGTGCTCGAACCGCGACATTTGCTCGCGCGCGAGCATGGTCTCAACAGCTACACGAGGACAAAAGCGGCCGAGACGCGGCCGGCCTCAGTGTATTGGCAATCCACCGCGCCATTCTGGAAGCAGGTGCGTGCGGAGTGGGCCCGCGTTCTCGCGCCGCGCGATCGCCTCAGCCTCCAGGTGGAAATGGCCGACAACCCCATCCACGAGCCGCTGTTCGAACGCGCAACCGCGAAGAGCGCTGCGGACGACGCCAGTGTAACCGCCTTCATTCACGAGGCGGTCGCAAAGTACGTGCTCGAGGCGTCACCAGCCACCGAGGCAGCAGCCCCACATTGAACACGAAGACATCAACGGTCACGCAAAGGCATCCCCATGAGTCGCTACACTGGTCCCAAAGTGCGTGTTCTCCGAGCCCTCGGCACCGACCTGCCCGGGCTCACCCGAAAGACTCGGGAACGTCGACCCTACCCGCCCGGCCAGCACGGCCAGGGTCGACGCAAGCTGTCCGAGTATGCGCTCCGCCTGCTTGAGAAGCAGAAACTGCGAATGAACTATGGCCTCGGCGAACGGCAGCTCCTCAACCTCTTCGTAGAAGCGCGTGCGACTGCCGGCAACACGTCGGAGCGTTTGGTCGAGCTCCTAGAGAGGCGCCTGGACAACGTCGTCTTCCGTGCTGGCTTCGCTCGCACGATCCCCGCGGCGAGGCAGCTCATCTCTCATGGTCACGTCCTCGTCGATGGGGAGCGAGTGGACATCCCGAGCTTCCGCGTTCGCCGGGGTCAGGCAATAGCCATCCGCGAGAGAAGCAAAGATCTGGCCGCTGTCGCCGCAAGCCTCGCGACGCCGTTGCCGTTCCCCACCGACTGGCTCTCAGTGGAGCCGGAGAGTCGACGTGCGACGGTCAGCGCGCTCCCCGACGCGTCCGCCGTCCCGTTCGCCGTGAACGTGCAGCTCGTCGTCGAGTTCTATTCACAAAGGACCTGAAGCTTCCGATGTCCACTCTGACTCACCCTTCATCGAAGGAAGGAGGCACCATGCGACAGCGTTACCAAGCTCAGGCGTGGAATGCAGAGGCATTTGCTGCGCTGTCTGAGCGCCTGCACGATTTCGAGCTCGCGCTCCGCGGTCGGAGGTTGTTGGAGGTGCGCTGCGGCCCCGATGTTGGCTTTGGACTTCTCCTTGAGTGGCTCAGGCCCACTGCGGCTCGTTGCGGTGGACGTCGAGAGCCCGCGCGTTGCCGATACTCGCCTCGCGCAGAGCGCGGCAGAGCCTGGCTACGGTCCTGATGGCAGCTTCGAGGCGGTATTCTTGCTGGCTCGGAGTCAGCTCAAGCGTGCCCTTCGACGCTTCTCATTCCCCGAAGCAGCTCGCGTCTTGGTGCCCGGTGGCTTGCTGGTGGTGATGTATTTGGCGAGGGCACGCGCCTTGAGCGCGGCGATCGAGCCTCACCCTCTCCGGGGTCGCGTATGCATCTACGACGCCGGCGCCATGAGGCGGTGGAAGGAGGTCGAGCCGCCGGAGAAGGTCGTCGAGCAGGCGCGCAAGGGCGGATTGCTCGAGGACTGAGCGTCGGGGGTTCGGCGTTGTCGCCGGGGCACTACTCGTGTTACCGAACCGGCGCTGGCGTCGGCGGTTGTCCCCCCCCCTCCGTGGGCGCCGGCACTTCAACGTCGCCGCTCAGCGTTTGGGACGCCGCTCTTGTCCTCAGCCGTGTGCTAGCGTCGGCGCCGTGGCGACGGACTCGATCAGCGGCGTGGTTCCGTTCGTGGTTGCCGCCGTGGCGCGCTCCCTGGGGGCTGATCCCGAACCGCTCTTGCGCGACAGCGGTGTCGGGACTACGGCGCCGCCACCCGGTGATGAGCACATCGAGATCGCGCGATATTTCGAGGTGTGGCGGCGGACGATGGAGCTGTTCGACGTCACGTTTCCCCTGCGCGTCGCCTCCGCCTTCCAGCTCGAAGACAACGAGATCTTTGGCTTCCTGGCCATGAGCTGCGCGACCATTGGCGAAGCGTTAGACCGCACGGTCCGCTACAGCAGGCTCTACACCGTCGGGGCAACCTACGAGATGGAGTCCGATGCCAACGCTACGCGCGTCATCTGGTGCCCGTGGCGAGGAGATGTAGCCGACGTGGGCTATCGCGCAGCGATGGACTACCACGTCGCGGACATGGAAAAGGCCATCCGTCAGCTGGGCCTCGGGGCACCACGGCCGACGGCGGTCCGCCTAGTGCACACCGCACCGGCCAACGCTGCGGGCTACGCCGAGCACTACGGCATCGCGCCCAGCTTCGGGCGCCCGCTCTACGAGCTCGTGTACCCGCCTGGCCTACGCGAGCTGCCCATCACGACGTTCAACTCTCGGCTGCGCGACTACTTC
>Ga0164241_10000914_pt1 | contig 42477 bp, 24 predicted proteins | sample OricomyardsoilBY_FD_108780 | JGI IMG/M metagenome (GOLD analysis project Ga0164241, IMG submission 108780) | Backyard soil microbial communities from Emeryville, California, USA - Original compost - Back yard soil (BY) | ecosystem: Environmental > Terrestrial > Soil > Unclassified | place: USA... | reverse complement strand
GGGCGTCTTGGCAGGGCCCGCGTAGTACACGGCGTGATTTTTCATGTAGTCGGGCATGCCCTGACCCGCGTCCAGGCGCTCTTGAATCTTGGCGTGGGCGATGTCGCGCGCCACGATCAACGGTCCGTGCAGCGAGAGCCGCGTCTTGACCGGGTAGCGCGAGAGCTCCGCGCGGATCTCGCTCATGGGTCGATTCAAGTCGACCTGGATGACCTCGCTGGGCAGCTCGTCGTGGGTCGTCTCGGGCAGGTACTTGGCCGGATCGTGCTCGAGCTCCTCCAAGAACACGCCATCTCGGGTGATCTTGCCCACCGCTTGGCGATCCGCCGAGCATGACACCGCGATGGCGACCGGGCAGCTTGCGCCGTGGCGCGGCAGGCGCACCACCCGCACGTCGTGGCAGAAATATTTGCCGCCGAACTGCGCGCCGATGCCGGTGCGCTGCGCGACCGCGAGCACCTTGGCTTCCAGCTCCAAATCGCGAAAGCCGTGGCCCAGCTCGTTGCCCGCCGCCGGCAGCTTGTCGAGGTAACGAGCCGAAGCCAGCTTGGCGACCTTGAGCGCGTACTCGGCCGAGGTGCCGCCGATCACGATCGCCAAGTGGTAGGGCGGACACGCGGCCGTGCCCAACGTGCGGATCTTTTGGTCGACGAACTTGAGCAAGCTGTCCGGATTCAGCAAGGCTTTCGTCTCTTGGTACAGATAGCTCTTGTTGGCCGAGCCGCCGCCCTTGGCCATGAACAAGAACTTGTACGCGTCGCCGTCGGTCGCAAAAATCTCGATTTGCGCGGGCAGGTTGTTGCCGGTGTTCTTCTCTTTGTACGTGTCCAGCGGCGCCAGCTGCGAATAGCGCAGGTTGGCGGTTTGGTACGTATCGAAGACACCCCGCGCGATGGCTGCTTCGTCGCCGCCGCCCGTGAACACGAGCTGGCCCTTCTTGCCCATCACGATGGCGGTGCCGGTGTCTTGGCACATGGGCAGCACGCCGCCCGCCGAGATGTTCGCGTTCTTGAGCAAGTCGAGGGCCACGAAGCGATCGTTGGGCGAAGCTTCGGGATCTTTCAGGATGCGCGCGAGCTGGGCCAGGTGCCCTGGCCTGAGCAAGTGAGCGATGTCGCGCATGGCCTCGCGCGTGAGCAGCGTGAGGGCCTCGGGCGCGACGCGCAAAAAGCGCTGGCCCGCCGCCTCGAAGGTCGATACGTAGTCCTTGGTGATGAGCCGGAACGGCGTATCGTCCGCACCGGTTGGCAGCATTTCCTGGTACTGAAAGGCGCTCATGTCCGCGGCAGAAGGTTTCGCAGAGCCGGGGGGCCAGGGCAAGGGGCGATCGCCCGAAGCCTTCGTCATTCGGCAAGGCGCGCCCCGCGTCCACCTGGCGTACCTCGACGGCCTGCGAGCGCTGGCGGCAAGCTACGTGGTCGGCTTTCACGCCGTGCTGGGCTTCGGCGGCGCGGACCTGACCGGTGCTTGGCGCGCGCTCCGGCGCGCTTTCGCCTTCGGTCACGAAGCGGTGGCCGTGTTCATCGTCCTATCCGGCTATTGTTTGATGTTACCGGTGGTGCGCAGCCGCGGCGGAACGCGAGAAGTGCCGCTCGGGCCGTTCATGGGGCGGCGCGCGTTCCGCATCTTGCCGCCCTACTTCGCCGCGCTCGCGGGCTCGCTCGCGCTGCTGGCGCTGGTTCCGGCGCTGCGCGCTCCGCACAGCGGCACCATCTGGGACGATTCTCTGCCCGGGCTCGAGCTCGGCGCGGTCGTTTCGCACCTGCTGGTCGTCCACAATTGGTTCCCGGCTTGGAGCTACCAAATCAACGGCCCGCTGTGGAGCGTGGCCAGCGAGTGGCAAATCTATTTTCTGTTCCCGCTCTTGCTCTTACCCAGCTGGCGGCGCTTCGGTGCGTTGCCCACGCTGGGCATCGCCGCCGTCATCGGCTACGCGCCGCTGTGGCTGGTGAGCGCGCCGGCCAAGGTGGCCATCCCCTGGTACGTGCTGCTGTTCACGCTCGGTATGCTGGCCGCGGCGATCGGGTTTTCGGACCAGCCGAGCTTCGAGCGGCTACGCCAGGGTGGGCGTTGGCAGCTGTGGTGCTCGCTGTTTTGGCTCGGTTGCCTGGGCTTTGCCCTGGGCCTGGGGCAGGTCTGGTTCGCCCACAAGCCCGTGGCCGACTTGCTCGTGGGGCTCGCCACCACGCTCCTGCTCATTTACCTCACGGGCCGCGCCGCCTCGGAAAACAGAGGCCGTTTGTTGGCGCTTTTGGAGTCACGCGCGCTGGTCGGGCTCGGCCATTTTTCGTACAGCCTGTACTTGACGCACCTGCCGGTGCTCGCGCTCGTCTACTTTGCGCTTCGCCCCCTGGGCTGGTCCCCTGGCCAGCTCTCGCTAGCGCTGCTGCTCTTCGGCGCGCTCGCCTCGCTGATCGTGGCCTACGCGTTCCACGTCGCCATCGAGCGTCGCTTCATCGTCAAACGGTGACTGACGCGAGAGCGAGAGCGAGAGCGAGAGCGAGAGCGAGAGCGAGAGCGAGAGCGAGATTTTCACAGGAAGGTCGGAAGGTTGGGAAGGCGAGCGAGAGATTAGGGCGGCGCCGGCGATTGGACGACTCGTTGCACGCTGAGGGGGGCGGCGAACAGCGACACGGCCGTCACCGTGAGTGCTCGAGCACGAATTCGCGGACGAGGGCGAGCGCTTTTTGGTCGAAGAGCAGCGGCACGTGCTCGACGCCGGGCAGCTCTTCGTAGCGGGCGCGCGTGCCGAGCGCCCGTGCGAGGTTGCGGCCCTGCTGCGGCCCGTCCAGCGCTTTATCGGCGGTGCCCTGCAGCACCAGCACCGGCGCCGGTACGCCCTGCAGGTAGGGGCGCGTTTGGTAGTCCTCGCCCGCGCTGAGCTTCTCCCACCGTGACGGCTGATACATCACGATGTCGTCGACGCTGGCCAGCAAGATGAGGCTCGCCGCGCGCGCGCCCGAGAGCGCCGCGCCCCGCGCCGCATGCACCGCGAAATGCCCGCCAATCGAGAAACCGGCGATGTGCACGCGCGCAGGGGCGAGCGCTTCGGCCGCGCACAGCCGCGCCAAGATCTCGGGTGCGTCGGCGCGCATGCTGGCCAGCTCGGCCTTGCCGTCGGAGGCGTCGTAGCCGCGGTAGGCAAAGACGGCCAGCCCCCAACCCAAATCGCCCGCCAGCGCCTGCAAGAAATCTTGCCCGCGCGTCAGCTGTGATTCGTCGTTGCCCGGGTAAAACAGCACCCAAGGCGCGCTCGCCGAAATTGGGCGGCGCACCAAGCCGCGCAGCTCGACGCCCGGAGCCACCTGCAGCGCCGACTTGGCCCAGCCGGGCTTGGCCGCGAGCGCCGCGTAGGTGGCGGCCGGAATAGGCCGCGCCAAATACGGAAAGCGCAGCCGCTTGGGACCGAACATACGCTCGCGCAGCGGCGACACGAGCGCCACACCCAAGAGGGCGACCACGGCCCCCAGCAGCAGCCGCGACCTACGCATCAGGAGCTCTCCAGCGCTTCCAGCTTGGCGGCGGGAATGCCGCCCACGCGCGTGTTCGCTTCGACGTCTTTGTTCACCACCGCGCCGACCTCGACCACCGCGCCTGCGCCGATGGTCACCCCGGGCAAGAGCACCGAACGCGCGCGCAGCCAGGCGCCGTCTTCGATCACCAGCGGCTGCAAGATGAGCTTGCCGGCGCGGTGCTTGGGGAAATCCAGCTCGTGGGTGCTGGTCAGCAGCATCACCCCCGGCTCGAGCGTCACGGCGTCGCCGATGGTCACGTTCTCGGACAAATCGATCACGCAGTCGGACTCGATGGTGCAGTTGCGCCCGATCACCAGGCGCGTGAGCAGGCCCCAGGGGCCGGTGATCTTCAGCGGGCCGTTCACGACCGTGCCCTCGCCCACGGCAAAGCCGGTGAGCCGCAGCAGCTTGGCGCGCAGCGCGCCCGAGGTACGAGGCGGCAGCGCCGCGGCCGCAGCGTTGTACAGCTGAAGGCGCGGATGGATGCCGACGATTTCGGTGCGCATCGCGACTAGCAGGCGATGCCAAAGTGGCAGGTCCTTCGGCTCGGTTCGGATCTCAGTCATGGCGCAATTTCTTGAAGCGGGCTCCGAACTGGTTCGCCTCGGCGATCTCGACGAACAGCGGGATTTGATACTTCGCCAAATGCTCGCGACAGAACGCGTTCATGCGCCGCTTGAAGGCGTCTAGCGGCTCGGGCTCCTTCAAGTTGAAGCGGGCGGCCACGATGCTGCCCATCATAGGGTGCGGCTTACCGAACACCGCTACGTCTTGCACGTTGTCCAGCTGCAAGAGCACGCCCTCCACCTCGGCCGGATACACCTTCTGCCCGCCCACGTTGATCAAGTCCGAGGCGCGGCCCAAGATGCGCAAGTATTCGCCGTCGACCTCGACCTTGTCTTGGGTGTTGAGCCAGCCTTCGGCGTCGAACAGGTCGGGCGCGTTGAGGTAGCCCAGCATGGCCGTGTCGGCCTTGACCCACAACGTGCCGTCCACGACCTTGGTTTGGAATTCCTCGCCCGTGAACTTGATCCAGAGTGAAGCCGAGTCGCGCGAGCGCGAGCGCAGCACGCCCAGCTCGGACATGCCGTAGGTCTGAACCAGGGCAACGTCGGGAAACACCTCGTGCAGGCGCCGGAGGGTGACCTCGGGCATGGGCTCGGTGCCATACGCGATGACCTTCAACGATGACAGATCGCGCTCTTCCCACACCCCCGAAATCAAGAACAGGTTCAGGAACGTGGGCGACGTGGGCAGGGTGTGGACGCGATGCGCTTCGATGGCCTTGCCCACCAGCTCGGGCGTGCGCTCGCTCACCGTTACCACGCAGCCCCCGCTCGCGAACGTGTTGAGCATCGTGTCGATGCCGCCAATGTGGTCGAAGAGCAGGAACGTGAGCGTCGTCTTCTGCTGCCGAACCTTGCGGAACTTCTCTAAAATCCGCGAAAGATCGTGCAAAATTGCTTTGGGCGCGCCCGTCGAGCCCGACGAGAAGATCACCAAGCCCGGGTGGCTCCGCTCGACCAGCTTCAAGGTCAGCGGGTTCGTCACCCGCGCGGGAAGCTCGGAGAGCGCCCACGTGTCGTCCTCGGCCAGCTCGAGCAGCAGGCTCACCTCGGCGATCTGCAAGAAGCGCTCGCGGTGCGCGCGCATCAAGCGCGTCAACGGCACCACGACGGCGCCGAGCTGCATGGCCGCCAAGAAGGCACCGCAAGCTTGCGGAGAGAAAGAACCGTCGATGGCCACCGCAACCCCGGGGCCGACGCCGCGCGCCTGCAAGCGCTCTTGCCACTCGCGAGCCAGCTGCAAGAGCGTGGCGTAGTTGGTCGGCGTGTCGTTGGCGACGAGCGCCGGCTGGTCAGCCCAGCCGCTCATGCGCTCCAAGAACCAGTCGGCCATCATGACGCGGTTATGCTCAGGTGACGCCGCCGAGATAGATGACCTGCCCGGTGATGTTGTCGCTGCTGGGGCTGATGAAGAAGTCGCACACGTTGGCGCAGTCTTGATGCGTGCCCAGGCGCTTGATGGCCAAGTTGTTGACGACCGCGTCGATCTTGTCTTGCGGTACGCCCTTGATCATATCGGTCATGATCGGGGTGGCGCCGAACGAATTGCAGGTGATTCCCCACTGCCCGAGCTCGAACGCCAAGATGCGGGTGAAGGTCACGACCGCGCTCTTGGACGCCGCGTACACGGCCTCGCCCGCCAGCGCGATGGGCGCGACGATGGTGGTAAAATTCACGATGCGCCCGTACTTGCGGCGGATCATCACCTTGGCGGCGTCGCGGCACACCAGCATGGTGCCGGTAACGTTGACCTCCAGCATGCGGTTGGCCGATTTGGCGGGCGTGAGCAGCACGTGGTTCATGCTGGCGATGGCCGCGTTGTTCAGCACCGCGTCGATGCGACCGTGGCGCTTGGTGATGTCGGCAACCATGCCGCGTACGCCCTTTTCGTCGGCGACGTCGACCTCGTGGTGCTTGTAGCTCGAGTCGCTGATGTCGGCCTTGCCGCGGCTGCAGCCCTCGACCAAGTAGCCCTTGGCCAAGTAGTGCTCGACCAAGTAGCGGCCGATGCCCTTGCGGGCGCCGGTCACGATCATGACCGGCTTTTCGCTCGCGCTCACGAGGCCGCCTCTTGCGCCGTCGCCACGACGTGGTCGGCCAACACGCCCACGGTACGGAAAGGGCTGTTGCGCGCCGACATGGCCTTATCGTTGGCCAGCGTGACGGAGATCGAATGCGCGGCTTCCACGCGCTGCTCGACCTCGACGATCAGCTGGACGACCCCGAGGGAATCGAGCACGGCGTCCGCGCCAACCAGCACCGTGTCGTCGCTGATGCTGGCAGGAGGCGTCTCGCCAACCTGGGCAAACACCTCTTTCAAGCTCGCGATGACGATTTCGTAGGCGTCGTTACGTGCAATCATTTCATTCTCTCGCTGGGCGTCATCCTACCGCCACTTGGCGATGGATACGCGGCGTTTGCCCGCCAATAAGGTGTTGGGCGGAAGGCTCTCGCGTACTACAACGTTTGCGCCTACGACGGAACCAGCTCCAATCGTGACGCCGGGCAGGATAACGCAGCGGGACCCGAGCCAACAGCCAGCTTCGACGACAATCGGCCTGGCGCCCGAAGCCTCGCCGCGATGCCCCCAACGCTCATCGCGTGTACGCGTTAGAAACAATACTTCGTGCCCTACCGCCACGTGCTCGACGAGGGTGATAGAGGCATCCAGCTCGAAGTAGCAGCCGTAGTTGAGCCCGCACAGCTCGCCGATCTCGAGGCGCGAGGCTACGTCACCAGGGCCCACAAGCTTGGGCATTCCCCAAAAAACGGTGGAGGGCGCGACCCGGGCGCCAGCCAAGCGCAGCCCCGTCGTGATGGCGCGAGCACCCACGAACGGCGGACAGCGATGTAGCGCGAGCTCAATCAAAGAGAGCGGGGCCGTGGCCATGCTGAGCTGCATCCGTCAGTACCCCGACCGGCACGGTGCGTCTAGCGCCGTTACCCGAGAAATGCGCCTTGGGACGCCGTTCCAGCGTTGCTGGCGCATGGCGGCAAATCACGCTCGAAATTAGTAACTATGTAGTCGCGGTGCGCACCAATGCGGGAACGCTCGTGCACGACCCTGGTTTGTTGGGCATGCTCCACGCCGGGAGATCGCTCACGTGATACCGCGCTACATCGCTCCGCTCTTGGCATTGTCTCTGCTCGGTTGCCCGCGCGAGCCGCCACCGCCTTCTTGGCTGGAACCGACGACACCCAAGAGCCAGAGCCGCCCCGACGGAGCAGCCGCGCCGCGGAGTGGCCCGGTGGGCCCCTTCGTCAGTTGTGAAAAGACGCGAGTGAGCGAGCTGATTCGCGTCGACCAATTCGGTTACCGCCCGTCGGCCAAGAAGCTGGCGGTGCTGGTCGATCCCGTCGAGGGCTGGAACGCCAAAGACGCGCTCACGCCCGGGCCCGTCTACGAGGTGCGCTCGTGGAGCGACGGCAAGCTGGTGCTGAGCGGCGCGCCGCGCCCCTGGAACCAAGGCGCCGTGCAGAAGAGCTCGGGCGACCGCGGCTCTTGGTTCGATTTCTCGGCCCTGCGCGAGGAGGGCTCGTATTGCATCGTCGATCGCGACAACGGCCTGCGCTCGTATCGCTTCGACGTGGGGCGCGGCGTGTACCGTAACGTGCTCCGCGCGGCGCTTCGCGTGTTCTATTTCCAGCGGGCCAACTTCGCCAAGCAGAAGCCCTTCGCGTGCGTGGGCGACAAATGTTGGACCGATCGCGCCGACTATGTGGGGCCAGGCCAAGACAAGGAAGCGCGCAGCGTCAAAGACCGCGGCAACGCCAAGACCGCGCGCGACCTGAGCGGCGGCTGGTGGGACGCGGGCGACACCAACAAGTACGCGACGTTCTTGCACTCGCCGACGCACCAACTGCTGAGCGCCTACAGCGAGCGCCCGGGCGTGTTCGGCGACGACTTCAACATTCCCGAGTCTGGCAACGGCGTTCCCGACGTGCTCGACGAGCTGAAGGTCGAGCTGGATTTCCTGAGCAAGATGCAGCCGCCCGACTTGAACGGAGGCGTGCTGCTCAAGGTCGGCAACGTGGAGCACGGTGACCCCCTCCCCGATCAGTCCACGTTCAAGCGCTTCTATTACCCCGAGCCGTGCTCGGCCTCGACCGTGGTGGCGGCCGGTGTGTTTGCGCACGCGGCGCTGGTATTGCGCGAGGTGCCGCAGTTGAAGGGCTACTCAGACGAGCTCGCCAACCGCGCCAAGCGCGCCTGGCAGTACTTCCAGAGCCACCCGCGAAACTACGAGTGCGACGACGGCACCATCAAGTCGGGCGACGCGGACAAGCCCGCGGCCGAGCAAGAGCAGGTCAGCGTGGTCGCGGCCATTTACTTGTTCGCGCTGACGGGCGAGGCCAGCTACGCGGAGGCCATCGCCAAGAGCTTCGGCCTGACGCGCCCGATGCAAGAAGACCGTTGGTCGAGCTACGACCCCGAGCAGGGCGAAGCGCTACTTTTCTACAGCAGGCTGCCGAACGCCGACGCAAAGGTGAAGGCGGCCATTTTGGCGCGCAAGCTCGATCAAGCGCGCAGCGTGGACATCTACGCGACCAAGCCCGAGCGCGACCTGTACCGCGCGTACATGCGGGACGACAGCTTCCACTGGGGACACAACATGGTTCGGGCCAACGTGGGCAACACCAACTTCGAGCTGGTTTCGTTCGGCCTGCTCTCGGCCGAAGAATCCGCGCCGTTCGCCGAACGCGCCGAAGACCTGCTGCACTCGTTCCACGGCGTGAACGCCATGGGCTTGGTCTACCTGACCAACATGTCCGCGTACGGCGCCGAAAAATCGGTAAACTCCATCTTTCACACCTGGTACCGCGACGGCGACCCCAACTACGACGACGTCAGGACGTCGCGCTTGGGGCCCGCCCCCGGCTACGTGCCAGGCGGCCCCAACCACGCTTACTGCTCCGGCCAAGACCCGAAGCAGAACAAGTGCGCGAGCTCACGCCTGCGGCAGCAGCCGCTGCAGAAGGCCTACCTCGATTTCAACACGGGCTGGGATCCTGCTCAGGAGCACGATCGGTCGTGGGAGCTCACGGAGCCGGGCATCTACTACCAGTCCGCCTACGTGCAGCTCGTTTCCAAGTTCGTCGAGTGACGCCCGCCGAGAAGCAGGCCGGCGCTCAGGGGGGCGCGCCGGCTTCGGTCGAGATGTCCAGGACGGTGATTGAGAACGGCGGCAGGCTGACGTTCACGCCGCCTTTGACGAGCTCCGCTTTGCCCTCGGTCAAGCTCTTGAGCTTCTCGGTGTAGTTGAAGGCGCGCACGGCCGCCGCGGGCGAGACGCAGCCCTCGAGGGTGAGGCTGGCGTTCACCGGCTTCTTCAGGTTGCGATTGATCAGCACCAACACCAGCTTACTCGTGTGCACGTCGCGCGACGCGAACACCGAGACCTTCGCGCCCTCTTTGACCGGCACCCCGATGTCCAGAAAGCGGGCCCCCTTACCGTCGAAGTTACGAAAGGCGCGAAATGCCCAGAAAGCGGGGGTACCTTCGTTCAAATCGCCCCAGTGGAACGCCGCGTCCAGGCGCTGCTGGCCAAAGCGCCCGAGCGCTTCGGCGGTGGCGAGCCCGCCGCTGATGTGCTGCTCCGCGCCGAAGCTCCACTCTCCGAGCGAGACCTTGCGCCCCGGATAGTTTTCGCGCACCCACTGCTGCATCCGCGGAATGAGCCCGATCGGCTCTTTGATCCACGACTCGTCGTAGTAGCCCGGGTCCCACAACGCGCGGGTGGAGCGCAGCCGCAGCTCCGAAGCGGCTAGATCGGTGAGCGCTTCTCGACCGTACATGCCGTCGGCAGCGGGATAGAAATGCAAGTCCAGCACGTCGAGCAGCCGCTTGCCGTGCGCCTTCTCGTACTCGGCGAGCTTCTTCAGGTACCAAGCCACCAGCGGCTGATCGCCGTGGGCCTTGCGATCGGGAGCCTTGGCGACGCCCTTCTCGCGATCGAGCGCCGAATAGAAGTAGCCCAGCCAACCCCACTCCGCCGGCCCCGCGATCACCGCATCGGGATCGCTCGCGCGGATGGCCTCGGCGTAGGCGATGGTGCGCCGGAGCAGCTCGTCGTAGTCGAGCGGTTGCGGGTGGACGTCGCGGTGGGTCTCGTTCCAGAGCGACGGCTCGTTGTCCAGGATGTACATGTGCACGCTGCGCTTGCCGCGTGCTTTGTCCTGCTCCACGAGCTTGGCAATCCAACTGCGGATGAGCTCGGGCGAAGCCGGGACACTGGTTTGCTCGGGCGCACCCGGCGGCAGTGGCTTGCCGTCGGTCCCGACGCCGTTGCCCGCTTCGGCGCGGTACGGATCGAACTGCTGCTGCGCCCCGAATTTGGCGCGGGGAAAGCCGAACGACGTGCGGTCCTTCGCCACCCAGCCGATCATCGGCACGACCATGGCCAGCTGGTGCGGCTCCTGCGCCCAGCGCGCCACGGTGTCGAAGAAGCTGTGATCGGGCCCGCCGTTCTCGAAGTACCAGTCTTTGCCGACGTTCCAAGCCCCCAGGTCCCAATTGAGGCGAGTGAGCGGGTTGCCGCCGTAGCGCCGGATGCTCTGGCCGGTCTTCCAATCTTCGGCCGAGCCGCCGTAAATTTGCTCGCTGATGGGGTAGCTGCCGGCAGCGCACAAGACCTTCAAGCTCTCGGCGTTGGCGTCGCCTTCGGGCCGTGCGCCCGCCGCCTTGGTCAACACGATGCCGTCCAGCAAGACGGCCTCGGAGCCCACCATGCGCGAGCTGCCGAACATGACGCGGTCGAACACCTCTTGCTTGGGGTTCAGCTCCTTCCAGTCGACCAGCGCTTCTTGGTAACCATCTTGGACGGCGGCCAGGTGGCGAGGCGCAATCTCGACGATCGGAAACTGGTCGTCGGGAGCGCCCGCACGGCGCAGCGAGACCTGCAGGAAGGCGCCAAACTCACTCGGCGCCTTGAAGCGAAACGCCAGGCCTCCAAAGTCCCACGGCATCTGCGCGTGGTGCAGCAGAAGGCCGCTGTAACCGGCAAAGCTCACCTTGGCCGGGCCATGGCCCAGGTCGTGCGGGCCCCAGCCCCAATCTTCCCACCCCGGCGACAGCTTGCCCTGATAAAGGTTCTCCGCCACCTCCAGCGTCTGTAGCTTGCGCGGGCCTTGCTCCCCGGTGTCGGCGCCCAGTCCTGCAGACGGCGCCGTCGCGGGCGAGCGCTGAAGCACCTTGCGTACACCGAGGCCGGAGCCCACCGCGAGGGCGGCGAGCAGAGGCGCGAGCCAGACCTTTTTCATTGGAAATTCATGGCGGTGACACGCACCGGCGCGTCCGCCTCCCCCGATACCACGGTTTGCAGGAGAATTTACGCGCGGCGGCGGGTCGAGTCGCCAGCCGTTGCCGGTCGTGCAAGCTTTGGGGCACGCTCAGGTAGCTCTCGAAATCCGCCATGGTCGACTTCACCTCCCCCGCCAACACCTCCTCCAGCCAACCCCCAGGCGCCCGCTTCGATCTTCCCGCGCTCAAGCAAAAATTCGCCGAAGACGGCTTCCTCATCTTGCCAGGGGTCGTGGCCAAGGCCGAGCTGAAGACCGTGGCCGACAACCTGGCGAGCGAGTTCGGACGCTGGAAACAGAGCAACGAGAGCTTCCGCGGGGGCGGGTTGCTCAGTGGCCACCTCAACTGCTACCCGGGCGAAATCGCGCGCGGCGTGCTGAACCAACTGCAAAGCTCGGGCGTCGTCGACCTTTCGCGCGCGCTGTTCCACACCGAGCCTACGGCCATGCGCATTGGTTGCAACTTCAACCTGCCGGGCAGCGTGCCGCAGCACTACCACATGGACGGGCTCTTTTTGCAGAGCTTCATGATCGTCAACGTGGCCGTCGTCGACACCGACTTGAACAACGGCGCCATCGACGTCATCCCCAAGACGCACCAGCGCTTCTACAAATACTGGGAGTTTGCTGCCAAGCGCGTGTACCGGGGCAGCCGGCGGGTTCCGCTCGCGGCCGGTGACGTGCTCATCCGTACGTCCACGTTGTGGCACCGCGGCATGCCCAACTTCTCGAGCGCGGCCCGGCCCATGCTCGCCCTCACGATGGGCGAAAAGGGCGTCAACACGCCCGACCCTTTCGTCTACAACGGCGGCAAAATCGAGTTTCAAACCAACTGGTTCAAGACCAGCTTGCTCGGCCGCCTGCGCGAGCGCACAACCGTAGCCGCGCCCATCACCTACTCCGCGTACCGCTTCGCCCACTCACTCGTCAGCAACAAAGGCTACGCCACCTTCTGAGTTACGGCGCTTGAAGTCCCCAGATTTTCACAGGAAGATCGGAAGGGCGGAAGGCCGAGCAAAGATCTTGGGGCGCAAAGGTGGTCCCACGCTCGCGTCGAGCTGTTCGGCTCCGTGCAGCGCGACGCTATCATCGGAACGCCGGGGCGCCCCACTCTCGCTTCCCGATCTTCCGACCTTCCTGTGAAAAAATCTGGGTCCGTCCGCTTGCTCGCTTGCTGACCTCAGTTACGGCGCTCGAAGTCCCCAGATTTTCACAGGAAGATCGGAAGGGCGGAAGGCCGAGCAAAGATCTTGGGGCGCAAAGGTGGTCCCATGCTCGCGTCGAGCTGTTCGGCTCCGTCCAGCGCGACGCTATCATCGGAACGCCGGGGCGCCCCATTCTCGCTTCCCGATCTTCCGACCCTTCCTGTGAAAAAATCTGGGTCCGTCCGCTGTGGTGCCGGCTACTTGATGGGCGCCACGCAGGGCAAGACCGATTCGTTCCAGCCGGGCTCGGGCACGCCGCTGGAGAAGCCCAGGTTGGAGAAGTGGCGCGAGGTCACCACTTGCATCTTGGCGACGTGGAACTTGTACCAAGCCTCGAGATCTACGGCCGAATGATACAGCGCGTCGCCGAACGTCACCGTGCCCGTGCCTGCGGGTAGCTTGCCGGGGGGGAGGTCGGCGCAGCCGTAGGGTTTGCCGTTGGTGTACACGTAGATGCGATTGGTCGAGACGTAGGCGTCGAGGCGTAGCGTCTTATCGGTGCCGACGAACTGGTTCATCTCTGGCGCGGGCGCCACGAACTCGTCCGCGCCGTCTTTCAGCGTGTAGAGCGGATAGATGGGGCACTGGTTGTTCACGTCCCACGTGCGGTGGTCGCAAAATTCGATTTGCAGCTCCAACGCTTGCGTCACTCCACCGAACACTTGCACTACCACGGTGGCGGCCTTCTCCAGGTTTTCTTGCACCGGCCACTCGGCGCTGCTCACGAGCAGCTGGGGGTAGCGCCGCTGAGAGCTAACGGCGTCGACCTCCATCGTGGCGTGCACGAAAGAGTCGGCGGCCAGGGTAGCGCGCGCCTTGGGGGTGATGCGAAGCTTGCCGTTGGTGTCGGCGGCCACGTCCGAGTAGGTCGCCCACAGCTCACCGAATTGGTTGCCAATGGCCCAGCCGTTCGTCTCCACGCTGTAGAACGCCGCGTCGAAGGACGCGCTCTCCATCGACCAGGTTTGGTAACCAGCTTCGACCGGATCGCCGAACGTTTCTTCGCCCCCGTCGTACAAGAAGTCCATCTTGGCCGGCTTCTCGGGCGCAACCTTCAAGCATGCGCGCGAAATTGCCTTGGGCGAGGTGCCGGTGCCTTGCCCGCTGATGAACAGCTCGCCGTTGCTCGACGCCGCCATCAGCTCGGCCGCGGTCTGCATCGGCGCATACTCGATGACCTCGTCGCCGAAGGTCACGTCGTGGGCCGCGCGCGACGCCGTGGACAACACTCCTTGGAACGGGCAAAGCGCGTCGAGCGCTTCGACCACCAACGTGGTCTCTTCGGTCAAGCCGGCGTAGTGCAGCTCGGTCACGGGCTGGGGCCCTTGTTGGTGCGCTTTGTTGAAGCGGGCGACGCCGGGCACCAGCTCGTCATGGCCGCGCCCGCAGGTCTGGCTGTAGAACACGCGCATCAGCGGCTCGGCGCCGTCTTGCGCCTCGGAGTAGACGGAGAACGCTTCGCTAGGCTTCAGGTCGCTCCGCTTCGTGCGCTCGGCGCCGTCTTTGAAGTAAAAAGTAGCGGAAAAATCGCCCGGTTTTTCGCTGGCGGTGTAGATGACCTCGGAGCCCTCGGTTCCGGCCTTCGGCGCGTAAAATACGATGCCGTCGTCGCGCCAGCGCTGGCTGATGAGCTCGGCCCGCTCCGTCTCGGAGGTCGTGTACTTCTTCACGCGGCTCTCGGGCCAGCGCATCCAATAACAGTCGACGTTGTCGGCCTTAATGTGGGGGTCACCCAACGCGTACACGGGCACTCGGTCGTCGCCGGGCGTAGTGAACACGTAGCCGAGCGTGGCGTCAGCCGCTTTGCGCTCGACACCAGCCACGGTCGTCTCGGCACGCGTGCGAATTCCGGGGTTGGCCGGCGTCTTGGCGTCGTCGACGGCGGCGAACGGCACCTCGGATTCGCCAGCGCAGCGGTACACGGCGCCTTGAATGGCGTCGCCCTTGACGTCGCCCTTCGCCGGCAAGGCGTAGACGCGGTAGTCGCGCGCGTCCGCCTGCGGGTCGAACGTGATGCGCACGTTGTTGCCCTCGATGACGCCCTTCACGTTGGGGAGCCCGTACGCGTCGGGCAGCCCGACGTCGGGGCACTCGGCGCCGGCCGACATGGGCCCCACGTGCGTTGGGCCGCCGCCGAAATTGGTCTTATTTCCGCCGGTGCCGGGGGTGCTGGGGTTGCCCGAGCCGCCGGCCCCGCTGGGTTTGCCGGCCGCACCGGCGCTGCTGCTTTCGTTTTTGTTGCCCTCGTCCGACGAACAGGCGGAGAGCAGGCACAGCGTGAACAGAGGAATGATGGAGCGAGTAAGCATGGCGACCTCGGCTTGGTAGTCTTTCAAGGCGGAGTGAGCAGCGCTTCGTCGGGCCCAGCTCCACTGAGTGTTTTCAAGAACGCGACCAGATCCGCCCGTTCACGAGCCGTTAGCTCGAGCGGCGACAGCTCGCTCGTGCCGGGGAAGCCGAAGTGGTCGCCGCCCTCAGCGAAGAAGTCGACGACCTCTTCCAACGACATCACGTGCCCGGTGTGCATGAACGACGGCCGCTCCGCGACGCAACGTAAGCGCGGCGTGCGAAATGCGCCCAGGTAGGCGTCGCCCAGCTCGGCCGGCAGCCGGCCGTCGTTGCCGTCACTGAAGGCGCCTTGCACGCTCAGCGGATCGGCCGCAGCGTGCTCGAGGCCGACGCTGGCGCCCGCGTCGTCGGCGTCGATGAAGGCGGTGGCTACCACTTTGGGCTGGAGCCCGACATTGTGGAATTGCTCGTCCGACAAGAACGGACCGCTGTGGCACGTGACGCAGCCGGCCTTGCCGACGAACAAGCCTGCGCCGCGCTGCGCCGCGCGATCGATAGCGTCGGCTTGGCCGTGCAGCCACGCGTCGAACGGGGCCGGGCCGCAGCCGAGCAGGCGTTGGTACGCGCCCAGCGCCTTGCCCACGTTCACCCAAACGCGCGTGACCGCGTCTTGATCGGCGGCGGCCATGCCGTCGAACTCGGCGCCGTCGCCCGGCTTGCCGCGCATGGTACCGGTGCATATGCTCTGCCGATCGAGCTGCCTGCAGCCGGTCTCGACGTCGGACAGCACCGGAAAGCGCGCCTCGTCGTCGAGCGGCGGCAGCTCGCCGAAGATCGACTCGTACTCGGCGCGGTGATGCTCGAAGACGCGCTGCGCGGCGTACAGGCGCGAGCTGTTCATCTCTACTTCGGACTCGAGCACGCCGAAGGCTTGACTGAACAGCGAGTCACGCCGGCCGTCCCACATCAGCAGGTGGCTTTGGCCCACGTCCAGCAGCGAAGGCGCCCGGCGCAGGCCCCAGCCCGAGCCGAGCGAGATCTGCTGGCGAATGGTGCGCGTGTCCGAGAAGCCGTCGCTCGGCACGTGGCAGCCAGCGCAAGAGACCTTGCCCGTGTCACCCTTCCGGCCCAGCGCGTTGACGCTGCCGTCGTTATCGCCGTCCAAGAGTTGGCCGGAAAACCGGCTGTCGAAGAACAGCTTTTGGCCGAAGACGGCGGCGGCCGCGTCGTCGGCCCATGCGTTGCTGATGTCCGCCGGCGGGGCCGGAAGCTCGTCTGGGGAGAGGGCGCGCAGCCGCGCCAGCTGTTGCTCGCTGAGCTCGGGATCCGGATCCGGATCTGGGCTTTCGGCCGCAACGCCGCCGCTGCCGCCGCTAGCCGCGCCAGCGAGCGCCGAGCCGCCCGCCGCACCAGCACCCACGGCTGGCGACTGTGCTCCGCCCCCGCAGGCGACGAGCATGGACGCGAGAACGGCGTAACGCATGCGAAGTCGACGACAGTGTAGGGTAAAGAGCCAGTAGGTCAACTGCCCCCACTGGCCGCGCCAATCAATCTGCCGAACACTCGCTAGTTTCGCGCAGCCTCGAATCGACTACTACTTGCCCACACATGAGCTCCAGCATGATCAAGATGCTCGACGACGCAGCAGCCGTACTGCGTGCGCGTTACTACCTGCGCTCGGCCGAAACCCTGGGCCCGCGCGTGCGCCTCTGGGGTACGCCCGCGATCAGCAACGCCGGGCATTTGCTGATCGGCGACCGGGTTCGCTTGGCCTCCATCATTGCAACGCTGGAGCTCGCGGTAGGTCGCGGGGCCACGCTGCAGATCGGCGATAGGGTGCTCATCAACCACGGCGGGTCCATCGGCGCGACGCGGCTCGTTCGCATCGGTGACCGCTGCAACATCGGCGCTCACGTCATCATGATCGACAACGCCTTCCACGAGCTCGATCCCGATCGGCGTGACGAGCAACCGGAGCCCGCGCCAGTGGTGCTGGAAGAGAACGTGTGGCTCGCGGCCCGCGTGATCGTCCTGCCGGGGGTCACGATCGGCGCCAATAGCGTGGTTGGGGCCGGCAGCGTGGTCACGCGTGACATTCCGCCCAACGTGCTCGCGGCGGGCATTCCCGCCAAAATCATTCGTCCGCTTCGCCCCGCCGATAACGCGGCGCAGAACGAGCGAGCGGGGCAGCTGGGCGGCGTCTGAGGCGCGGCCCCGGCTTGCGCACAAAACTGGCCGCGCCTATCCTGAGCCGCAATTTTTTAGGCTGCCGCAAGCGTCCGCGGCGCGCCCCCACCCACGACGAAGACGACCGCCATGGCCATGGAAGACCAGCCCGAGCAGCACGATGAAGAGGAAGCAGGGGGCGGCGGTTTCAACCCGGACGCTCTGAAGAGCTACTTGGAGTTCGTGCGCCGGGCCACGCGCCCACGCAAGAACGTGACGCGGCTCATCGTGGTCATGGGGCTGATCTTGACGGGCTTGATCGTGAAATACGTGCCCCGCACCTACACCTGCACCACCGTCTTGATGACGGTCGAGAACGCGGTGCTGGACGAGGGCAGCGGCTCGCGCCCGCTCGCTGGCGCCGCCGGCCTGATCATGCGCCACGAGAACCTCGAGAACCTGATCAAGGCCACCAACCTGATGAAGAAGTACGGCGAACGTCGCCCGCCGCTGATGCGCGTGAAAGATCGCATCATCGAAGGCGTGTTCGGCAAGATGGACAAGAAGACGCTGATGGCCGTGCTGGTTGGCACGCTCGAGTCCAAGCTGGAGGTGACGGTCGAAAAAGACAACCTCGAGATCAAGGTCAACTGGAGCGACAAGGTGACGGCCGCCGAGCTGGCGGAGGCGACCAAGCAAGGCTTCTTGAAGATGCGCCACACCGCCGAGATTTCGGCCTTCCAAGAGAAGATGGCCATCTTGGACAACCACGCCGCCACGCTGCGAACCGAGGTCGACGACCTGGCCGCGCAAATCAAAGCCAGCCTGGCCGCCAAGGCCGCCGAGGCCGCCAAGAGCGGCGTGACGCCGGGCGGAACGAAGCTGAAGACCGCCGACGCAGCGACGGTGGTGCGCACCATCCGCAGCCGACGCGCGCCCGCCGACGCAGCGCTGCCCGAGCTACGAGCCGCGCTCGACGCCTCCAAGAAGAAGCTGGCCACGGCCGAGGACGACCGGCGGCAACGCATGAACACCGAGCGCGCCAAGCTGGACGAGCTCAAGCTGCGCCTGACGCCCATGCACCCGCAGGTCATCACGCAAGAAGAGCGCTTGGGCATGGCCTCGCAGGTCTCGTCCGATTTGGCGCTGTTGCGCGCCGAGGTCGCTGACGCGGAAGCGCAGCTCCGCCAGCGTGAAGCCATGGCCGCCACGAGCGGCGGAGCGGTAGGCGCCGCGGTGCGCACCGCCGCGGGTGCTCCCGGCGCGGCAGCCGAGCCGCTACCGGCCGAGATTCTGGAGCTGCTCGATCGCGAAGACACCGAGCCGGCGCTGGCCGCGCAAATGTCCGGCGCGGTCATCCGCTACGCCCGCCTGCGCGACGACGTGCGCGGCTCGAAGCTGGCATTGGATACGGCGCAGGCCGCCTTCAACCACCGCTATCAGGTGGTCATCCCGGTGGAAGAGCCGAACAAGCCCAGCAAGCCCAACCTGCTGGTGATCGCGCTGGCCGGCCTGGTGCTGTCCCTGCTCCTCGGCTTCATCGTGCCGATTTTGCTGGAGCTGCGCAGCGGCGTCATCGTCGAAAAATGGCAGGTGCAGCACCTGCAGCTGCCGGTTTTGGCCGAGCTGCGCCTGCCGGCCAACCCCGACAAATAGGGTGCAACGGCGCCGTACCGCCTAGCGGCCGGCGTCGAGCAGCGGCCGCAGTTGCTCGACGTTGCGCGCGCCGAGCAAGGTCACGCTCACCCCGGGCACCGAGCGCGGGTAGTCGAGCGCGCGCTTCAACAGGGCGCGCGCGTCGCCCCCCGTGGCCTGGCGCAAATCGCTCAGCTGTTGAGTGCGCTGCTCTACCTGCGCGGGCGAGCTGCAGACCGCCGGGAGATCGATCTGCTCGGCCGGCTTGACCAGCAGGCCGTTGGCCAGGCACTCCCGCGCGATGCCGCCCACGCCTCGTTCGCCCGCCAGAGGAAACAACTCTTGGGCGGCGGCCGGCTCGAGCAGGTTCAAAGTGAACTGCAGCGACGCGACCCCGGGAAAGCGCAGCGCCGCCAGCCCGGCTTCGATGCTGTCCACCGCGATGCCGTAGTAACGAACCTTGCCGACGCGCTGTAGCTCTTCGAGCACGGCCTGCCATTCGCCGCGCTCCACCACCTCTACGGGCGGGCTGTGCAGCTGCAGCACGTCCAAGTAGTCGGTCTTCAAGCGGCGCAGGCTGCCTTCGACGGCCGAGCGCAGGTACTTTGCCGAAAAATCTTGCGATAGCGCGCCCCGGCTGCCGGAGGGCAGGCGGTCGCGTCGAATCTTCAGCAGTCGAACGACGGGCCGGAGCAGCGGCTTGATCTTGCCCGCCAGGCGCCGCCGCGTCGGCAGGCAATAGCCAGCCTTGCTGGCGATCACGATGCGGTCGCGGACCGAGCGTAGGGCCTGGCCGATCAAAGCCTCGCTTTCGCCTTGGCTGTACATGTCGGCGGTATCGTAGAAGGTGATGCCCGACTCGAAGGCGAAACGGAGCAGGTCGTGAAAGCCACGACTGCTACTCTGAAAGACGCCGCCAATTCGCGCACAACCCAGGCCAAATTCGGAGACTCGGAGCGACGTCTTTCCGAAATCACGCTGCTGCATGTTGGGGGCGAACTATTACATGCGCGCGGCCGGTGGTATAGGCCGGGGTCGTGTCGAGCGATAACCTGGTCATCGTCATCGGCAGCGGGCCACCGGGTGGTGCCGCTGCGCAGTGGCTCACGCGCGCCGGCCTGAACGTGCTCGTGCTCGAGGCGGGCCTCGTTCGCGAGTCGCGCGGGCTGACGTTTCGCATCAAGGGCGTCACGGTAGCCAAGCGCAAGGGCCCGCTCCGCGAGCGCGAGGGCGTCAAGCGCAGCGGCGCCCCCGACGCGCAGTTGTTCGAGGAAATGGCGCCCGGCGGCCTGTCGAACCACTGGAGCTGCGCGGTGCCGCGCTTCTCGCCCGAAGACTTTCAGGACGGCATCAACGCCGGCGTCGAGCAAACGTGGCCCGTGAGCTACGACGAGCTGGCTCCCTGGTACGCGCGGGTCGAGCCGCTGCTGCACGTCTCTGGGCCGACCGTCGGCTGCTTGCAGCTGCCGCCCCCCAGCGCCCCACGCTACACCCGTCGCCTGGGCGAAGATTGGGCGCCGCTCGTTGGTATGGCGAGCCAACACGGCCGTAGCATCGTACCCATGCCGTACGCGTACGGCTCCGACACGACGCTCACGCCCAGCGGGACGCCGTTCAACGCCTTCACGCGGCTCGTCGAGCCAGAGCTGAAGCGCGGCAAGCTGAAGGTGCGATTCGGCGCGCGCGTCTCGCGCCTGGAGTATTCGGCCAGCAAGCGGCGGGTAGAGGCCGTCACGTTCGTCGATCGCGCTACCGGCCGCGAAGAGCGCGTGGCGTGCCGGGCCGTGGTGGTGGCGGGCGGCGCCTTCAACACGCCGCAAATCTTGCTGCAGTCCACCAGCGCCGACTTCCCGAACGGGCTCGGCAACACGCACGGCGTGCTCGGCCGCTACCTGCACGATCACCCCATCGGCAAAGCGGTGCTCGAGCTGGAGCGTCCGATCTCGGTGCACCCCGCCACCTACGTGACGCGCGAGGAGCTGTCGCGCGCAAAGCGGCCGCTGTACGCCGCTGCGGGCATGCAATGGTGCAGCGCCAGCGACCTGGCCAAGAGCGTGCTCAAGGGCCACCCCAAGCGCCTGCGCACCATCGGCTTCAGCGTGTTTGGCACCATGGCGGCCACCCGCGACAATTTCGTAGCGCCGGATCCCAGCTACCGTGGCCGGAACGGTGAGAGCGGCCTCGAGCTGCACATCGAGCACCCGCCCGAGGCGCTGCCCCCGCTCGAAGAGGCCCGTGACGCCATCCTGCAAATGCTGACGGCAGCCGGCTACGGCCCGCGCGTCAGCGTGTGGAAGGTGGAGCCGGCCGGCAACTCCAACCACTACGGCGGTTCCTGCCGCATGCACGCTTCGCCCGAGCACGGCATGTTGAACGCCTGGAGCCGCATGCACGCCGTCCCCAACGTCGTGGTCGCCGACTCTTCGGTGTTCACCACCGGCCCCGAGAAGAACCCCGTGCTCACGTCGATGACGCTCGCGGCGCGCGCCGCCGATCGCCTGGCCTCGGATTTGAAGAGCGGAGATCTGTAGACCCTCGCCATGAAGCTGCTGTTCGTCACGCCCTACCTCCCCAGCCCGCCCCGCTTCGGTGGCCAACGTCGCCTGGCCGGCTTGATGCGCAGCCTGGCCGCGAGCCACGAGCTCTCGGTCATCTCGTTCAACGCCAGCGACGAGTTCGCGCAGAGCTCTCTGGAAGAAACGCGCAGCTACTGCAAAGAGGTCGTGACCTTTCCGGATATGGATTTCCTCGATCGCAAGGACAAGCGGCTGCTGCAAGCGCGCTCCTTGTTGTCGCTGCACAGCTTCGAGCATTTGCTGATCGCCCGGCGGCGCGAATTCGAAGCGCGCCTGCAGGAGCTGGTCGACTCCGGGCGCTTCGACGTGCTGCAGGTGGAGTTCACGCAGATGGCGGCCTTCCGCCCGCGGCTGCCGCAAGGGCGCCGGCTGCGCACGGTGCTCGACGAGCACAACATCGAGTTCGACATCGTCAGGCGCACGGCCGACGCCGAGGTGAGCGCGGCGCGCCGGCTCTACTCGGCCGTCGACTGGCGCAAGCTGCGTCGCGAAGAGCAGAGCGCCTGGCGCCGCTTCGACGGCGTGACCGTGACCTCGCAGCGCGACGCCAACATTTTGAGTGAGCTCGAGCCTTCGACCAAAGTGTCGGTCGTGCCCAACGGGGTGGACGTCGACAAATTCGTACCCGCGACCTCCGCCCCCGACGCCAACAGCCTGCTGTTCTTCGGGGCCATGAACTACTACCCGAACCAGGACGGCATCGGCTACTTCCTGGAGCAGATCTTCCCGCTCATCTTGAAGCGCCGCCCGCAGACCAAGCTGTGGATCGTGGGCCCCGGTCCCGAGAGCATGCTGCGCTTGAAGAGCGCGAACGTGGAGGTCACCGGGTTCGTCGACAAGGTCGAGCCGTACCTGGATCGCGCGGCGGCCGTGGTCGTACCGCTGCGCCTGGGCGGCGGCACCCGGCTCAAGATCGTGGAGGCCATGTCCAAGCAAAAGGCCATCATTTCCACGCGCATCGGCGCCGAAGGCATCGACGTGCGCCACGGCGAGCACGCCCTGTTGGCCGACGATCCACAAGGCTTCGCGGACGAGGTGGAGCGCGTGTTGGCCGAGCCGGAGCTGGGCGTGCGCCTGGGCACCAACGCGCGGCGGCTGGCCGAAGACCGCTACAGTTGGCCGGGCCTCGTGCGCGGGCTGGAGCGCTTTTACGACGAGCTGCTGGCCGCTCCCGCCAAGGCGCCGCGCTGAGCACCGCCCGCTACTTGGGCGGCGCCGGCGGCGGGGCGACGCTGCCGTCGGGCCGCACCATCACCGAGCCGAGGAAGCGAGACTGCCCGACCAGCTCGAGCGTCTTCTGCGCATCGCGAGATTTCATCTTCTCCATCATCACGCACAGCACCACTCCATCGGAGGCCTTGGCGATGGACGCGGTGGTGGCGTTGCTGCCCGCGGGGGCCAGCGCCACAATCACCCGCTGACCACCTTCGGTGCAGGCGCGCACCTCGGCCAAGAACGGGTTCAGCTGGTTCAACGGAATCTGCGTGCCGTCGGCGACCTGAATGGGCTCGCCAATGTGCGTCATGCCGGTGCGAGACAACATCACCGCCATCGACAAGGTGAAGTCGGCCGGTGCACCCTCACCGGCGGGGATCAGCGTGAGCACGCGCCACGGCAAGCGATCGAGCGTCAACCAGAAACGCTGCCAGTCCGGATCGGCCCAGAGGTGCGACGGATGAGCCAGAGCGACGTTCTGGGGGGTCGTGCTCAAAGCGGTCGAGGGGGGACGTTGGTCGCTCAAGCGGTGCTCCGGGGAAACCATAGGCTCGAAGAAGCGGCTTCGCCACGGATCTCGGGAGGCGCGCACGTTGGGGGACCCGCCAATGGCTGCGCCGCGCTTTGGAATTTGCAGCCACGACCGATTTGCGGCTAGAAAGCCGACAAACATGCGTTGTCTCATCCTGGCCGCGGGTCGCTTCGACGACGAGCTCAAGGCGCAAATCGCCGCAGAGCGTGAGCCGCGCTTGGACGTGTTCGAGCTGAAGCGAGATCTCGACGCCGACGTCCTGGATTTCAAGGACGCGGACAGCTCGCAACACCCAGCGGTCAAGCTGGCGGCGCGCGCCGCCGGACCATCGGCCGCCGTGGCCATGCTCGGCTTCTTGAAGCGCAAGGACTACGACGCCTTCTTCACCACGGGCGAGGACATTGGCTTGCCGCTCGCCGCGCTGCTCAAGGCCACCGGCAGCAAGCGCTCGCACACCATGATCGCGCATACGCTATTTCCAGCGAAGAAGCGCGCCTTCTTCAAGCTGGGCGTGGGCAGCCAGCTCGACAAGGTGCTCGTCTACTCCACCTCCGAAGAGCAGCTGGCTACCGGCGATCTCGGCTTGGCTCCGGCGAAGGTCGAGCGCTTGTACTACCACGCCGACGAGCAGTTCTTTCGTCCTGGCTTAGCGACCATCGAGCCGGATCTGTTGTGCGCCGCCGGCCAGCTGCTGCGCGACTACGACTGCCTGGTCGAAGCCGTGCGCGATCTGCCCGTGCGCGTGCAGATTGCCGCGGGCAGCCCTTGGATCGACAAGAAGCTCGAGCCCACCCGCGCTCTGCCGCCCAACGTCACTTGGGGCAAGCTCGGGCGCCACGCGCTACGCGATTTGTACGCGCGGGCCGCGCTGGCGGTCGTGCCGATCAAGCAAAACCACTATCAAACGGGCATTGCCACCATTTTGGAAATGATGGCCATGGGCAAATGCGTCATCGCTTCGCGTACGCATGGCCAAACCGACACCATCGTGGACGGCGTGACCGGAATCTACGTGCCCCCAGGCGATCCAGAAGCGCTGAAGCAAGCCATTCGGCGGATGCTCGACAACCCGCAGCAGGCGGCCGAGATCGGGCGGGCGGCTCGGCGCTTCATGGAAGAGAAGGCCAGCTTGGGCCTGTTCTGCGAGCGCATCGTTTCGGCCATCCATCGCGGCCACGAAGCGCGGTCCCAGGGCTGACGCAGGCGGCAGCTTCCGCGCGCCGAGCTGGCGGCGCCGATGGGAGTCGCGCGTCGTGCTAGCCTCGCCGGCGTATTTCGATGTTGCCTTGGTTCGCGCCGGTGCTCGCGCAGGTCGTCACCCTCGACGTCGGGGATCGGAGTGAAGCGCGCTACGTGGTGGCCCAAGACCACCGCTACGAAGCGGCGACGCGCCCGGGCGTGGTGCTGCGCCTCGACTCGGCGGCTTATCAGCTGTCGCTCGGCTACAACGCCCTGCTGCTGCTCACGCCGCTAGAGTCGAAGCCGCGCGACCTGCTGGTGCTGAACAGCGCGTCGCTCGACACCAGCTATCGCGTTCAACGCACCACGCTCAGCTTGGGCAGCTTCATCTCGTGGGGCGAGGTGAACTTCTTGACGCTGGGGCTGCAGAATCCGGCCCCCGTCGCCGCCAGCCCCGCTCCACCGGCAGACGGCGCCGCGCCCGGTGTCACGACGCCGCCCGACCAGCCGCCGCCCAACACCAACCCCAACGTTGGCCCGACCCCGGGCACCGCCGCGCCCCTCATTCCCCAACAACGCGCGCCGAACGAAATCGTGCGCTACTCCACGACCACCACCACGCTACGCGCGGCGCAAGACGTCACCCGTCGCCTCCAGCTCGGTGCTTTCGTGCGTTACACCCGCGCGGGCGGAATGGACGCCGCCTCTCGGCTGACCTACCCCAAAACGGCCGGCACCTCCGTGGGGCTGGACGGCCAACACACGCTGGCTTTGACGAAGCGCGACAGCTTCTTCACCACCAGCATCGGCACCCACACCAAAGCCTCGACCGGCGACCTGGCCACGTCGCTCATCAGCAGCACGCTCTGGACCCACGCCGTCGACAGGCACCTGAACACGACCGCTGGGGTGGGCCTCAGCATCACTCGCATTTCGCAGACGGACGGGCTGATTGCCTACGGCGTCTATCCCAACTTTCAGCTGGGCTTCACCTACCAAACCAAGCTCGCGCGCGGCATTTTCAGCGCTCAAGCCAGCGGCTACTCCTACCCCGCGCTCGATCCGCTGCGCGCGACGGTAGACCCGCAAGTCGGCGCGCGCGGCAGCTTGGGTTGGAGTCGTGACCGCTTTTCGACCTCGCTCACCGGCAACGGCGCGTTCTCCATCGCGTCGCCACAGGCCAACCAGGGCGCGTTCGACTCGTACCAAGCGTCGTTCGTCAACACGCTGCGCTGCAGCGAATGGCTGTCGGCCGACGCGGGCGGTCGCGTCATTCAACAACAGTACCGCGACGCGAGCATCGTGCCCTTCAGCTACACCGTCTTCGTGGGCCTGACCTTCGGTTACCCGGTGGCGCTGTACGGTCACCCCCAGCAGCCGCAGCAGCCCAAGCAGCCTCAGCAACCCAAGTAGCGCTTCGCGGCCGGGTCAGGGCTTCGGCGCCACGACGCGCGAAGCGTGGTGGAGGCCGACGCGGTCGTCGAAGGTGCGCAGCAAGGGCTCGAAGGCTTTGGCTTGCTCGGTGGGCGGGCGGCTCCACGTCAGGCGACCATTGGAGAGGTTCAGATCGCCGATGGCGCCATCGAACACGACCGCGGTGTGCTTGCGGTAGTTGACGCCCACGAAGGTCGGCGAGCGCGTGACCTGCTCGGCCAGCAAATTGCGGCCGAGCCAGGCCTCGGGGGCCGGCAGGCGCACGAGCGAAGCGATGGTCGGCGCCACGTCCCAGTGGTTGGTCTCCAAGCGATCGACCTTGCCCGCACCCACGCCGCTCGGCACATGGATGAAGAACGGCACGTTCAGCTCGTCTTCGACCAGCGCCATGCCGTGGCCGCACACGTTCTCTTTCACGTCGATGAGCTCGCCGTGATCACTGACGCCGACGACGACCGTGCGCTCCGCGAGCCCGCTCTTCTTCAGCCCGTCGAGCAACACCGCGATGGACTGATCGACGGCGTACAGGGCGCTCTGGTAGCGCGGCAGACAAGAGTCACCCGGGAAGGGCGAGGCCGTGCGCGGCGCCAGGTACGGGTGGTGGCTACCCGCGGGGTTGAACACCATGAAGAACTTCTGGCCCTTGCGGCTGGCCGCCCAGTCCACCGCGGCTTGCGCCACGTCCGCGTCGTTGGCGCCCCACGACCAGCCAGGCTTGCTCGGTGAAATCACCTGGTGGCCGTCGATCAGCACGTCCTCGCCAGGTGCTTCCCAGACCCAGCGCGTGTCGATGAAATTCAGGAACGACGCGTGGAACAAGCCCACCGAGTAACCGGCCCGCGACAGCACCTCCATCAGCGAAGGGTCGCTGGCGTAGCCGCCGTACAGCTTGCGCATCTCGAAGCCGTCGCCGCGCACGGGCATGGAGCGAAAGATGGAATAATGCGCGTCGAAGGTGTTTACGGCGGTCGTGCGGTGGCTCAGGTACCGAAGCGACGCTTGCTCGAGCCCGTACATGGTCGGCATGGTCGCCCCGCTCACGTGCTTGGCCGCGACCGACTCGAGCAAGAGCAGCACGACGTTGTAGCCCTCGAAGCTGCCGGCCAGCTCGGGGTGGCCCGTCACGCGCTCCGCCGTCGGGCTCCACTCGACCAAGCGCTTCAGCTCCGGACCGTTCGGCAGGGCGGCCGAGAGCCGCCGGTAGCTCTCGCGCGGGTCGGCAAACTGAAAGATTTCGGGCGGTGAGAAGGCCAACGCCAGGACCGCGTTGTGCTTCAGACCGAACGTCTCGCGGCCGCTCAACAGGGAACGGGCGGCCACCAGCGGCAGCAACGCCAGAGCGCCCACCATGGCGAAGAAGGCGAACGAGCGCGCGACGCTGAGGCTCGGCAAGCGCTTGCGCAGCATGCCCGGCAAGAAAGCCACCACCGCCAGGCCAAATACCATCGACGAAATGAAGGTGGCGTCCATGTTGGCCACGATCGATTCCTTCATCACGGCGGGGTTGCCCACCTTCAGCATCAGGTAGCGATCGAGCACCGCGCGGTACACCTCGATGATGCGCAGGTTGATCGAAGCGATGGTGACGATGGTGATCGCGATCAGCCAACGCAGCGCGGTGGCCAGCCCGCGCGTCACCCGAGAGCGGTAGCTAGCGCTCGAGAGCAAGCCGGCCAAAAACCCCACCCCGCACGAGGCCGTGATGTCGCCCGCGAGCAGGAGCGGAATTCGCCACGCCGGGTAGTCGCTGAAAGGGTCGACGCCATGGCTGAGAAACCAGATGATGGCCACGGCCTTGAGCGTCCCGAAGACCAACAAGAAGGCGAGCGCCCAGCTGGCAATGTGAGCCTCGGCCAGCTCGAAATGGGCTCGCAGACCGCGCCCCGCCGCCGCGATGGAGCTAGTCCACGAAGTCGAGTTCTTGTTCGTCACCGAAGTGCCGCCGCGTTCGCCAAAGAGTAACCGTGGCCCCGAGCCCGTCTTACCTGGGACTTCGGGATGGAACCGCTGCGCCACGACGATGTCAAAGAGTTCCGGACGCCGGGCGGCGCGCAGCCCTCGTCAGGCACCCGCCTCGGCGCGCGCGCCTCTTTCCGGACTCGCCGGCGAAACGGCCCGAGCCCCGCGCTCGAGCTTTCGACCCGCCCGCGACCGCTGGTCATTGTGTCGGGTGACGCCGGCGTCAGGTGGATCAAAAAGAAACGCCCGCCCCGCGCGCGCAGCGTTTTCCCCTGGAAATTGGCTCGATCTGACTCGTACAGCAGCGATGAAATATCTTCGGCGGCTGGCCTGTTCGGCGAGAATCACCATGCAGCGGCGGCGCCCAATGTGTATATCGTTTGGTCGGCTCGTCTAGGCCTGGATCCAGCAATGAAACCGATGTTCTTCGGCGACTCCAAACGAAAGCTGTACGGGGTCTACGACGCGCCCAGGGGTTCGGAACGCCACAGTCACGCCGTCTTGCTCTGTTACCCGGGCATTCAGGAGTACGGCACCTCGGTTTGGGGCTTTCGGCGCCTGTCCGCCATGCTGGCTTCAGAGGGCCACCACGTGCTGCGCTTCGACTACTTCGGCACGGGTGATTCGGCGGGCCGGGTAGAAGAAGGCTCCGTGGCCACGTGGGTCGACGACATCCAGCAGGCCGCCCTCGAGCTGCGCGAAATCTCGGGCGCTCGCCAGCTTTCGATCTTGGGCAAGCGGCTGGGCGGGGCGCTCGCCATCAAGGCTTGCCAGGCCGGCCTCCTCGCCAAAAGGCTGGTGTTGTGGGATCCCGTCGTGAAGGGGCGCGACTACGTCTCGGAGCTGGAGATGTGGGACACCCGGCGCAACCTGCTTCTTTTGCACGCCGAGCGACGCGGCGGTGGCCGCTCCGAGCTTTTGGGTTACCCATTCCCGTGGCCGCAGCGGCGCGAGCTGCAAGAGCTGGATCTTTCGGGCGAGCTACCCGGAGCGGTGCGCAAGGTCGCCATCTTCGCCAGCAGTAGCCAGCCCGCATTGCAGTCCCTGCAAGACAGCTACACGCGGGCGGGCTTGACGAGCGAGCTGCACCGCGCGTCCGAGCTCGGCGAGTCCGAAGCCGGCGCCCAAGGCCGCGCGCAGCTGTCCGGTTCGATCTTGAACGAGATGGCGAGCGAGCTCACGGAAGTGTCGGCGGCATGAGCGGCTCGGAGCGCGTCCTCGCTTTCGGTAGCTCGCTGCACGGCGTCTTGTGCGAGCCCGCGCCGCAAGATCGCCTGGAGGGCGTGCCCGCCGTCTTGTTCTGGAACGTGGGCACGAACCACCACGTGGGTCCGCACCGCGTGTTCGTGGAGCTAGCGCGGCGCCTGGCAAACCTCGGCTTCACCAGCCTGCGCTTCGACACCTCCGGCCTGGGCGACAGCGCCGCCAGCCGCGACGACACCCGGCCCGACGCCGAGCGAAAGCTCTCCGACGTGCGCGAGGCCATGCAGACCTTGACCAAGCAGCGCGGCTTTCAGCGCTTCGTGCTGGTCGGCTTCTGCTCGAGCGTGGACGCGGCCCACGCCGTCGGCGTGCAGTCACCCGAGGTCGTAGGCATCGTCTACCTCGAGGGTTATCAGTACCGAACGCGGCGCTTTTACCTGCAATACCCGCAGCGCCTGCTGAACCGCAACCGCTGGGAGCGCTTGCTGCGGCTCCGCTACCCCAAGCTCTTCGGCGAGCCCGAGTCTCTGCACGACCGCAGCCTCGACCCGGAGACGGTATTCGTGCGTGATTACCCCACGCCCGAGCAGTTGACGCTGGACATGCGCCACTTGAGCCAGCGCGGCGTGCGCATGCTGGCCATCTACAGCGGCGGCGACACGAACTACGGCTACGAAGATCAGTTCTACGACTTCGTGAAGGCGCCGGAGGTAGCGCGGAGCTTGGAGCTCGTGTTCTATCCTTCGGCGGACCACACCTTCTTTCTGGTCGAGCACCGCGAGCGCGTGATGGACCGCGTCACGGCCTGGTTGCTGCGCGAATTCGGCGGCGCTTCGGCCTCGCCGTCCAGCGGTGAGCGGGCGCGCGCGGCCGAAGGCTGAGGCGCGCCCGTGGGCATGCTGGGCTGGATGCGTTCTCTCAAGGTGCAGCTCGGTCTGGCCGCCTGCGTGGCGCTGCTCTACCCGGCGCTCGTTGCCTTCCGCGCCTACCGAGACGAGCGGCGCTGCTTCATTCCGGTGCGCCGCCCTGCGCGGCTCAGCCTGGCCGAATTCGCCATCCCCGGCCTGCGCGACGTGAGCTTCACGACGCCGGAAGGTACCATTTTGCGCGGAGTGTTCGCGCCGCCACGCAACCGCGCGGCCGTGATTTTGACCCACGGCTCGCAAGGCGAGCACAGCGATTTGATGCCCGAGGCGCGGCTGCTTCACGGCGCGGGCTTCGGCGTGTTGGCCTTCGATTGGCCTGGGCACGGCCAGAGCGATGGCCGCATCGAGTGGGGAGCGGGCGAGCGGCGGGCCCTCACGTCGGCGCTCGGCTGGCTGTCCGCACAGCCCGAGGTCGATCCTGCGCGCATCGGCGCGTTCGGTTTCTCGATGGGTGGGCACACGGTGACGCAGGTGGCCGCGGAAGAGCCGCGGCTGCGGGCGGTCGCGCTCGCGGGTACGCCGCCCGACCCGCTGGTCCACCTTCACTGGGAATACCGGCACCTGGGGGCGCTGCGCCGTTGGCCGGCCCGCTTGGCCCTGATCGTGAGCGGCATGAAAACCGACGAGCAGGTCCCCGAACAGGTTATCGGAAAGCTCGCGCCACGCCCCTTGCTGCTGATAGCCGGCCAAGACGACGAGCTGGTGCCAACGTGGATGACCGAGCGGCTGTTTGCCGCCGCGCATGAGCCAAAGACGCTGCTGGTGGTCCCGGGCGCCGGACACGGCGGCTACGCCGAGGCCAGCCCGGTCGAATACTCGCGAGGGTTAGTGCGCTTCTTCGAAGCGCTCACTCGTTGAAAGGTGCGCGCCCGTCCAGGCGGCGCGCTGGCGCGTCTCGTCGGCCGCAGTTGGCCGGGCTCGAAATGTTTCTGACGCGGAAATTCAGGGCCGCCGCGCGGCATGGACAAATGCCCACCCCCGGCGACTCGTAAGGCTTTGTGCCGAGTGCGCGGAGCGCTACCCTTCGACTGGCGAAAAATGAGCGGGCAATCTTTCCTGGAGCGCGTCGAGGCGCAGGTCGACCAGCGTCCCACGGCGAGCGCGGTCACGTTGGGCGAGCGCTCGCTGAGCTACGCCGAGCTCGACGCTCGCGCCAATCGACTGGCGCGGCTCCTAGTCGAGCGCGGCGTCCAGCCCGACGACGTGGTGGCCATCGGCTTCGAACGCAGCCTCGAGGCCATGGTGGCGGTGCTGGGCGTGCTCAAGGCTGGCGCCTGCTATTTGCCGCTCGACCCGGGCTACCCGGCAGAGCGGCTCGCCTTCATGCTCGAGGACGCGCGCCCCGCGCTGGTGCTCGCGCAGCGTGGGCTAGAGCTACCTGGCGTCGTTGGCGCGCTCGAGCTCGAGCTCGGCGGCCCCGAGCTTTCACAGGGCGATGCTTCGCGGTTGGGCCGCCGGCACGCGCCGCACAACCTCGCGTACGCCATTTACACGTCGGGCTCCACCGGCAAACCCAAGGGCGTCGCCATGGTGCACGGCGCGCTCGACAATCTCATCGAGTGGCAGCTGGGCGATTCGAAGGCAGGGCCGGAAACCTCGACCTTGCAATTTGCGCCGCTCAGCTTCGACGTGCACTTCCAGGAAATTTTCTCTACCTGGGCCAGCGGTGGGCGACTGGTGTTGGTCGACGAGCGGCTGCGGCTCGAAATGCTGCGCCTGCTCGAGCTGCTCGAGCGCGAGCGCGTAGAGCGCATCTTTCTACCGTTCATCGCGCTCCAGAGCTTGTCCGACATCGCGGTCGGCCACGGCCGGCTGCCCCGCACGCTGCGCGAGGTCATCACCGCCGGCGAGCAACTGCAGATCACCCGCGCCATCAGCGAGCTTTTCACGGCCCTGCCCGAGGCGCGGCTGTTCAACCACTACGGCCCCTCCGAGACCCACGTCGTCACCTCGTTCGAGCTCACGGGGCCGCCGGCGAATTGGCCCGCCTTGCCGCCCATCGGCAGCGCGCTGCCGCAGGTAGAGCTGGCAGTTTTGGCCGAAGACGGCGCGCCGGTGGCGGCAGGCCAAGAAGGCGAGCTGTTCTTGGGTGGCGTGGCGCTGGCGCGCGGCTACCTGCATCGGCCGGAGCTCACGGCGGAGCGCTTCGTCACGCTCGGCGCGGCCGCGGGCCCGTACGCCGGGCGCCGTTTCTACAAGACCGGCGACTTGGTCAAAGAGCTCCCGGGCGGGGTGTTGCAATTCTTGGGTCGCCTGGACGGCCAGGTAAAGGTGCGCGGCTACCGCATCGAGCTGGGCGAGATCGAGGTCGCCATCTCGGCGCACCCCGACGTGAAAGAAGCGGCGGTGGCCGTGCAAGAGCCCAAGCCGGGCGACAAGCGCATCGTGGCCTGGGTGGTGCTGGAGGCGGGCAAGGGCGCCGCGGCGCTGCGCGGCTTTTTGCAGCAGCGCCTGCCCGAGTACATGGTGCCGAGCGCGTTCGTGGCGCTCGCCGCGTTGCCGCGAACACCGAGCGGCAAGGTCGACAAGCGCAGCTTGCCCGCGCCCACCAGCGAGCGCCCCACGCTCAGCAGCGAATACGCGGCCGCCAGCAACGAAGGCCAACGCCGGCTGCTGGGTATCTGGGAAGAGGTGCTCAGCGTGCAGGGCATCGGCGTGCACGACAATTTCTTCGAGCTCGGGGGCAACTCGCTCTTGGCGCTGCGCGTCGCGGCCAGCGCCGAGCGCGCGCTCGGGCAACCCCTGCCCATCGTGCAGTTCTTCGAGCACCCCACGGTGGCGGGCCAGGCCGCTTACTTGGCCGATCCGTCGGCAGTGGCGACGGGCGCGCGTCGGGTGGCCCGGCGGGAGCTGGGGGCGAGCGCGCCCATCGCCGTCATCGGCATGTCCGGGCGCTTCCCCGGCGCGGGGTCGCTCCGCGAGCTGTGGCAGAACCTGGACGCAGGCAAAGAGAGCGTCGCCCGGTTCACGGCCGAAGCTCTGGCCAACGTACCCGCGCAAGAGCGCGATGATCCGGCCTACGTGCCCGCGCGCGGCGTGCTGGACGGAGCCGAGCTTTTCGACGCGGCGTTTTTCGGGGTCTCACCGGCGGAGGCGGCGGTGCTGGACCCGCAGCAGCGCCTCTTGCTCGAGCTTTCGTGGAACGCGCTGGAAGACGCGGGCTACGCGCCCAACGCTGGCACCTCGGTCGTGGGCGTGTACGCAGGAACGCACAACAACAGCTACTACCTGAACGCCGTGCTGCGCCACCCCGAAGCCATTGGTCGGGTGGGCGGGTTCACGACCATGGTAGCGAGCGAGAAGGACTACGTCGCGACTCGCATCGCCAACAAGCTGGATCTCACGGGGCCGGCGCTCAGTATTCACACCGCTTGCTCCACGTCGCTCGTGGCCATTGCCACGGCCGTGCAGCAGCTGCGCGCCGGCTCGTGCGACGTAGCGCTGGCGGGCGGCGCTGCGCTATCGATTCCGCAGCAAACCGGGCACGTCTATCAAGAGGGCGGCATGCTGTCGCGCGACGGCCATACCCGCACGTTCGACGCCAAGGCCAGCGGCACCCTCTTCAGCGACGGCGCGGCCATGGTCGTGCTCAAACCGCTGAGCGACGCGCTCGCGGCCGGTGACCACGTCTACGCGGTGATTCGCGGCGTGGGCATCAACAACGACGGCGGGCACAAGGCCAGCTTCACCGCGCCCAGCGTGCAGGGCCAGGCCGCCGTGATCCAAATGGCGCTCGACGACGCCTCCGTCAACGCGCGCGACATCCAATACGTCGAAGCGCACGGCACCGCCACGCCCCTCGGCGATCCCATCGAGATCGAAGCGCTGACCCAGGCCTACCGCGCGCACACGCCCGAGCGGCAGTTTTGCGGCATCGGCTCGATCAAGAGCAACTTCGGCCATTTGACGGCGGCGTCCGGCGTCGCCGGCTTGATCAAAGTGGCGCTCTCTTTGTCGCGCGAGCGGCTGCCGGCCAGCCTGCACTACCGCTCGCCCAACCCCAAGATCGCCTTCGGCGAGAGCCCGTTCTTCGTCGTCGACAGCGCGCGCCCCTGGCCGCGCGGCGCCGAGCCGCGGCGCGCCGGCGTGAGCTCGTTCGGGGTGGGCGGCACCAACGCGCACGCCATCCTGGAAGAAGCGCCCGCGCCCGTCGCTTCCGGGCCGTCCATCGCGCCCCAGCTGCTGCTGCTGTCGGCGAAGACGCCCGGTTCGCTCGAGCGCGCCGCGCTCGGGCTCGCCGAGCACCTGAGCCACGAGCCCGAGCTGCCGCTGGCGGACGCCGCCTACACGTTGGCCCGCGGTCGTGCGCACTGGGCCGAGCGGCGCGCCGTCGTGGCCAGCAGCGTGGAAGAGGCGGTGACCAAGCTGCGCTCGGCCAGCGAAGGCGCGCGTGGCAAGGCCGCTCCCGCCGCGCCCCCGCTGGCCTTCATGTTTCCGGGTCAGGGCTCGCAGTACGTCGACATGGGTCGCAACCTGTACGAGTCGGAGGCGTTGTTCCGGCTCACCGTCGACGAGTGCGCCGAGCTCTTGCGGCCTCGGCTCGGTCGAGACCTGCGCGAAGTGCTCTACCCCAAGAGCGATCGCGAAGCGGCGCGCGCCGAGCTGAAGCGCACGGAGCTGACCCAAAGCGCGCTGTTCACCGTCGAGTACGCGCTGGCCAAGACGCTCATGTCGTGGGGCGTGCGGCCGAACAGCTTGGTGGGCCACAGCGTCGGTGAGTTCGTGGCCGCCTGCCTGGCCGGCGTGTTCGAGCTCGAGGCGGCGCTCGGCTTGGTCGCGGCGCGCGGGCAGTTGATGCAGCGCATGCCGACCGGCTCGATGCTCAGCGTGCGCGACAGCTTCGAGAACGTGTCGCGCTACCTGCCCGCCGAGCTGGATTTGGCCGCCGAGAATGGCCCCGGCTTGTGCGTGGTAGCGGGTCCAACCGCCGCCGCAGAGCGTTTTTTGGCCGAGCTCACCCAGCGCGAGATCGCCGCCAAGCTGCTCGAAACCTCGCACGCCTTCCACTCGCGCAGCATGGACGAAGCGGTCACCCTGTTCGCCGAAGAGGTGCGCAAGGTGAGCTTGAAGCCGCCCCAGCTTCGTATCGTCTCGACCGCGAGCGGCACCTGGCTGACCGACGGCGAGGCCTGCGACCCGGCCTACTGGAGCTCCCACCTGCGACGCACGGTGCGCTTCGTCAGCTCGCTCCGCACTCTGGCCCAGGACGCGCCCCACACGCTGCTCGAGGTCGGGCCACGCAAGACCTTGACCACGCTCGCTCTGCAGCGCGGCCCTGGCGACACGAGCCCGCGCCCGCTCGCCATTCCGTGCTTGAACGATCGCGCGGAAGACGACGGCGAATGGAAGCCGCTCCTCGACGCGCTCGGGCGGCTCTGGGTGTCGGGCAGCAGCGTCGATTGGGCCGCCTTCTTCCGCAACGAGCGGCGCCAGCGCGTCTCCCTGCCCGGCTACGCTTTCGAGCGCACCCGGCACTGGCTCGAGCCTCTCCCCGTGCACGCGCCCGCCGTGGTGCAGACCGCGGCCCCTGCCACGCCCGACTTTCCTCCCTCCTCCCCCGCGCCAACCCCTGAAGTGAGCCCCATGACCACCCAACAGCCTGCCTCTGGTTCCCGTCCCTCGCGCCTGGTCGAAGAGCTCAAGCAACTCTTCGAGCAAGCGAGCGGCATCAACTTTGCCGCCACCAGCCCCGACTCCAACTTCCTCGAGGCGGGCATCGACTCACTGCTGGTCACGCAGCTGGCGACCAAGGTGAAGCAAACCTACAAGGTGCCGGTCACGTTCCGACAATTGATGGAAGACCTGACGACGTTCTCCGACCTGGCTCGTCACCTCGACCAGAGCTTGCCGCCCGAAGCAGCCGCGCCCGCCGCTCCTGCGCCCGCCCCCAGCGCCCAGCCCCAAGCAGCCGCGCCCCTGGCCGCCCCCGTGGCGCTGGCCATGCCGATGCTGCCGGCCGCCTTCGCCGCCCCCGCGGCTGGCGGCGCCTCGATGGCCGTGACCCAACAGCTGCTGCAGCTGCAGATGGCTCAGCTCACGCTCCTGCAGCAACAGCTCGCGTTGGTGGCGGGCTCGCCCGTGGCCGCCAGCCTGCCCGTCGCAGCGCCCGCCCCGGTAGCGGCGGCGCCGGCGCCCGTGGCCAGCGCCGTAGCGGCGGCTCCTGCGCCAGCCGCCGCCGGAAACGGCAGCGGCAACGGCAGCAACGGCAACTACATCGCCAGCGTCGAAGACGTCAAAAAAGGCCAGATTGGCTACGATCCGAAGAAAGCCTTCGGCGCCATCGCCCGCATCCACAAGCAGAGCGACGCCATGACGCCCAAGCAGCTCGCTCGCCTCGAGCAGCTGACGTCACGCTACGTGGGCAAAACCGGCTCGTCGAAGGCGCACACTCAAGAGCATCGGCCCTGTCACGCCGATCCGCGGGTGGTTACCGGCTTCAAGCCCCGCATCAAAGAGATCATCTATCCGATCGTGACGACGCGCTCCGAGGGCTGCCGGCTCTGGGATTTGGATGGCAACCAGTACGTCGACGCGCTGAACGGCTTCGGTTCCAACTATTTCGGTTACGCGAACAAGCGCATCAACGACGCGATGAAGGCTCGCATCGACGGCGGCGCCGAAATCGGCCCGCAGACGCCGCTCGCGGGCCAATCCGCCAAGCTGGTGTGCGAGCTGACCGGGATGGACCGCGCCGGCTTCTGCAACACCGGCTCCGAAGCGGTGATGGGCGCGCTGCGCATCGCGCGCACCGTGACTGGCCGCGGCTTGGTGGTGGCGTTCGCCGGCTCGTACCACGGCATCTTCGACGAGGTGATCGTGCGCGACACCAAGAACATGCGCTCGATCCCGGCCGCCCCCGGCATCATGGCCGAAGCCGTGCAAAACATCTTGGTGCTCGAGTACGGCACCGACGAGACGCTGCGCATCATCCGTGAGCGCGCCGACGAAATCGCGGCCGTGCTGGTCGAGCCCGTACAGAGCCGTCGGCCCGATTTCCAGCCGCGCGCGTTCTTGCACGAGGTGCGCAAGATCACGAAAGAGAGCGGCTCGGCGCTGATCTTCGACGAGGTCATCACCGGCTTCCGTGTCCACCCGGGCGGCGCGCAGGCTTACTACGGCATCGAGGCAGACCTGACCACGTACGGCAAGATCGTGGGCGGCGGGATGCCGATCGGCGTCGTGGCCGGCCGCAACCCGTGGATGGACGCGCTGGACGGCGGTCAGTGGCAGTACGGCGACGCCTCCATTCCCACCGCGGGCGTCACCTACTTCGCCGGCACCTTCGTGCGTCACCCCTTGTCGATGGCGGCGGTGCACGAAGCGCTGACGATCATGAAAGAGAACGGCCCAGCCTTGCAAGAGGGCATCAACGCCCGCACCACGGCCATGGCAAACGAGCTGAACGCGTTCTTCAAATCCGTGGGAGCCCCGGTCGAGATTCGTCATTTCAGCTCGCTGTGGAAGACGTTCTTCACCGAGGCCCAGCCGTACGGGGAGCTACTGTTCTGCTACCTGCGCGACCTCGGCATCCACATCTGGGACGGCTTCCCTTGCTTCCTCACGATGGCGCACGGCGACGCCGAAGTGGCGCAGATCGTCAAAGCCTTCAAAGACGCGGTGCGCGAGATGCAAGCGGGCGAATTCTTGCCCGGCAACGGCGGCGAAGCGCCGGCGCTCGACGTCAACCAGCCGCCCGTCGCCGGCGCGCGCTTAGGTCGCGATCAACAAGGCAACCCCGCCTGGTTCGTCCCGCATCCGGAGACTCCGGGCAAATACGTGCAAGTCAGCTGACGAAGTCGTTATGAGGTGCTGGTCCCTCGCGAGGGCAGGCGCCCCAGAACGGCCAAAAGCGCGCTCCGCGCCTGCTAGCCGCCCAGCAGGCCGCGGAGCCCCTTCAGCACGCGGCCGGCCACACCGGTTTCTTCGGGCTTTTTGGCGGGCGTCTCCGCGGCGGGCGCGCCGCCCTGCAGCTGATCGAGCGCCGAAGCGGCTTGCCCGACAGTGTTCAGCAACAAAATGCGCGGGCTCATGCGGCGACGCGTCTCGCGCTCGATCATGTCGATGACGCGCAGGCAGAGCAGCGACTGGCCGCCCAGGTCGAAGAAATTGTCGTGGACTCCCACGCGCGGCACCCCGAGCACTTCCTGGAACAGACGAGCTAGCAGCTGCTCCGAGGGCGTGCGCGGCGGAATGTAGGCCAACAGCGGCGCCGCAAAGGGCGAGGGCAGGCGCGCAACGTCGAGCCGGCCCTGCGCGTCGCGCGGCAGCTCGGCCGTTTCCACGAAGACGTGCGGAACCAAGCCCAAGGGCAAAATGGCGCGCGCGTGCCGCCGCAGCTCGGTCTCGGTGAAAGAAGCGCCCGGCTTGGGCTCCACGTAGCAAACGAGCCGCGCGCCGGCGACGCCGCTGGGTTGCTCCACGGCCACGTACGAGGTGGCCACGCCCGCGTGCAGCCCCACGGCGCGCGACACGGCGGCGCGGTCGAAGCGGTGCCCGGCCAGCTCGAGCACGTCGCTCGCTGCCGTCGCCACCTCCAGCGCGCCGTTCGCCAAGCGACGGGCGCGGAGCCCGCTCGGCTCGCGCTTGCCAGCGCGCTCGAGGTGCAGCGCACCCAGCACACCCAGCGGGCTGACTTGGCCCACTGGATCCAGCACCACCCCCGGATCCGAGCCGACCAGGGTGCCGCTCAGGGTGCCGGGTAAGCCGCCGGCCGCGCTCTCGCAGAGCAGCGCAAACCCCTTGGTGTCCAGCACGCGCAAGCGCAGAACGCGCGCGCCGTCTGCTTCGAGCGCGGTGCCCAGCTCTTTCGAGACGTCGCCCAACAACAGCACGACCTTGGGCAGCTTGCCTCCGGCCGCGCGCAGCTCTGCCCAGGCGCCCGCCGACGCTAGGGCCACGTCTACCGAGCCCGCTTGCGCCAGGCTATCGATCAGCACGTCGTCGAGGCGCACGTCCGGCGGCGGCAAAACCAGGCTCGAGCCATGCGCGAGCGCGAACGCGATCTCGAGCGCGAACGAGTCGGAGAACGGCAAGAGGCCGGCGGCAAAGCGCCCACCGCCCGAGCCGGCCAGCTGCGCCAGGCCCAGCGCGGCCGAAGCCAGCTCCGCGTGGCCCACGCGGGTGGTGCTGGCCGTGCCGTCCGGCGCGAACAGCACGCGTAGCCAAGCCACCGCGTCGGGCGGCAATGCGGGAGCCGCTTGGCCGGGCGCGGCCAGCGCCGTGAGCAGCGGCAGCGCCGGCACGCCGTCGAGGGAGGCGACGTCGTCGGCGTGCAAGAGCAGCTGCGCGCCTGCGCTCTGCACGAGCTTCTCTTGCACCTCGCGCGGCGCTTTGGGATCGAGCGCCAAGAGGCTGGCCCCCGCGCGCCAGATACCGAGCACCGCCGCCACCTGCGCCGCCGAGACGGGCGACGCCAGGGCCACCACCGCGCCGGGCGCGACCCCGGCCGCGAGCAGGGCCGAGCTCACGGCGCCGCTCATGGCGTCCAGCTCGGCGTAGCTGGTCGTTTGCTCGCCGCGCGCCACCGCCACTGCGTTCGGCCGTTCGCGGACCTGTCGCGCCAACAGCTCGGGCAAGAGCGGCGCGCGCTGGCTCGCGGACGCGGGCCCGTTTTCCAGCCGGTCTTGCTCGTGCACCACGTTCAAGCGAGCCAGGCTCTGCTCGGGGTGCTTCACAACTTCATCCACCAGGGTGGTGAAGCTACGCACCAAGCGGTGAATCGTCTCGGGCATGAACAGCTCGGTGCTGTAATTGACGACCGCGATCAAGTGATCGTGACGCTCCACCATCCAGACCATCAAGTCGTTGGCAGCGGCGGGCGGCTCGACGTCGATCTGCTTCAGCGTGATGGCGCCCATGCTGAGCGGCCGCGTGCGCGCATCTTGAAACGAGAACAACGCGCGCACCACGGGCGGGCGAATCTGCAGCATCTCGAGCGGTAGCTGCTCGTTGCTGAAGGCGTCCAGAGCGCGATCGCGCGTCTGCTTCAAGAAATCCAGAAACGACTCTTCTCCGCTCAAGCGCGCGCGCAGCACGATGGTGTTGGTGAAAGAGCCAATCAGGTTCTCCAGCTCGGGCAGCGGACGGCCGCGCACCGGTAGCCCCACCAAGATGTCGTTGCTGCCGGTGTGGCGGTGCAGCAGCACCGCGTAAGCCGCGAACAGCGCCATGAACAGCGTGGTGTTGGCTTGGTGACCGAGCGCCGTCAGCGCCTGCGCCTGCTCTTTGCTGAAGCGCGCCAGGATGGTGCCGCCGCGGTAGCTCATACGAGGCGGCCGCGGAAAATCGTAGGGCAGCGGCAGATCGAGGGGCGAGTCGGCCAGCTCTTTGTGCCACCACTCGCGTTGCCGGGCGATCTCGGCGCCTTTCAGCGTTTCGCGCTGCCAAATGACGTAATCGCCGTAGGTGACGGGGGGCGCGGGCAGCTTCGACGCGCGGCGCTCGGCCAGCGCGGCGTAGCTCTCGCACAGGTCCGCCAAGAAGACGTCGTACGACCAGCCGTCCCAGATCACGTTGTGACGGAGCGTGAAGTAGACGAAGACTTCGTCCTCGAGCTGGTACAATACCGAGCGGAACAGCGCGCCGCGGCTCAAGTCGAACGGCGTCTGCGTGCGCTCGCGGATGTCCTCCATCATCTTTGCGTGACGCTCGGCAGCCGGCACCGAGCGGAGGTCGCGCGACTCGATCGTGAGCTTGGCCGTCGGGCTGACCTTCTGCTGCAGCTGCGAGCCCTCTTGGACGATGGCGGTGCGTAGCGTCTCGTGACGCTCGACCACGATGTCCAAGCTGGCCTGCAGCAAGCTCAAGTCGACGGGGCCGGTCAGCTGCCAAGCCGCCGGCAAGCTGTGCGTCGTCTGCTGCGCCGGGTGCATCTGCTCCATCAACGCAATCCGCTCTTGCGCCAGCGAGAGCGGCACCGGCGCGCCCGGGCTGCGCCGCACCAGCGGCACCTGCACGGCGCCGGCGTCACCAGCGGCGGATTCGGCTTCTTTGGCCAACCGCGCCACGGTGGGGGCCTCGAAAAATTTGCGGAAAGAGAGCTGCACGCCATGATCACGCCGCAGCCGGGCCAAGATCTGCGACGCCAAGAGCGAGTGCCCGCCCAGGGCGAAAAAATCGTCGTGAATACCGACGCGCGCGACGCCGAGCATGGCGCTCCACAGCTCGGCCATCGTCTTTTCCATGGGCGTGCTGGGCGCCACGAACTCGGCGTCGGACCCGACGGGGCCCGCTTCGGGCGCAGGCAGCGCGCGGCGGTCGATCTTACCGCTCGGGGTGAGCGGCATGCGGTCGAGCACCACGAAGCTGGCCGGCACCATGTAGTCGGGCAGCGTGGTCTTCAGGTACTGGCGCAACACGGTGGGCGAAGGCGCCGCGCCCTTGGCCACGAAGTACGCCACCAGCTTGGCGTCGCCTGGCCGGTCTTCGCGCTTGATGACCGCCACCTGGCCGACGGCTTCGTGCTGGCCGAGCGCGCTCTCGATCTCGCCCAGCTCGATGCGGAAGCCGCGCAGCTTGACCTGATTGTCGTTGCGGCCCATGCATTCGAGCTCACCGCTCGGCAGCCAGCGGCCCACGTCGCCCGTGCGATACATGCGCGTGCCGGGCTGGAACGGATCTTCGACGAAGCGCTCGTCGGTCAGCTCCGGCCGGTTCAAGTAGCCCAGCGTCACCCCGCTGCCGGCGATGAACAGCTCGCCCGGGACGTTGATCGGCACTGGCCGGCGCTGCTCATCGAGCACGTAAATCTGCGTGTTGTCGACGGGCTGCCCGATGAGCACGCGCGACAACGTCGCCGGCACGCGCCAAAACGTGGACCACACCGTCGTCTCGGTAGGGCCGTAGCCGTTCCACAAACTGCCCGAGCTCTTGAGCAGCTGCTGCGCCAGGTCGAGCGGCATGGCCTCGCCGGTGCAGATCAGCTTCAGCGTGGGCGAGCCCGTCCAGCCCGCCGCGAGTAGCAAGCGGTAGGTCGCCGGAGTCGCGTCGATGAAGGTCACGCCACGCCGCTCCACGACCTCGCGCAGCAGGCCGCCGTCGGAAGCCGTCTCGCGGCTGACCATGACGATTTTGGCGCCGAGCGTGAGCGGCAACCACGTCTCGGACACGGCGATGTCGAACGACAAAGTCGTGACGGCGAGCACGACGTCTTGGCGCGTGAGCCCCGGCACCTTGGCCACGCTGGACAACAGATTCACGACCGCGCGCTGCGGCACCAAGACGCCCTTCGGCTTGCCGGTCGAGCCAGACGTATAGATGACGTACGCCACGTCATCGGGCGTGGCCGCGCCTTCGCCCAGAGAAACGCCGGACACGTCTCCCACCGGCTCTTCCACGAAGGCCAGCGTCGCGCCCTGGAGGGCCAGCTCTTTGTCCACCGCCGCCTGAGTCACCAGCACGGGCGCGGCCGAATCCTCGAGCATTTGCGCCAGGCGCTCGCGCGGGTAGCCCGGATCCATCGGTACGTAGGCGCCGCCCGCCTTCCAAATGGCGAGCGCGCCGACGAGCAACGCGGGCGACCGCTCCACGCACAGGCCGACCAGCGTGCCGCGCCGCACCCCCAAGCTGCGCAGCTTACGCGCGAACGCCTCGGCGCGCTGGTCCAGCTCGCCGTAGCTGAGGCTCTCCCCTTGAAACTCGCAGGCCACCGCGTCCGGGCCGCTCTTGGCCATGTCGGCGACCAGCTCGTGCACGCAGCGCTCACGCGGAAACTCGGCGCTCGTCTGGTTCCAAGCCGCTACCTGCGTTCGGTCCGCCTCCGACACCAAGTCGAGCAGCC